>Ga0208898_1001131_pt1 | contig 18233 bp, 15 predicted proteins | sample VirMetDEL_Mar_4_FD_184513 | JGI IMG/M metagenome (GOLD analysis project Ga0208898, IMG submission 184513) | Aqueous microbial communities from the Delaware River and Bay under freshwater to marine salinity gradient to study organic matter... | ecosystem: Environmental > Aquatic > Marine >...
GCAGCCTCCAGAGCAGTCAGTTCCAAATGGCGTACTTACGCAGCACCGCTCTCCTGGAGTGAAGGTTCCACCGAGCCTTACGCACTGATCTTTGTTTGTGTCCCTGCAGCCACCCCCAGGTAGACAGCACTTGCCCTTGTCTGAACATGAAACAGTTGTTAAATCACCACCCATTGAATACACAACAGCTATGTAGTCTAGGCAGTTCCGGAATGTACCTAATGGAATGCTGTTTCTGAATAGTTCGCAGAATTTGTCAAGAGTCCAGTATGAGGAATTGAAATAGCCTTCTGCGTTTGTGAACCCTGCGTTCCCTGTAATGGTCAGGCTTAGTGGGATTGATAATGGGCATTCTCTCATTTGGCAGTCGTCATTTTCCTGCTCGATGAGGACAGTCATGATTTCGTATTCGCCAGGATCTCCTGCGGAATCCACTCCGTCCCATGGTATTTTCCATTCAAGAGTCCAAGTTGTTGTCTTGTCGGTTTGGCTAAATTCGGCATATATGTTGAAGTATGCTTTTCTCCCTTCAGATTGAACGCAAGTCACGGTTGCGGCACCGCCGCCCGACGGGGCAAAGCTGTAGATGTTGTCCATGGGGATCTCAGCTTCCCACAGGCATTGACTAGTTTTTCTAAGAGCAAAATACTTGGTCATCAGCTTACAACCATACTGAAGGTAGAGAATGCAAAGTCGCAAAATCCACTTGTGGTAGACACTTGATTCAAAGATGCGGAAATGCTGCACCCTGGAGAGTAGTCTCCGGGGGTAAATGTGAGGTCGAAATCTGCACCTGCACCGCATGTTGACGGAAGTGCGTCGGATACGCAAATCTTTCCCTGAATGTAGCCTCCCTCTTGGACGATTACTTCAATGTAAGTTTCCGTAGTCGGGGATGGTGAGCACACTGAACCCGAGAAAGTGGCAGACCATCCTGCACATATTGCCCCGTAGGTTGGATCAGCTGTCAAGAATTGAGGAGTCGTGTTCCATGACAGAACATAGGAAGTATTCACAGCTGCACATCCAGTGCAGAAGTTATTTGAAACTCCTCCTATTGTTACAGTGCAAACATTACTTGAGGTGCACCCTTCGCATGTGCTTGTTGGCTCGCATCCCTCAAGACATTCTGCTGGCTGCATAAATTTGTCTTTTAATTCTTGCCAGCAATTTCCTCCGTTGGTCAGGTTGTTGAGGGGCTGAACTCCGTTGTCAATGCACGGAAGATTCAGGTCAACTAATCTTGGGCATTTGCAGTCAAGGCATGGGTTGATGCCATCGCATTCGTCGATGTCAATTGATATGCTTGAGTATGCGTTAAAGACGCTGTTCCCGTGTGCCGGTGGAATATGACGCCATTCATCAAAAGCGTTTCTGTCGCTTCCTCCGCCGAAGTAATTTGCGTATCCAGTGATTCCAAAATTGACAGGTGCGGTCCAGTTTGTGAGAGAACCAGAGTAGCCTTGAAGTGCTTTTGTGACTGCATTAGACGCAGAGTCAGACGCTACGGCAACTGGCGTGCTTGCTATAGCAACAGTGTATGTGCACCGAGATTCGTACCTGCTTGATAGCTTGTCATTTTCAGGCTCGCATCCTCTCCATTCGTGGTAGTTATACTTTCTATCAGCAAAATCACCTCCGAGGCTTTCATTGCATTCAAGTCCTGACGACTTGGCTTTGCAATATCCAAAAGGATCGTAGCAGTCCTGCTTAACGCTAAACAGTGGCATTCTTGTCTGAATGAGTGCAGCAGGGTAGACATTCCAATTCGATCCGTCACTGGTTTCTGCAATTGCGAAAATGAGAGATGATTCTAGCCAGTATGCGAGCGGTAATGTGAAATCGGCTGCTGCATTCCTAATTGCAATTGCTGGACGCCTATCAGAAGTGAAATAAGAATCAAATTGTCCATTTTCAAAGAAAGAGGCACTTGTGTAGTAGCAGTCTGGATATGGGCTTGGAGGATCTTGCCACGCATTCAAGCCCTCGTATCCGTAGGCGGCTGTGCCTGGATTGCAAGTGACAGGAACAAACTCATGAGCATTGAGGTGGATGAGCTTATGCCTAAGCTTAAGTCCGCTCACTCTTGTGTCGGTCCTGTATCCGAATGTGGTTGGCTTGTTGGTTATGTAATTAGAATTGTTATACCAGCCGAGACCAATTTTATTAATAGCATAATCTTCCCTATAGAAATCAGTATCTGAGTCTTGGAGTTGAAATGTGTTTTCTGATAGCGTTTCACTTACAGTTCTTGAACTGCCGGAAAGTGGGCCAGTAGCTACTGCACTTGTCCAAGCGTTCTGAGTTGCACCTAAAGCAGATCCGGGGGTTGGTCCCGTGTAACCTCCTCCGCTGTATGTGATGCTCAGTCTTCCAGTTTGTGCATTTCCGATAAACTCTGGGAAGTCAATATAAAACTGGGCGTTATTAAAAGAACCAAGATAAAGATCCCAAGCTGGACTACTATGATAAGTCAGCCCGTTCGGTACTGACATGCTGACAAATACAGATGTCAGAAGATCGAAGTCACTTGGCTTTGTTCCGAAATAGAGGGCTGACATTTCTGCAGCAGTTCGTGCAGTTCTGTCTTTGTGCCTGTAAAATTTACCAAGAGTTTCGTCAATGTTTTCTCTGGTGTCCAGAACGACGTAGGGAACGGTGGAGAGGCATTGGTTGCAGCCTGTAAAAGTGTATGTGGACAGGGAGAAGTCCATGACAGGATCGAAATATTCATTCCACCCCGTAAATTCTCCGTATTTATCAATGTATGGATAGAATGTATCCGTCCAAGAAAGTGCATTCATCCCTGCAAGGTCAGACAGGTCTGAATGTGCAGTTGTGGACTTGATGTGATGAAAGGCGTCACTGCTGCATCGCCTTATATCTCCGCTTCCTCCTCTTGCGAGAGAGTGTTCAATCACGAAGATGTGAAGAAAGTTGCTTGTATCCTGGAGGAACATTACAGTTTCGTCTATGCAATTTCCCCAAAAGCAATAAAAATCATCAATTACATATTGCTGACAAACCGTTTGGGCTTGAGACGATGAGGACTTAACAGCTGAAGGCCAGATGCCATCTGAACTAACTTCAGTCCAGTGCTGTATGTCACTTCTGGAGAGACCTGCCCTGCCAGGGACGGTGCAGCTGAAGTCAGAAAAGAAGAATTCATCTGCTGACTTCCACTCCTGTGCTCTCATTTGAATTCCGTCAATGGAACTGTCAAACCCAGCACAGGAGGCATTGCTTACTGTTATGTTGTCTATCTGAAGTTCAAAGCAGCCACGCCCAGTAACTCCCCCGCAGCAGCAACTCATTTTAACACTCCTGTTCCAGTGCTATCCATGCCCCAGTTTGTGTAGAATTCGCATTGACGCTTGCTCTCATTGCAAGTATTTTCGCATTTGAACTAGGAGCCAAAAACATAGGCGTTCCTATTTTGATCTTAAAACTGCTTGTCGGAGGTGCCGTTGTTGGGGAACTTCCATAATCATTGCTTGAATTGATATAATTAGTGACTGTACATACAGGTTGTGTTGTCGTGTCGTCTGCGGTGGCAATAACATGCGTTATGCTTCCGTTGTCATAGCCAGCATCGGCTCCCAAGTCGAAGCAAAACGGAATTGAATAATTGAAAACATCTTCCCTGTATGGAACAAAGCGACACTGGGCCGACAATACGGGATTCCCTTCTGATGGTGGTGTTTGCTCTTGACCTTCTGGAGCGTCTTGAACAAAAGACTGCGGAGCCTGAGGAACATTTGGAAGTTGGGAGCCAACCGCTCTGCCTGGAAGTGGCATTGAATCTCTTCCGCCGTACCAAACCCCAAATTTAATGTAGGCACACTCGTTTGACATAGCCATGTATGTGAGGTCCCCAAACGGAATCGGATCGAGAGAGGAGTCCTCTTCAATGTTTATGAATGCGACTCCTCCAGAGAAATTGTCTGGGCTGCTTTGGCATGTTACATAGTTGGTGAAAGCAGTGAGCCATCTAGCAGCAGCATCGAGCCGCTGCTGAGCGAAGTCAAGAGAGCTATTGTCCATTGTGTAGTCATAGCCACTCCCGCCTAAAGCGGTTGAGTCAATCGGAAGCCTTAAGCATGTCTTGTATTTTCTTTGTGGTATTCCGAGATGGAACTTCTCAATCCGGCCAGCATCTACAGCAGTCTGGTCAATTCGGTCAAGTATCTGATCTGAACGCTCGATCCCAGTGACGAAACCATCTTCGCACCAGAATACATCTGTAATTGCTTTGAATTTGTAGTTTGTCGTTATTCCTGAAGTCCCGACAGGAACGAGGTTTCCACTGGGCCAAGATGAATTCTTAGCAAGTATTCTATTGCCTTTATGGCTTTCAGCCACCACATAGTACCACTGATCAAAAAGCTCAGAGGATGAATACATTGAAGAGGTTGCAGAGTTTGTCAGACTGTCTCTTGCATCGCTGCTAAGTGCACCCCTTCTAAAATCAGGGATCACAGCTGGCATGTTCAGTTGTCCAAGCATCTCATTGTCTGCGAGTATCCCAGACGGAGTAGAACTACTGTAGCAACTGGGGTCCATGGAGACTGGAATCCACTCCGATGAGCTTTGCGAGTCAGAATCCGCAGGTGCAATGCTGTATCTAATTTGCCTGCCGTTGACAGCCTTTCCTCTAACACCAAAGGCCTTTGCAGCTTCGACTTGGACAGGCTGGAAGGTTGAAGGAACTGCAATTCCCAAGTCATCCAAATCAAGCTTGTTTGTGAAGTACCTATGGTCAACTAAGTGCAGAACGGCCATATCGTCAAAGTAATTGATAGCCACAGGATACATGTCCAAAGAGAATTCTTTGTCGGAATTCGTCTTGCCCCACACGACAGTGACCGATGTACTTGTCTCAATATTCTCTTTGAGTGTTGCTCCGAATCCGTTGTTTGAAGTTGACTTTATATTCATGGACTCTAAGCTTCTGAGTCCTTCCTTCATGCTGTCAATTTCAATCGCAACGATCATTTCCGCATTGCGTTGTGCCTGAAATGGCCAGAATAGTTCGTTGAGTTCAAGAGGTGCCAGAGAACGGAAGTTCCAAGCCGAAGCATAGGCCATTTGCTCAATCGGTGCGGGACTTATATTGGCATAGTCGCTAGGGTTTGATTGGTGCCTGACAATGCCTAAATCCCTCAGCCTCTTCGACAGACCGTCGCTAACCTCGACAAGGCATTGTATCTTGTCTTCAATGAGATTGCTGTCACTGTCGTAAAGTTCCAGATACATGTAGAGGTCTGGAATGATGTTCGGATTTTCTGCTTGTGGAACAACTGGATCGACCATCTAATTCTCCCTTATAACCAGCCCTCCCCGCCTAGCACGGGGAGAGCAGCCATCCAGCCGGTTATTCCGGTTTAGTAATAAGTTCATCAAATTCGATATCGAAAGCCACCATGACATCGCCCATGGTCTTATCTTTATTCCATGCTGCCTCCCTCGGGAATAATACTTCGTTCGTCAGAAGTACGCCGCCGTCGTCATAAAGATGAGCACCTGTGAGGGCAGACATCATGTCAACTCTAGTTTGCTCTTGACGCTTGAACCAGTTTTCAATCTCGTCAACGTCGTCCAACGACCCAGGGACCTTGGCCGTGATCACAACGGCAACACGAGCAGTGACCTGGACCGCACCTCCGCCAGCGAAAGCATTTTGATCATAAGAGATGCTTGTCGATGGGGATATGATGAAAGTTCGATAGTCGGATGGCAGATGAGTTCCAGAGCCAAGTGCACTGCTCATGATGCGAACAGTGCTGTCGGTGGCATCCTCAATGTTGCGTTTCAAAAGGCTTTTGATCGCAAGCACGATTTTGTAGAAGCTGCCGTGCTGTGACTCTACGCCATCGTATTCCTCCAAGTGCGACATATGTCACCTAGCTGATTAAGGTATCTGAGATAGTGGGCGTTCCTGATGTAGGAAGCAATCTCCCGGAGGATTTCAGGTTAAAGATCCTGTCCATCCACTGGTGAATCTGACCTCCATAGTTATTTGAAACAGTCAGGACTAGCCTGTCATCTTTAGCCCAGTTGGTCGATCCATCAGTCAGTTCAATGTATGGACCTCCGGGATAAGCCGGGGTTGTAGCCTTGAGTAGCAGGTCTGAAATTTCAACAACGCCAGCAGCGTCAAGTGCAGTTGTGAATTCGACTTTCAAATAGACCGAATTGGGTAGTTCATTAGCAGTTCTAAAGAATCCATTGACGGCAGAGAATGTCGCATTCGTGAGTGCGGAAACATCCTGAGTAACTTGATTATTGTTTGAGCTGTTGTCTTGAAGTGGAACTGTCGTTGTGGCGAATTGGTCAACAAGGCTGACAGCTAGAACACCAGATGTGACCGTATCGGGCCTGAGCCTCATGGAAAAGAAGTAGGCGGTTCTCGTGCTGAGGTTGACTGGAATATAGTAGACAACTTTCTCGACGCCGTTACCTGTTAGAGTCAGGCATCGACCTCCAGACAGAAAGTTTCCTCCAGCATTAATAGTCGATATAGCAAATATTCCGCCTGTTGTACTATTTGAAATTGTAATTGTATTCCCGTTTGGTCTATTATTATAGATTACACGGAATGTAAAGTTGGGGCTTGATCCAGATAGATAACTTACGGTTGTGTCTTCATATCCGGGAAGGTTTTGAACTGCATTCTGAACAACAGATGACAAGGCGTTGTATGCAATTGGTTCAGTGACAAGCTTTTTTCCAGCAGAATCTGTGATTTCTACATTATAGTATCCTGCAGAAGGGGAGCCTGAAATTACAATTTCATCCTGCTGAACTGCCGAGATCGATGCTGTTGTTGACGCTGTTGAGATCCATCCGTTTGGTAAATTTGAATCGGTAGATGAGGCGGTGGATATGGTGCCATTAGTTGCCAGGTTTCCCGTTGTAGATGGGTTTGCAACGGGCCTGTTTGTTCTAATCCCTGATCCTCCAGGATAGTCCTTGTTGAATCGACTATACCCGATGTCGCCAATTAAAAGGTAACTTTGGCTTTCTCCAGTTCCTTGCAGTCTGATATTGATATCTTCGGCATAAGCAAGTTCTGTTGTCTTACCGTCAACATTGACCAGACTATAATTAGTAGAACCATTCCCTGTTGTTGTTCCGGAAAATGCAGCACTGACGGTCCCATTCTGAACAGACTGAGAATCGTTTTCCATCTGTCGGATTAGCTCGTCCAATGCCTGTGCTCGGGATACTGATTTGCCAGTATCGTCTTTCACGAGCTGGACGAGAAGACCAGACATCGGATTTGTAAGCAATGTTGATATTTGAGAACTTACTGTTGTCTGCAGGGATGAAATTGATGAGATCGTTCCCTCAATCGTTGACAGCACTGCACGGCTCTCGCTCGCATATGCGTCTAGGATCTGCTGGAATTCCGTGTCTGTAGTTCCGCCAACAGCAAGCAGCAGCTTCTTGTAGGCGTCAATTTGTTTACCTAGCTTGGTAAAGAAACTTGTGTAATCAAATGCCATTATACTGCTCCATCGGGTTCGCCACCATCACCGCCCGCAGCCGGATCTGTGCCGCCACCCTCGTCTGAAACTTGCTTGTTGAAAATAGGATCATCAAAGCTTAATAGATTCTCTCCCGGAATCCTGCTGAAAAGTGTTTTATCGTGCGGGAAGTTTTCTCCAAAATCTCCCAAAGTCGGCGTTGTTGCAAGCCTGATAGACTCTCCTTTGCTGTACCCTCTTGACATCATGCCACGGAAGCTTCCGTTGATCTGATAAACAACTTGCTGTCCAGAGGCCGAAGGCGTGACTGAGTTATTGGTAATGACATAGTCGCTTACAGCTATATTAATGTCACCATTCTCGGCCTTCTCTACATAGTCGTAGGGTCCTGGAATCTGAGGTCGCTTGTTTGCTCTGGTCGCAGAGAAGGTAACGTCTTTGACAGCTCGTCCCCTCCCTTGCCTATGAAAGCCAGCATTCCTTCGCTGGGTGGAATCTTCAATATAGCTGAAGCTTCCAGACGCAATGTCGCTAAGCTCTTTGTAGGTCTCAGTAATTCTGTACTCCATGTATGGAGAACTTACATCCTCTTGGGATATTTGATCATTTGTTTTTGTTAGCTCAGTCTTCTGTTCTGAGTCACCACTGACATCTTTGCTTTTGTCAAATTGCTGGTTTTCATCCGAGCCTTCTTCCTTAGGCTCTACCACTACGAGTTTTCTGTCAAATGCAATATCAGGAGAGCAGGGCGACTGAATTGCACACAATGCTAAACCAGCAAGCGAAACTGTGGGAGGTATTTCGTAAATGCTTGTATCTGGATCGTATTGAAAGTCTTTTTTGTCGTCAGGCAGGTAGGACAGGTCATCTTGATCATAGAGTGCCTCGTGCGTCCAATCTGACCAAGTTTCAATTCCCGTAGTTGAGTTGCCATACAGATGTTCTCTCTCGCCCCAGCTCCCATCGACAATCTTCCACATAATTGTCTCTTGGTTGTCAGCGTGAGGGTACATGACGCTAATGTCGCAAGAGACGGAGTTTTCGTGCATCGGCTCTGAAAATGACATTGTAGTCACAACTGTTCCAAGGTGCCTGGAGGATGCTGTCGATCCAACAGGGACATTACCAGACCCTGGAGTGTCTAGGATTCCAAGCTTTGTATTGGCAATATTTATCATTTTTCCAAGAAGATATCTCTTGGAAACATTTTTCCCTGCAGTAAGACTTAGTGATATTCTGCCTGTGGGGATAATTGCATCTGTGTTTCCGCCGAATCCTGTAGACTGTGTAACAGTCCAAGAGCCACTGAAGTTAGTAACAGGGAATGGTGCCTGTATAAACATCTCTTTGTCTACAATGGAAAACGAAAGAGAACGTCCATCCTCAGATTCGCTGTAGTTTATAGTCTGCCTCTTGTATCCCTTCGTTAGAGGAGGCATGACGACGTATCTTGCAAAGTGTGGATTGATATTTCTATTTAGTAGCTCTATAGTGCCGTTGAATGTCCTTGTCTGCAGCCAAGTGTTTCCGTCAATGTCATCTTGAACGTACCAACGCAGGCTCATGACGGGGCTGGAATTTACCCTGTTATATGAAGCCGTGCTTCCTCCGCCGATATCTTCGCATGGGACATATGTGTATTCAACTTCAAACTGAACACGAGCTGACGATTCCCCGTATATCTTGATGACACTGGCTGTCACCTTTCCGCCCTCCTTGATTGAGGGATACCAATCGTCAACAGTTATTGCAATTCCACCAGCGAATCTTGCAGCACTATTAGTTACTTGAGTTCTGTTGTTGTAATTTTCTATAGGCCATGAGGAAAATGAAACCTTGTCATCTATGAAAAAGGCAAAAGGTTTTCTCAAGCCGTTTACTTTCTCAAGTATTTCTCCCATGTCATATTGAGAATATACGGCGGTTCCTGATGATGATGTGTTCATCTTTCCGAAGCCGTGAACATGCTGCTTGGCAACAAGACCGCTAAATCTAATTCTCACGGTAGTAGCTACGTGATCAATACCTGTAGCGTCCATGACAAGTTCTTGATCAATCGCCTGGGTAAAGCACTGAGTCACCCAGATTCCATTGATGTAGGCCATTGTGCCGTAATTGTCTGCAGGCATTTCAAGCTCCGTTAGCCCATGTCGTTGAGACCAGAGAGACCACCGTTGGGGTCCACTGGAGAATTGTAAGATCCACCCAATGTGCCGTCTTCTCTGGTTCCGTTATTGGTTTGGGTAGTCCAGCTTCCAATGTCACTCTTGTTCATCGTGCTGCCCCCAAGGAAATTATTCCTCATGACTTGCAGTGAGGTTGCCATTGGTTTCGTTGCATTTTTCTGATCGTCAGCCTTCAGGAGCCCAAAAGTCACTGCGTCTGCAAACATTTGAAAAGATCCCTTGCCAAGGAACCAGTCAACTAGTGACCTTACGCTATCAGTCATCGTGCTTATGAAACCAAGCAAAACTTTAACGTACTCGACAAGTGAAGTCATTATTTCTAAAACATTTGCAAGAAGGACTTGGGCAATGTTTGTAACTCCATCGGTAATTGGCTGCATTGCATCTTTGAGTTCATTCAGACTTTGCGTCATCTGCCTTGCCGACGAGCCAGTGGCTTGTGCTGATTGTATGTTTCGCTTGACTTCTCCCATCTTGAATTCAGCAGAAGCAAGTGCCATCTGTGCGGAAAACGGAGCCAGCTTCTCATTCGCAGAGACGAGTGACTCTCCAAGATTCTGAAATTTGATCGGGAGAGTTGCAACCGTTGCTGCAAGTTTCGCCCAGTTGGCAGGGTTGATCGGGTTCTTGGCAATGGCCTTAAAGTTTTTTGCAATCTCCCCGGCTGACTCTGCAAAACTTTTTCCAACTGCAGATCCTGCCTGACTGCCTGAGAGATCTCCAGCCTTCCCAAGCATTCTACCGCCAGCAGCGGCAGCACCAAATCCTAAAGCTCCTACACCTGCGACAGCTGCCTGCCCTGCGAATGGGGCGTTGACAATTCGACGGGCAGTACCGCCGATCAGGCGACCGCCTATCTTCGCCCCGCCTGTCGCTATGCTCCCAGCCCCACTGACTCCAGCCGCCACTGCCTTCTGTGTCAATTGGTTCTCTATGCTGGCAGAAACACCGCTACCGAGGAAACTTTGAGCGGTTTTTCCAGTTTTAGTTTCAGGATCAAAAAAACCAGATAGAGTTGAACGAATAGGAGATTCTGATGGGTCTAGGCCAGAAGCCCGGCCTCCCTCGACAGCACGCTGCTTAGTTCTTTCAAAGGCCAAGTGGCCAAATTCTTTGGCAAGATCCTTCTTTGACATCTGGCCAAAATCACCTGCCCTGAGTGTCTTGAAGAAGTCGTGACCATCTTTGCCCAGTGCTCCCTTGCTGGCTTTTGCACCGAGTCCTCTCAGCTTTTGATTTCCAGCAACTGACTTAAGCATGGGGCCTAGCTTGCCGGCCAACTGTGCAAAGGACATTATTGGCTCCTGTTTTTCATCTTAAGATAGTCGCTATAAGCCTTCTGGGAACGCTGTGGGTCAGAGTAGATGGAGTCAAACCATTCCTTGCCCATTGAGCCGTTGATCGCAGACTCTGCCATGATATGCTGGAATGCCTTTAGATGCCTGATCCTGCCTCGCTGGATTGCGATTCCAAGTCTTTCTCCGTTTGAGATTCCCCTTCTTCCTTCAAAGAATCCCAAGCCAACATCTGCAACAATGTCAGCCATCCATGCTGTTTTTTTTTAGCCTCTTCGATGAATTCAATAAACGCATACATGACCTGCACGCATTGACCACTGCTGAGACCTTCTTCGTCAAAGCCTAAGACGGATCTGATAAGACCAAGTGCCTTATCCGTTGCAACGCTTCTCTGCTCTTGACTCAGAGAGTCTGACTCGGCATCTTCAAGGTGTACAGTAATGTCATCTTCAAGATACAGCCTCTTGTACATAGGCCAAGGATCTACGGAATGGACTTTTCCATTGATCTCAAATTCAAAATTCTCATTCTCAATCTTGTACATCACTTTCTCCCTGTGATCTAAAACTAAGGTAATATGGAAGGCGGTGGCCCTATGGATGTTGTTATGCTATGGCCAGTCTTTGCGATCTCTCTCGGTGAGTTAACTCCGTCGCTGAACGTGTCGGTACACCTGAATCTCAGTGGAATGGACGAGGCCTTTGCACCCCACGTCCAGTCAATCCCATCGGGAATGGCTCTCCAGAAGCAGACATATCTTGTATGCACTAGCGGGAGATGATCCTTGTCGATCTGGGACCAAAGCAGAAGATTGTACGCCCCGCCGGAGTCCAGAACTGGAATGTTACCGGATGATATCATTCCGAAGCCTTGACCTCCCATCGTCGGATAGCCGGTGGAGATCCCGAAGTTCGGCAGATCTTTGTCGAGAAAACCCTTGACTGAAGCGTTCTGCTTTACAATCTCAAGCTCTACGCTGAGTTCCGAGCCGAGAAAAATCTTCTCAGCCGGGAAGGAGCTTGATTGATGCGTGTCTGAAGTGATGTTGTCAAACTGGGGATTGCCGGAGATCGTAATCGACCCCCGGCTTATCCCAAGTGGAATCCAGCTATCATTAGATCCAACGGCATCGTCGTTGCTGTTGTCATATCTAATATAGGCAACAGTTGACGGTGCATTCCAGAAATAGTATGACACTGAATTCTCCCGTGCATTATTCGGTTACGCAAAGGTCTTCGTGTACAAGATTCCGTTAGAGCTTACGCCGGATGCTCCAGGCCCTGCAACTGCCTCAAGCTCAATGTCGTAGCTCATGTAACGGGTGCCGACATTTTGTGCACCACCACTGCGTGCAAACGCATACGGGAACACGATTTTCATGTTATTGTTGATGCCGTCAGGGCCGGGTGCATTGCCGGTTGAGTCAAGCTCAAGAGCGCCCATGTATCCATCCTGTCTCATGAACTCGCCAAATAACATGTGAGAGCCAACATCATCCAGTCCTGCCTGTGTATGAGATGGGGCTCCCCATGCAACACCATCGAGCAACTTTTCAATCATGGGATCTGGAATCCCAGCTGTAGTCGTGATCTTTGTCAGGCTCAAGCTGATATTAGCAGTCGCCCCCATAAACTGTGTGTCAGCAGCAACACCGTCTGGACCTCCCCAGTCATCAGATTCTACATCCGCGAATCTGGGTGTTACGGTGAACATAATTGCCTCGCGGTTGATGCCGAGAGTCACTTGACTGCCTAGAATCCCTGCACCGTCTCGTGGTGTCCACTTTACGATGCACGGTCCAGCAGCATAATGAGTTAAAGCCATCTAAGTGCTCCTATTAGCTGTATGTGCTTGGGTTGCGTCGAATGTAAAACCGACCCACAGGTATTTGAGACCACATGGTACTTTTTGTGTCATTGGTAATTCCAGTAGCCTTGGGCAAGCCCGCTTTCGAGGCAGTGTCAAGATTGAGGATGTGAACGCCAGTTCTAAGCTTCTCAAGTGCATCTTTGTAATCGCCTTCGGCCTGCCGCCTGGAAGATTCATTAGAATCATTCCACGGCTTTCGTTGGTACAGATACCAGAATGCAATTTGGCACACGATAGTCTTTAAGAACTCAAAGGACTCTTCGTCATAAAGCTCGCTAGAAGCATTTCCTAAACCTGATATTTGTTCCTCAGTGTACCTATCTGCCTGACGCAATGCGGCTTTAGCCGAGCCTGTTGCTGACTTGAGTGCCGATTGTATAATTGTATTGGTTGCGAAGTCTGCCTGCAGGACACGGTCGCCTTGGTCCCCGGCTAGATCTCCAATGAGCCCAGGAGAGTATCTGAGAGCAAGGTCGTTATGATCTGCAATTAAAGCCATGCTGTTCTCCTGAGAAAGTCATGAAAGAAGGGACCGCCGAAGCGGCCCCCTCACATCACTAGGGAGAGGAGTGATGCCTGCACCCTATTCGCCATTACTAGATGGCGTTGTAGATAATCATTCCGGAAACCGGAGCGACTTGCTGAACATCGAAGTGATCGATGATTCGGCCAACGTGACGCTTGTGATCATTGTCGTGCTTTTGCTCGACGATCATTTCGTCCTTCAGGAATAGCTGCCAAGTGCTGAAGCTTCGAGCACCTTCTACGCCTTCCAAGCCACCGACTCGGCTAACAACCAAGATCGTTCCGTCAGCCAAGACATAAGAAGGAGATGCAGTTGCACCCTTCTTGCTTGTGATCTTGACGGTATCCTCTACGACAATGTTGTAGCCGTAAAGCGTTCGAGGCAGGCCATAGTTCAAGCCAGGAACGGTCAACTTGGAGCCTTCAATCGCTTGCCAAGAGTTGACGTTCTGCTTGACGAAGTCACGGATTTCCTGAGTATTGCTCAGTTCATTTGCAGTGTTCGGGTTCATGACGAATTGGATATCGCCAGGAGAAACTGCGGATAGAGTGCTCTTGACAATGTTGATCGCACAGAAGTCAAGAGTTTTCTTGATGTACAGGTTGGTCGCACCAGAAGCACTCAAGAGTGCACCACCGGATGGAGAACCTGCATTGGTTACATCAACTTCTTGCGAAGCCGTGTAATTCGCTAGATCCGACGCAGCGGAAACGACGATGTTTGTTCGTCGAGTCATAACCCGCTGTGCGGTGATCCTGGCCTGCTGGGCGAGCAGATCCCACGATGCTTGCTCTGCTGCAATCTCGCCGACTTCAAAACCATCGAGGTAGCGTTTGCAGACATAAGGCTCGAAGCTGAACGATTCGTTCTTTCCGGTCTGACGTGGAGCATCAGTTCCATCAGCCCAAAGTGCGTCTGCACCATCTGCGGTAAGAAGCCGTCCAGCTTGTTCAATGGTCATTCGGGTATAAAACCCTTTATTGACCGAGACAGGCACATACTGTGCGTATTGTGCTAGAGGGAATTTGTCAACATTCCGTGAGAAGTCAACAACCATGTTCTGGGTTGCTTCCGTAGACGGAATGAAGGTATTAAATTGTCCTGGGAAAACAGGAGTTGCCATGGTTTATTATCTCCAATTGTGAATCGAATATTTTGTTTAGTCAGAACACTAAGCGTGCATTCTGACGTTTTGGATTTGAACTCGAATAAGTTCACCAGCAGCACCAGCAGCTTCAAGTGCAATTGCACCAGCCATCTCGCCAGCACCAGCAGCCGTAATACCACGACCGTTGGCGTCCGATTCCAGCAGTGCCCCAGCAGCAACAGCCGCACCAGCTTCAAGCAGGCAGCTATCACCGACTTTGTAGTAGCTGACGGTGTCGCCGAGTTCAGCATGATTCACACTTGCCAGCCCGTCAGCCGGAGCTGACTTTGTACTATCGTGCGAAACTCCGAGATAGGCTGCAGTTGCAGCTGCCGCTTGGCTAACCTCGTAATCGCCAGAGATAACAATGAACCGGCTTGGAAGGATGTTTCCACCGGCTTTCAAAGAAAACGAATCGCTCATTTAAGAGTTCTCCAAATTAGGTAAAAAAGTTTTGGTCTTCTACTAGACCGATGGGTATTCAGGTGAGTCGTTGGAGACCATCCATTCGAGGACTTCCTTAAAGCTCTTGCTTCTATCGTTTAGGACCACCTCCTTCGCAGATCGAGCGTATTTTTCCGACAGGTTTTCTCCGTTGCTGACCTTCAGCTCAGGCGAAGCTTCCACTGGGATGATTGGCCCGATTGGAGCCCGTCGATACATTTCAGGAATTCGCTCTCCAACGTGCTCGTTGTATTGCTCCTCCGTTAAAGTCATACAATACTTAACTTCTCTCTCGACATCGACGACGTATCCGTCAGATGCCAAGGCACTGATTTCTTTTTCGATCTTACTGTAACGCTCAGCTGTCCTGGCCTCAGCCACATCACTCTTAAGCTCAGTGATTTCATCCATGGCACGGCTGTACCGTTCGTTCAATTCCGAATAGCGTTCTTGGCTCTCTCGCTCTAGTGCTGCATATTTTTCAACATGCTCTCGTTCAAGAGCCTCGTATCGCTCATTTGTCTCTCTTTCAAGTGCAGCATACTTTTCAGCCGCTTCCTCAGCCTCTCGTTCATACCGCTCAGAAGAAGCTTCCTCCGACGCCTCAGCTGCATAAGATTCTTTCCCTCCGCAGGCGTTCTTAACGGATTGATACTGTGCGTAATCCTCTCCAGCACATTTCTTGCATCCGCCATATGACTCAAGAGCGTTCTTGTCAGATTCGTCAAGGCTCTGCATGTAGCCAGCCATCGCTTCGTAATCTTCACCGTACTTGTCCTTCATGCCGGTCATCAGACGCTTGCCAAGCTCCATGGCGTGCTTGTCTTTGCACATGCACTTTTCGCTGTCATCCTCCTCAGCCATGCCGTTCTTGTCTTTTGAGTCGTCAGCTGGAACTTTATCTTTCTTGTCTTTTTTGATTTCAGCAATCAGATGGTCAAGGGCGTTGTCCTCTTCGGAGTCAGAATCGTCCTTCTTCTCAACTTCTTTGTCTTCTTCCTCTTCGGCGTTCTGTTCTCCACCTCCTCCCATCATGCCTGCAACTGCGGGCAAGGCTTGGAGCGCAGCTCCGGCCAACGGGGCTAGGTAGTCTTCCTTGGAATCCTTGGCATCTGCCTTGGCGTTTCGATCCTTTTCCTCCTCTTGATCTTCCTCATCTGCAGGCTCTCCTCCTGCACCTTCTTCAATGATGGAGGAAATGTCTTCAAGAGACTCTTCTGCATTCTCAGGCCCGATGCCCTCAACTTCAGCTTCCTCTGCATTTTTTAGCTCGTCTTGCATCTTAGGCTCCTCAGACTTGCTAACCATCTCTTGCTGGATCATGTCCTGAATGGTTGGTTTAAGTGCTTCAATAATTTGACCAATAGAGTCCTTTGATAGCCGCATTTCATTGCTGGCTTGGCTTTCGTAAGAATCCATTTTATATTTGTCCTGTGTATTTTTTTCGGAAGTGCTTTTCTTGTGAGAAGAAGGCAGTAAGTCATTGTCCTGTACATAATCAGGATTAGACGGCTTCCCGCTCTTTAACAATTTAATGAACGCATTAACACGAGCCATCGCCCATCCGTCCCTGCTGACGTTGGGATGATGACTTGTCGAATATGCCCCAGCACCTCTACGCCACACAGACTTGAGCATCCCCACAGTGGCACCAGGAGTTTCTTCAGCCAGCTTGCTAAGCTTGCTTTCTGTGGAGTCTGAAAGCTTAATTCTCTTGTTTGGTTTCTTTGCACTGCCGGGCTTGTTCTTGTCGGAGCCTTTGACCTGATCCTTCTTGGGGGCAGGAGTCCTGCGTGGATCATCCTTGGGAGGCTTGTCATAGTCCTCTTTCTTATCCGTTGCAGAAGGCACCGCAGTGTTGCCACCTCCAGGATAGACGGGCATGGCATAATGCTCACTCTCATCCCCGTCTCCCGAACGGGAGTAAATTAAGCCTAAATCCCTTTTTGGAGTTTCAGCACCCAAGACAGCGATGGGGTCAAAAAAACGATCTTCAGGATTCTTCCCCTTCCAGATCTCAACCGATCTCCGGGGATGACGGAGGAAGTATTTTAGTTCATCAGCGAATACTTTGAACTTTGAAAAAATACAGCCGCGAGTATCAGATCGACCAAAGTCCTCAACTCGAAAATCCTCAGCCCACCCAATGACAGGTGGCATTTTGTGAGGGTCTTTATCTTCTGGAGTATGCCATCCTACGATAGGACATTTGTCACCAGTGTCTACTGTTCGCAGATTGCAATTAGATGCAATCTTTGCGAGCAATGCACGGTCGTAAACTGTTCCGTCCCGCCCCTCATGCTCATCAAAAACAGGAACAGAAGGAAAGACTGCATACACCTCCCCGTTTGAATCCTGCTCATAGTAGTAATCTGCACCTGCAGGAGCAACCGGGAGCGTACTAGCCTCCGGAACTGGAATGTGATCGGGTATCATAAAAAAACCTCCAGCCCCCGAAATATCATGACATATTTTAGTCATGTTCACATTATACCACAAACAGGGGGTTTTGTCAAGATAATTCTAGGAAATTATTTCAAAATTTAGCCTTAAATTTTTTGTTTGACCAAGGCTCGTTGTAAAGTCAATATCAATATAGGTTACAGGCTGCTGTGATGTTGCTATGTGGGTCCATTTAATATAGCTATTTGCCTTCATGTTTCTATTTGTCCTCCCGTAGCTAAGATCAGTCAAGCCTATCTCTCCAGGGCTTGTGACTGAAAGTCCAGGGCCGCCAATAACGGAAACAGATGTCAATGATTCCCCGCTAATCAAATGGCGTGTCAAGTCCAGTGCGGAAGGCTCAACATCGCCAATTGAAATAAGCTTTTTATTATTATTAATGCTTACAGGCATGTCTTATCTCCTGTCAGACCATTCATAGTGCAATCCTTCTCCCTGCCATTCGTTAAATAGATTTGAGTCAGACCACTCATAAAAAAATGTAGGCCTGCCAGCTACATCCCCACCGCCAAACCACCCAAAGACCCACTCAAATATCCACATCAATCAACTCCAATCACAGGTTGGGCGGACGCATCAAGTGTTAATGTCTTCGTGACATGCGTCGTTGTAGAATCGCTACGCTTGATTGTCCATGTAGTCCCAGACCGTACTGATTCAAGGATACATAGCACAATCGTTCCAAGAGTATGCTCGTCCAGACTAGCTTCCACATTGCTAACATTACGACTAAGGATCGCATCAGCAATATCTGAGTCAGGTGTGGTATGATCTGGAACGACAATAAACTCGTCCGCAGCACTCGGAGCC
>Ga0208898_1001132_pt1 | contig 18211 bp, 16 predicted proteins | sample VirMetDEL_Mar_4_FD_184513 | JGI IMG/M metagenome (GOLD analysis project Ga0208898, IMG submission 184513) | Aqueous microbial communities from the Delaware River and Bay under freshwater to marine salinity gradient to study organic matter... | ecosystem: Environmental > Aquatic > Marine >...
CGAAGACAAGACCCTGGATCACGTTCTCCCCCTAGTTAAGGGAGGGGCTCATTCCTTAAGCAACGCGATGATTATGTGCCACTCGTGTAACTCCAAGAAGAAAGATCAAGACCCAAAGGAATGGTTCAAGTCACTAAGCCAGGAGTCGCAAGACTCAGTACTGGCTTACTTTGAGCAGTCTGAGCATTTGGATAAGGACATTCTCTTATGAGCGGAGTAGGCATAGGGACTCCCTACGACGAGGCCAGGACCAGAAAGGTCAATGCGGAAGCGGAGATAGCTGAGCTTGAGTTAGCGAAGATCCGTGGAGAGCTTGTCGTTGCTGAGGATGTTGTTAAGGCCTGGGAGGATGTTCTTGGAGCATTGAAGGCCAAGCTTATGGCGATTCCCACTAAAGGGGCGCCGGTAGTGGCTACAGAAAGTGAGGCGGGGAAATGTCAGGAGATTTTGGAAGACCTGATTCGGGAGGCACTAGAGGAACTATCAAACTATGACCCAAGCGTGTCCGCAGTCACCGCAACTGTTGAATCACCTCAAGAAGGCGATGACAGTCCTAAAACCCCCGCCAAGGCTAAGCGTCGCGGAGTGGGCCGACCGCGAAAGGCGGCTGGACTCTCAGAGTAGCGCCGAGCCAGGACGGTGGTACACCTCTCGGGCTGAATACCAGAGAGGAATCATGGATGCCTGTTCCGACCCAACCATCTCTGAGGTGGTTGTGATGGCCGGTGCCCAGTTGGGGAAGACTGAAGCCCTTCTGAACATCATTGGCTACTACATAGCCCATGATCCCTGCCCAATCCTCGTTCTCCAGCCCAGTCTTGAGATGGCTCAGGCATTCTCTAAGGACCGTTTATCAGCGGGGCTCATCCGGTCAACCCCCTGTCTAAAAGGCAAGGTTAAGGACCCGAGGGTAAGGGATTCAGGCAATACGACCCTTCATAAGGTGTTCCCAGGCGGCGCTATTTCTATGGTAGGCGCGTCGAGTCCTAGTGGTCTCGCCAGCAGGCCGATCAGAGTCTGCTTATTCGATGAATGTGACCGCTATCCCCCTTCTGCGGGCTCTGAAGGCGATCCTATCCAGTTGGCGAAGAAGCGGAGCGCCACTTACTGGAATCGCAAGATAATCATGGTCTCTACCCCGACCAACAAGGGTTCTTCTCGGATTGAAGATGCCTTTGAGTTATCAGACAAGCGCCGATACCACGTTCCCTGTAAGCATTGTGAGCAATTTCAAACACTTAGATGGGCAAACGTGAAATGGGAAGAGGATAAGCCAGAGACAGCGAGGTACATGTGTGAACACTGCGGAACCCTCTGGTCCGAATCCGACCGGATGTGGGCAATCAGAAACGGCCAGTGGGTCGCTGAGAAGCCGTTTACTGGGGTGGCTGGATTCGCTATTTCGGGCCTATATAGCCCGTGGACACCTCTAGCTGATGGGGCTCGGGACTTCCTGAATATGCGGAAGAACCCAGAGCAGCTAAGGGTGTGGCAGAACACCTATCTTGGAGAGTCCTGGGAGGATCAGGGGGAACGGGTTGATGACTGGGCGTTAGCAGAACGTCGAGAGCCAATGCCGAATATCCCTGATGACGTACTGGTATTAGTTGCAGGGGTGGACGTTCAGGACAACCGCCTAGAGATGTCTGTCATTGGGCTAGGTAGAGACGATGAGTCCTACGTCATTTCCCATGAGACCATGTATGGGGACCCGTCTACACCGCAACTGTGGACAGCTTTGGATACAAAGATCTTTCGACAATACGAAACGGAGTCAGGGCGACAGATTGCCATCCGATCAACCTGCATCGACTCCGGGGGTCACTTCACCAGCTCTGTGTATAACTACTGCAAGAAGCACACAGGAAGGCGGGTATTTGCCATCAAGGGTGTCGGGGGTGAAGGAAAGCCGATTGCTGGGCGACCTTCCAAGAACAATATCGCGAAATGCCCCCTATTCCCGGTGGGGGTAGATACGGTCAAGGACCTGCTGTTCGCCAGGATGCGCATTGAAGAGCCTGGGGCGGGCTACATGCATTTCTCTGACGAACTCCCAGATGAATACTTCAAGCAGCTCACTGCGGAGAAGATCGTCACCAGATACCACAAGGGCTTCAAGCGACGTGAGTTTGTTAAGACCCGACCGAGGAACGAAGCTTTGGACTGTTTTGTGTATGCCTTGGCGGCATATGCTATTGTAGGCATAAATGTCAACAGCTTAGCTGATAGAATTGAGGCCCAAGAACCAAGTGAGCCTCCGTCGGAAGCTAAGAAGACAGTCACTCAGCCTTTCGTCCCCAAGGTGGGGCGTAACTTCGTAAACTCATGGCGGTGATATGGCTAACCTCTTTGATGCAGCAAATGCCCCTGAAGGAGAACCCACAGAAATCGTGGTGGGCGACTTCCTTCAGTGGAAGCGCTCCGATGTGGCGCAGGACTACCCCACTAGCTCCGGCTACACCGCTGAGTACGTTGCTCGCATCACGGGTGGTGGCGCTAATGAGATCAAACTGGCCCAAGCGGCTGGCTCAACTGATGACTACTACTTATTCACCGTAAGTAGTGTCACCAGCGCGGACTTCGTCCCCGGCCTCTATCACTGGCAGTTAGAGATCACCCAGACAAGTTCTGGAAATCGCCTTGTTGTGGATATCGGTGACTTCACCGCCATCCCCGACATGGACGATAACCAAGCCGATCCTCGGATTCATGCCGAGATCATGGTTGCCAAGATTCAAACCCTCCTAGAGGGCAAGGCTGACGCTGACGTCAGTAGTTACTCCATCGCCGGTCGTTCTCTGACCAAACTCTCTTTCCAAGAACTCCTAGATGCCCGTGACTTCTATCGAAGAGAAATCACGCAGCACAACAACAAGGAGCTTCTGAAGAGAGGTAAGAAGAACGGCAGTACGATCCAAGTGAGGTTCTGAGTATGGGCATTTTCGACTCTTGGTTTAAGAAGCCCGAAGAGCCTCCGAAAGGACGAGTCTTCAAGCGATCCTACGCAGCCGCCAACACTGGGCGGCTTTTTGCTGACTTCCCCGGAAGTGAGCGGTCGAGTGACTCTGAGTTATATCCGGTCATCTCCCGCATGCGGGCCAGGACCCGAGATCTCGCTCGGAACAATGAGTACGCAAAGCGGTACTTGGAGCTGATGAAGTCTAATGTGGTCGGTGATCGCGGCTTCTCTCTACAAGTTAAGGCCGTGGATACCGTTGGTCGCCTTGATCAGATGGGCAATCAAGCCATTGAGGGCGCTTTCAAGATGTGGGGACGCCTCGGTAACCCCACGGTAGACGGCAAGATGACTTGGATCGACGCCCAAAAGCTCGCTATGGAATGCTTAGCGAGGGATGGCGAGGTCATTATCATCAAGCACCGTGGCCCCCGTTTTAAGGATTCCTTCGCCCTAGAGTTCCTTGAGCCCGACCAGTTGGACGAGGAAAAGAGCGAGCGCCTGCCGAATGGCAACGAAATTCGCATGGGAGTGGAGCTGGATCGCTTTAAGCGGCCTATTGCCTACCATTTCTTGACCTACCATCCGGGTGATTACGACTTTACGTCTCAATCTCGCTCTACCAAACACGTTCGCATCCCCGCTGAGCGAGTTATCCACATCTTTAAGCCTCTTCGCGCCGGTCAAACCCGTGGTGAGCCGTGGATGGCCCCTGCGTTGGCCGCTATGAAGCAGCTAGATGGCTTCCGAGAGGCCGCAATCGTTAATGCGCGCATCGGTGCATCGAAAATGGGCTTCTTCACCAGCCCTTCGGGTGACGGTTTTGTGGCTGATGACATGGATGGGACGGTCCCGATCATGTCGGCGGAGCCCGGGAGCATGCATCAACTGCCTAACGGCGTTGACTTCAAGGCATGGGACCCGCAATACCCATCAAATGAGTTTGAGAACTTCCATACGGCGGTTCTTAGAGGTATCGCAAGCGGTCTGGGGGTGTCCTACACCTCTCTGTCCAACGATTTAGAGGGCACGTCCTACAGCTCTATCCGTCAGGGTGCTCTGGAAGAGCGTGATTTCTACAAAAACCTCCAAACTTTCTTCGTGGACCACTTTGTCCGGCCCGTTTACGAGGGCTGGCTTGAATCTGCGATGGAAGTTGAGTCCTTTGGCATCCCGGTTCGTCAATTTGACCGTTTTTCGGCTGCTTCTGAATTCCGTGGACGGGCTTGGAGCTGGGTCGATCCGCTCAAAGAGATGAATGCGGCGGTTGTGGGGCTTCAGAACGGCGTTTTGAGCCTCAATGACGTTGCCAGCCAGTATGGTAAGGATACCGAGGAGTTATTGGCTCAAATTCAACGTGACAAGGCTCTGATGGAGCAGTTTGGCGTGAAATTCGGTCTGGAACCCTACGGAGCCCAGAAAATGCCTCTTGAAGCGGATGTGACTGACGATGGCGACGTATAAAGGGGTTGAAATTGACACAAAACCAACCGAGTCCATGGCAAATGAGGCCCAGCGAGGACTGGATTGGCGTAGCGAGTTTGGTCGAGGTGGGACGCAGGTGGGTGTCGCAAGAGCCCGTGACATCTCCAACCGAAGCGAGCTTTCGCCTAGAACTATTAAACGGATGGTTAGTTTCTTCGCACGGCATGAGGTGGATAAGCAAGCAGAAGGATTTCGCCCGGGTGAAGATGGATATCCATCAAATGGTCGTATCGCTTGGGCTCTCTGGGGCGGGGATTCTGGACGATCATGGGCTAATCGTCTCGCAGACCGACTAGATTCCATTGATGAAGACGACCGATCCCTGGATATGGGACGCCCTTATCCGAATGAGCATGCCGCCCGCATTAAAGACCCCGACGAGTTTGATGATTTCCGTCGTATGAAGGACCAGATGGCTGATGGAGTTGATTCCATCATCGGCCTGAATATGACTGACGGGAATGTTGATAGTTCTGAAATACAATCCTTGAGATTTGATAAACTCAAGTGGTCTGTTGATGACGCAAAGGCATGGTTAGACGAGCATGACTTCAAAGTCATTGAGTTTGAGCCTGCCTCTGAGGAGCGAGTTATGGAACGCGCAGAGCCTGACGAACTGAAGATTGGCGATTTTGTTGAGTGGGACTCCTCAGGGGGTAAGGCTCGCGGCCAGATTGATGAAGTGGTTCGGGACGGGCAGATCGAAGTGCCTGACTCGGACGTTGTGATCAACGGAGAGCCGGATGATCCCGCTGCTCTCATTCGCATCTTCCAAGATGGAGAGCCTACCGACACGATGGTCGGCCATCGGTTCTCCACTCTGACGAAGATCGAAGACCTTAGGACCGCAGACATGGACGAAGACGATATGGAGCGCAAAGCAGCTCCTGAAGTTGTTCATCGTGCTATGGCAATGGAGATGAAGGCTGTTGACGAAGATGCTCGTCGTGTACGCATGGCGATCTCTTCCGAAGAGCCGGTTGAGCGTTCGTTTGGGATGGAAGTCCTAGACCACGGCGAAGGCTCCATTGACTTGGACTTCTTGAATAGCGGACGCGCCCCGCTCCTGCTGGATCACGATCCTGAGCAGCAAATTGGCGTTATTGAATCTGTCGAACTCGACGGCTCGGCGCGGCGACTCCGTGCGACGGTGCGTTTTGGAAAAAACGGACTGGCCCGAGAGGTTTTCGACGATGTTGTTGATGGAATCCGTGCGAATGTCTCAATCGGCTACTCCATCGGCAAAATGGAACGCAAAGGCAAGGACGAATACCGTGCTGTGTCTTGGCGTCCCGTGGAAGCCAGCATCGTTTCGATCCCCGCTGACGTGACTGTTGGCGTGGGTCGCAGCGCTTCTGCTTCTCCCACCATTACGGTAACCCCCAACGATCCTATGGAGGCTCAAAAAATGAGCGAAGTAGATATCGCGGCGGTCGAGGCAGAAGCCCGCAAAGCCGCGCAGCGTTCCGCTGCACAAATCGTCGAGCTTGGTGCTCGGCACAACCAAGGTGAAATGGCTCGCAAGGCCATCGCTGAAGGCAAGACCATCGAGGAGTTTCGCGGTGAGCTGCTGGAAGTGATCGGTTCCGAGCGCGCCCTTGAGGCACAAGATGTCGGCATGACCAAGCAGGAAGTGAAGCGCTTCAGCATCATCCGCGCTATCCACGCTCTTGCTAACCCGACCGACCGTCGTGCTCAAGAAGCCGCTGCATTCGAGTTTGAGTGCTCCCGCGCAGCTGCCGATCAATACGGTCGTGCTGCTCAGGGCATCCTGCTCCCGGCTGAAGTGCTCCGTAACTGGAAGCGTGACCTGAACAGCGCCGATGAGGCTGCTCTGTTCACCGACGACTTCCGTGGCGGCGACTTCATCGACGTACTGCGTAACAGCAGCTCCGTCATGCAAGCCGGTGCTCGGATGCTCAACGGCCTCTCCGGCGACGTGAAGATCCCCAAGAAGACCGCTGCTGCCGCCGCTGGGTGGATTGCAACGGAAGGTGGGGCTTCTTCTGAGTCCGAGATGACCGTCGGTTCTGTGTCGATGGTGCCCCGCACCCTCGGCGCTCACACCGATGTGACTCGCCAGCTGCTCATCCAGTCGAGCCTTGACGTTGAGGCCCTGATCCGTGACGACCTCGCACAGGCCATTGCTCTCGCAATCGACCTCGGCGCACTGTCCGGTTCTGGCTCCTCGGGTCAGCCCACGGGTATCAAGAACACCTCCGGCATCAACACCGTTGACTTCGGAACCGCTCCTGATCTCGTGCCGACCTTCGCTCAAGTGGTCGAGATGGAGACCAAGGTCGCAGAGGACAATGCGCTCCTCGGCAATCTGGCCTACATCATGGGCGCGGCCATGTACGGCGCACTCAAGACCACCGAGAAGGCCACCAACACGGCTCAGTTTGTGGTTGAGCCTGGTGGCACGATCAATGGCTATCGCGCCATCGTGTCCAACCAAGCAGCCTCTGGGGATGCCTACTTCGGCAACTTCGCAGACCTGCTGGTCGGCATGTTCGGGGGCCTCGATATCGTGGTTGACCCCTACACCGCCAGCACCAGCGGCACCGTAAGGGTTGTAGCTTTGCAAAGTTGCGATGTCGCGGTCCGGAATGCTGTCTCGTTCTGCCTTGCAAATGACGGCGGCAGCTAAGCCTAAGCACTAAGGTGACGGCCCCCTTCGGGGGGCCTGATCCCTTGGAGTCATTATGAAATATAAGGTTTTACGGAATACGGTCGCTGCTGGTCGGGTTCGTCGGATGGGCTCCCTCGTTGAGCTTGATGACGCTGAGGCAAGGACTCTTATGCAGATGGGTCGAGTAGCTCCCCACGCTGAAGAGCAGCCCATGGAAGACCGCAGTATTGGATTCTCTGAAGAGACGAAACCGCGTCGTCGGGGTCGTCCGAAGAAGGTTGATGGCTAATGGCTGTAGAAACCCAAGATGATCGGTCCTACCTGCTGGCTGACTTCGGGGTTTCGGCTACCTATACCCCTGTCGGCGGTTCCGCTACGACTATTACGGGGATCATTGATAACGCATACGAAGAGGTTGATTCGGGAGGCTCCGTAGCCTTCGCCATGACTCGGCCTCGCTTTACCTGTCGCACCGCTGACCTAGCTGGCATTTCTGAGGGGGCCACTATGGTTGTAGACGGAGCAAGCTACGTTATTCGCGTACATATGCCTGATGGAACTGGGATCTCTGAGTTGATGCTGGAGGCCCAGTAATGGCTCATGTCAGAAAGCTCATCCGCGATAACGTAACGACGACCCTGACTGGCTTAGCCACCACGGGTAACAACGTCTATCAGACTCGGGTTTATCCCATCGCTGAGGATCGTCTTCCTGGCATCGCGATCTATACCTCTGAGGAAGCCACCCTCTTTGGGTCGATGAACTTCCCTAGGACTCAGGTCAGGACCGTTACGGTTAACGTAGAGATCTACGTTAAGGCCGTGGCGGACTACGACGACACGCTGGATCAGATTTGCCTAGAAGTGGAAGAGGCGCTTACTGCTGACCTAACCCGTGGTGGGTATGCCAAAGATACCCAGGTTCTACGGTTCTCCTCTGACTTCTCAGGGGATGGGGATCAGCCAGTTGCTTATGGAACCCTTGAAGTCTCGGTAGACTATGCAACTGTCGAGAATGACTTGGAGACATCGGTATGATGGTCGAGATGAAGCTCGGGGAGACCACCGTAAAGGTGCTGCCCAGCAAAGTGGAATTAATGGAATTGCGGGGCTGGGAAATCTCCTGCCCTGTGATAGCACAGGCGGAGCCTGTAATTCTCCCGGCTGAGCCGGAATTTGATGAGGCCGATGAGGCTCAGGAGGAAGACTAATGGCTATTCACAAGGGGTCGGAAGGCGTCCTGAAGGTTGGGGCGAATACGATCGCAGAGGTTCGTTCTTGGAGCATTGATGAGTCCGCAGGGACTATTGAGACCACGGTGATGGCAGACGCTGCCCGCACCTACGTTGCCTCCAAGACCGATTTCACCGCTTCCATGGAAGTGTTCTGGGACGAGGAAGATACCACGGGCCAAGGCGCTCTCACCGCTGGTGCAGAAGTGACCTTCAACGTGTATCCCGAAGGCGACACCACTGGTGACGTTTACTACACCGGGACCGCAATCGTCACGGGCATCAGCCGTTCGGCTGACGGTGATTCCATGGTTACCCACAGCATTTCGCTTCAGGGTAGCGGCGGCTTAACTGAGACCACGGTGGCCTAATATGAGTGTATTGGAGAAGGCGAAGGCTCATTACAAAGCCAAGTTAACGGCTGAGCCTAGGGAGCTTCATATCCCCGAGTGGGACACTACGGTCTACATTAGGCCTGGAATCAGTCTGCACAATCTGGGTGAGATCATGGAAGCGGCAAGCGGTGGTAAGTCTGCCGAGGCCATGGTCCTCACCCTTATCCACCGTCTAATCGATGGTGAGGGCAAGCCTGTCTTCAAGAAGGCTGAGAAGGTAGAGCTGCTCCGTGGAGTTGACCCTGACGTACTCGCCAGGATCGTTGGAGAGATCAACTCCAGTGATCCGACCGACGAGGATGTCTCGGGAAACTAAAGCAAGACCGTGACTTGCAGTTTAAGTACTTCCTCGCGGAGTTACTGCATAAAACGGTCGCTGAAATCATGGAGATGGATATACGCGAATACATGGGTTGGTCGGCGTATTTTCGCTTAAAGGAAGAGAGGCAGAAGCGTGCAAAGTAACCAGAACTCCTTCATCAACCTTATAGCGAAAGACGGCTTCAGCGTAGTCTTCGGGCGCTTCTATGGCGCCATGGACAAGGCATCGAAGTCTGCGACCAACATGGGGTCCAGTGTTCGCAATGCCTTTGCTTCATTCGCGGTAGGTGGCGCCGCTTACAAGGCCACCTCAACTATCGTCAACCTCAACCTTGAGTTTGACCGGATTAACCGTACCTTGGCTTTCGCTACCCGCTCCACAGAGGAGGGGGCGAAGGCTTTTGCCTTCATCCGCGAAGAGTCTCGTCGCCTAGGCCTTGATCTCAAGACCACTGCTGCGACCTACGCTCAATTCGCTGCTGCTGCCCGGGGAACCTCTCTGGAAGGGGAGAAGGCTCGGGATATCTTCTCTGCTGTTTCCCAGGCCGCAACGGTTCTAGGCCTTGATGCCTATTCCACTCGTGGCGCCCTGAGAGCCCTTGAGCAGATGATCTCAAAGGGTAATGTCCAAGCAGAAGAACTCCGCCAGCAGCTCGGTGAGCGGCTTCCTGGCGCCTTCCAGTACGCCGCTAAGGCCATGGGTGTTACCACCGCTGAACTTAACGACATGCTGGAGAATGGCGAGGTCCTCGCTTCTGACCTTCTCCCCCGGCTAACCACTGTCTTGAATGAAGCTTTCGGTCCTAATGTTGAGGAAGCTGCGGAGAGCCTTCGTGCTGAGATCAACCGGTTCAGGACTGAGACAGATCTCCTGATTAATAACATTGATAAGCTCACTGGGTTCTCTGCTGCTTTTGAGGGGATCGTCGGGGCTATCGCAAGCACTGAGGAGGCCTTCAACCAATTCATTGAAGGCATGGAGGCCATGGGTGATGCCCAGGTCCGACAAGCTCCTCAGAAGTTGAGAGAAGCTATCGCCCAGATAAGGGAAGAGATCAAAGAGCTTGAGTCAGCCGGTGGCGCCAATTTCTACGAACTATCTTTCAAGTACGAAGAGCTAGATGGCTTGAATGAGCGCCTTAAGGTAGCCATTGATCGTGCGAACGAACTGCGAGGCAAGGGGCCGAAGAAGATCGCGCCTCCAATGGCTCCTCAAGGAGCGCTGTCTGTAACTCCTATGCCTGAATCAGAAAGGCTTAAGGCCCTAGGCAAAGCCTTGGATGATGCGAAGACTCCCCAAGAGCGCTACAACGAAGCTGTTAAGCAACTGGCTATCGTCTTTGGCCCTGACATCATCAAGTATCAAGAGCAATATCAGAGACTGATTGATGCAGAGGCGGAAAAGCTGCATAAGACGACTCAAGCTTACAAAGATCAGGAAAAAGAGAAGAGTCGTGTCAATCAGTTAGAGAAAGACTCTATCAACCTCATTGAAGACCTGATGACCGAGCAGGATGCTTATCTTGCTCAGATTGAGCGCTTCAAAGAGATGCACGACAGGGGTTTCATTAGCCTTGATCAGTATGCTCAAGCCGTAAGAGAGGCAGGCGAAGCAATGCCTTCCTTCTCTGATGCTGTCGCAGAGGCTCAGAGCGTCATTGAGTCAATTATGACTCCTCAGCAGATGTATCAGGCTGAGGTAGAGAAGCTATCTAACCTGTATTCCGGTGGTCACCTTAATCTGACGCAGTATGTTTTGGCCTTGCGGGCATTAAAAGAAGAGGTTGTTGATCTTCTACCAGAAACTAAAGCCGCCGCCGATGCGCAAAAGGAACTTGAGGGGATCTTTGACTCCCTGAAGACCCCGGCAGAGAAGTATGCTGATCAGATCATTCGCATCATTGAGTTGTTCAAAACTCTTAAAGACAGCAACAAGGATGCTTTTGACGCCCTGGGTGGTGAAGAGGGCATGACTGCCTTGATTATGAAGGCGGCAGAAGCTCAAACGGCGGCTACAACCAAGCTTCAGGAGCAGGCGGACAAAGCCTCTCGCATGGCTATGCAGAACGTCGCTGTTGTCCTCAACGCCACTAGCCAGCAGATTGATGCTCTTTCTGGTGCCTTTGAAGAAGGCGGCAAGGCAGCGAAAGTGTTCTTCGTCATGTCCCAGACGCTAGCCGCTGCAAATGCAATCATCAGCGGTCTATCTGCCGCTATGAGCATCCGAGAGGCTTACGCCAAGCTGGCGGCAGCAACTGCTAATCCCACTCTTGCGACTGTTGGTGAAGTTCACGCTAATCTAGCCGCTGTGATGGGCTTTGCGACCGCTGGGATGATTGCAGGCCAGACCATTGCCTCCTTTGAAGGGGGTGGTTATACGGGCTCTGGAGCGCGCGTAGGGGGCATGGACGGCAAGGGCGGTATGCTTGCCATGGTTCACCCGAATGAGACCATTGTTGACCACGAGAAGAACGGTAAGATGGCTCAGCCAGTACATGTGAACTTCAACATCCAGGCTAATGACACCAAGGACTTCGACCGACTTCTAGTTGAGCGTCGAGGCGTCATCGTTTCCCTGATCAACAATGCGGTGAACAACCGTGGACGGAGGCTAGTTGAATGAGCGGCACCTTCCCCACTAGCCCAGGTTTTACCGATGTAAGAACGCGGCTAAAGCACTATAATCTGTCATCGGAATCGGTGAATGGTCGCGTTCAGGTTCGGTCCTTGAGCAGTACCCGGAGGGACTTTACTCTTACCTTCCCTCCCATGACGAAGACTGAGTTTGACCCGATTTACGCCTTCATCGACTCCCAGGAGGGGATGTTAGGGACGTTCAGTATCACCCTGCCAGACCCGGATAACCCCGCGTCAACCTTTACGATTACTGCTAGACTAGCGAATGACGTACAGGAATTTAGCCTCGGGGTAGATAACCTCTACGAATTTGAGGTGGACATAATTGAGGTGGTCTGATGTCAAGAGGGATAGCGTCTGCTACGCGAACGGCTCTAGCGAGTGATGGATTTAGACTAGCGACGCTAATTGAGCTTGACTTCTCAACCCCTGTCCGTGTGACCGACTACGGGTCTAACGTCACGGCCTTCAGTAATACCTTCAGCACGACCTCAAGCATCATTGAGATTGGTAATACGTCTGAAAGTGGGGCTCTTCAGGTCAATTCAATGGCGCTGACCCTCTCTGGCGTAGACCAGACCTATATCTCGCTATTTCTGAACAATGATTACATTGATGTGCGTGGGCGCATCTGGCGAGCCGTAATGGCTGATGACGGCTCAATCATAGGAGACCCCTTCCTCTACTTTGATGGAAGGATCGTTGGCTATGCGATTGAAGATACCGGCAAAACTGCAACCATTGAGATTGAGCTAGCTTCTCACTGGAAAGACTTTGAGAAGATCAACAATCGGAAGACGAACTCCAACAGCCAAGCTCTCCACTTCAGTGGCGATAAGGGCTTTGATTTCGCCTCAACCGTTGTTACTGAGCTTCGATGGGGGCGCGCATAAATGGGTATTTTCACAATCATAGCGATTGGCGCCGCCCTCCTTGCTGGCGGAGCCTCTTACGTCCAGGCGAAGAAAGCTCAGAAGAAGGCCAAGAAGCTTGCCAATTCAATGGCAGGCGTCCTGCTCAACAAAGAGTCGAACATTGAGCCTATCCCGGTCATCTACGGAACCCGTCGCGTTGGTGGAACGAGGGTCTTCCTATCAACGGAAGGCTCTACCAACGAATATCTATACATGGCCCTTGTCCTTTGTGAGGGCCAGGTTGGGAGCATTGCCGGAATTGAGCTTGACGGGACGCCGATCACGGACTCTCGCTTTGCTGGCTTGACTGCCGTACAGCTCAACTACGGTACTGAGGATCAAGCTGCCAGCGGACTATTGCAGGGCGCTACGGGCTGGACTCTGGATCATCGGCTTCGTGGGGTTGCCTATATCGCCCTCCGTCTTAAGTGGGATCAAGATGTTTTCTCAGGCATTCCTGATGTAACTGCACTAGTTACAGGGAAGAGGGTTTACGATCCTCGGACTGGGAATACTCAATGGTCTGACAACCCTGCGCTCTGTATTCGGGACTACCTGACCAACACTCGTTACGGGAAGGGTCTTCCTGATTCAGCAATTGATGATGTTGCCTTCTCCCAGGCTGCTAACGATTGCGATGCTTTCTCTGTCACGCCTTACAGCGGCGCGACCTCAAACATTGATCTCTTCCAATGCAATGCGGTTATTGATACGGGCGAAGAGATCTTCCGCAACATGGAGAAGATGCTTCTCGGTTGCCGTGGATTTCTGCCTTATACGAATGGCAAGTACGGTCTTTACATTGATAAATCAAAGACTTCCACGCTTGATTTAGGCCTGGACAACATCATTGGCTCCATCAGCTTCGCTGGGGAGAAGAAAGAAGACAAGTTCAATCGGGTTGTAGTTAAGTTTGTGAACCCGAATACGAAGTGGCAAGAAGACGCAGCGATTTGGCCTGATGCAGGGTCTACTGAAGAAACGACCTATCTCGCTGAAGACGGCGGGGTTCTCCTTGTTGATGAAATTGACATGGAGACCGTGACTAATTACTACGCAGCTAGGGACTTCGCGAGGATCTTCTTGCTTCGCTCTCGGAATGGAATCCGGGTGTCTCTCCAGGCAACCTCAGAGGCCATGAATCTCATCGTGGGGGATGTTGTCCGTCTAACCCACCCCACGCCTGGATTCACGAACAAGCCCTTCCAAGTGGAGCAGGTGTCTCTAAATTACGATGGGACGGTAAACCTGGATCTTCTGGAGTATGACTCCACGATCTACACCTACGACACTGCTTCGGAAGAGACGAGCTACCCAGATACAAACCTGCCTGACCCGTTCGTTGTCTCTCCTCCTTCTGGATTAACGCTGACTGACTCTACGCGCACTGAGGCTGATGGAACGATCATCCCCGCTGTATTAGTACAGTGGACTGCGCCTGTTGACTACTTCGTCAACTCCTATGAGGTTCAGTACAAGCTCTCTACGGAGTCTACCTACAAGAGCCTTGTTACTTGGTCCACGGAATTTGACCTGACTCTGCCCACCTCTGGTGGCACCTATGATATCCGCGTCAGAGCCATCAATACTGTTGGAGCAAGAAGTAGCAGCATCTCTGATCAGATATCTGTATCTGGGGACACGACTCCGCCTGGAGTCCCGACCGGCCTATCGGTATCCGCCGATAACCACTTGATCATAATCTCTTGGACTAATCCGACTGATTCGGATTTCCTCCATGTTGAGATCAAGAGCGCTTCTCAGAACATTGAGGGCAATGCGACCACAATCGCAAAGGTTGACAGTGAGTCATACGCTGATGGTCCGTTCTCTGTTGGGACGACTCGCTATTACTGGATTCGTTCTGTAGACCGCTCTGGGAATGCCAGCGCTTGGGTTGCTGCTGGTGGGGATACTACCGTTGTCTTGGAGACTGCAGATCTTACCTCTGAAGTTCATAACTCAATCCTTGAACAAGAGATTCTGAGGGTTGAGCTTGAAGGTGAGACGATCCTGAACCTTGAGACAGGTCTTGAGGTAGACATTCAGAATCTCGGCGATGTTGCCATATTTGTTAATGAGTCCAATACGACCATCCAGGGGAATATCGATCTCTTGGAAGGTAACATCCAGAACCTGACCAGCTTAATCGGTGACGTTACGGCTGGGGTGGGCGATGTTTACCTTCAGGACTCCGAGCCCGTGGCAGGCGTGGGAGGCGTCCCCAGCCCCATCCCCGATGGCTCCCGCTGGTATGACACCGACGATAACAATGCCCCCTATTATTGGAATGGGACCGCTTGGGTTTCTCTCCTAGACCCCCGTATTGGGCAGAACGCGGCAGCGGTGACGGCGCTCCAGACCCGCATGACGACTGCCGAAGGGGACATCGACACTAACACGGCTGATATATCGACTAACGCTAGCGCCATCACCGCAAACTCTACGGCGATCTCTACGCTAGACAGTACGGTGACGACGCAAGGCGCGTCCATCACGGCGATCAGCGCGGACATCACGGACCTTGAGACAGCCCTATTCGATGAAGAAGGCGCTTTCTCGACCACCTCAAATGCCGTGACGGTCCTACAGTCTCGGGTAACTCAGACCGAGACAGATATAACGTCCAATAGCACGAGCATTACCACGCTTCAGTCCGATCTGACGGCGGCAGAGTCCGACATTACGACCAATGCTACTGCGATCACTGCGCTTGATACTCGCGTTACCAGCACTGAAGGATCTATAACGAGCCAGGCTGCGCAGATCACTAACCTTCAGAGTGATTTGACGACGGCTGAATCAGATATCGTTAATAACGCCTCTGCCATCACCGCCCTAACCACTAGGGTCACTACAGCAGAAGGTACTATCACCGTTAATTCGTCAGACATCACAAGTCTGTCCTCGGATCTCACCACTGCCCAGGCAGATATCCTGACGAATGCTGGAGCCATCACAACGGCTCAGACTGACATCTCCGCGAACTCTACGGCTATCACCTCTCTTGATACTCGCGTCACCACGGTTGAGGGGCAGGTAACGAGCGAAGCTCAGTCTACGACTGTTCTCACTACTCGCTTAGACTTCCTGACCCGCGTTGAGGACGAGGCCGACACTAATCCCATTGAATTGGAATCTACTGGCGAGCTGGACCTTGAAACGCTGGACGACCTAACGGCTGGAACGAGTACGGCTATCCAGTCTCTAGATTCGCGTACAACTGTCGCCGAAGGCCTTCTCACGACGCAAGCGTCTGCGATCACGGATTTAGAATCCACCGTCAACGATCCTACGACCGGGGTAGCCGCGAACGCTTCTGGCTTGTCCTCTCTGTCTACTAGAGTGACGAGCGCAGAGGGGAGCATTACCTCTATCTCATCCGATGTAACGACGCTTCAAGCAGATCTCACGACGGCTGAGGGCGACATTGCAGGCAATGCAACAGCTATCAGCTCGCTTGGCACTAGGGTTACGGCGGCTGAGGGGGCAATCACTGTTAATGCCTCCGATATCACGACCCTTGAATCGTCCCTTACGACTACGAATAGCAATGTGACGGCTAATGCCACGGCGATCTCCGGCCTTGACACAAGGGTGACGAGCGCAGAGGGCTCTATAACGTCTATCGCTTCTGACGTAAGTACTTTGCAAGCTGACCTGACGACCGCCGAGGGCGACATTACGGCCAACGGTACGGCGATATCCTCGCTCTCGACCCGCGTCACAACTGCGGAAGGGAATATCACCTCCATCTCCTCGGATGTAACGACGCTGCAAAGCGACCTGACCACGGCGGAAGGGGACATAACCTCTAATGCCTCGGCCATCAGCGGCTTAGATACGCGAGTCACCTCTGCCGAGGGGACGATCACCAGTCAAGCGACGGACATCACTGATCTACAATCGTCCTTGACCACTGCCAATAGCAACATCACGGCTAACGCAACGGCTATATCTAGCCTCGATACGCGGGTCACTTCGGCAGAAGGGACTATTACAAGTCAGTCCTCCGATATCACAACGCTCCAGGCTGATCTATCAACAGCTCAGTCCGACATAACTACTGCGCAGTCTAATATCACTGCAAATGCCACTGCGGTGTCTAGCCTAGATACAAGGGTTACAAGCGCAGAAGGAAGCATTACGTCTATTGCTTCTGATGTCACATCTTTGACGACGACGGTCGGGAATAACACCGCGTCCATCACTACCAATGCCACCAGCATTGATGGTGTAGAAGCAAATTACGGCGTGAAGGTTGATATCAATGGTCGAGTGACCGGATTCGGCCTTCTCAGTACTACAAGAACCGCTACTCCGAGCAGTGAGTTTGCGGTAATCGCAGACAAGTTTACGGTAGTAAACCCTGCCTCAACGAACGATGCACCCATCATCCCCTTCCAGATTTCTGGGACGAAGGTTCAGTTCACTTCAAATGTTGAGATTAACGGTGATCTGGTTACCACTGGGACGATTAATGCTAGTACGGTATCGGTTACGAACCTAAACGCTGACAACATTAGCGCTGGCACTTTGAACGCTAATAGGATTCAGCTTGATGGCGTGACCCTTACTGCTTCAAGCGGGAACCTAATTATCGCCACCGGGGGAGTTGGTACCACCCAGGTCGCTGGGCGAGCCATCACCAACACCGCCCGAGCCGACATGGCGTCGAACACCAACTATTCCACCAGCTTCATCAGCCTCGCCAGCCTGACCGGCCAGACCTATTCCAACGGAGACCTTGCCGAGATTTCGTGGGGCCTGAGGGCGCACCCTGAAGCCTCTGGGGCGCCGTATATCGCCATCCGGGTGCTGGTCTATCAAGGGACGACGCTGAAGACCACGCAGTATTTCGTGGGCGATTCAACCTATGACACGACCAACTGGGCGCAGATTCAGCAGGTGCTATTCTCCAGCACGATGCAATACAGCATCACGGCGGATGATTCCGATTGGCGCTTCATCCTCCAAGCTGCTACCAATACCAACGGCACTTTCCCGCGATCCTTCAGGGCACCGGGAACCTATATCCAAGCTGTGAGGCTCAAGCGATGAAGTGGGCGGTCATTGACGGCGACGAGATCACAATGATCTATCAGGGGCAGGAGCCCCCAGAAGGCTCTGTGCTGGTCCCTGACGGGCTTAATCCCTTCCGGCTGTCATGGGATGGGGAAACGCTTTCCGAGGCTCCTACGGGCGCTCTGGAGGCGGAGAGGGCGGTATCTAATCGGGAGTACCGGAATCAGCTTCTATCGTCTACCGACTGGACCCAACTCCCGGACGCGCCTTTGAGTGATGAACAGAAGGCAGCTTATGGAGCCTACCGGCAGGCTCTACGCGATCTCCCCAATCATGTAAACTTCCCTAATCTTGACGCGGACGACTGGCCGCAGGTGGAGGAACAATGAGCAAGATTTCTGAGCTATCTGACGGCGGCGCACTTCAAAGCACTGACTACCTGATCGCGGTGCGGTCGGGTGGGAACGTGAAGGTGCAGCTCTCCGAGCTTCCTGCTGGCATTGATACCGGCGGGAACATCGAGTTTGGGGATAATGAAAAGGCCATCTTCGGTGCTGGGTCGGACCTGCAGATTTATCATGATGCTTCTGACAGTGTCATTCTCGACAACGGCAC
>Ga0208898_1001134_pt1 | contig 18203 bp, 23 predicted proteins | sample VirMetDEL_Mar_4_FD_184513 | JGI IMG/M metagenome (GOLD analysis project Ga0208898, IMG submission 184513) | Aqueous microbial communities from the Delaware River and Bay under freshwater to marine salinity gradient to study organic matter... | ecosystem: Environmental > Aquatic > Marine >...
TTGGTGGCTCCCCGCCTCTCTCCATAAATGGTGGTTTATGGTTAAAATTATATTATAACGCTAAAAGTTTATTTCTAATGTTTAATCCTTCAATATTTTGTTTAAAGTTATAGCTACCCCAAGTACCATAACTGTCTGTAAATATTTCGTTATTTTTATACATTTTTATTATTTCAGCTTTTACTTCAAAATTTTTCATACATTCAGTAGCTAAATCTTTTGCATATTCCCAAAATTTAGTTTTATATTTAGAACCAGCAAAATAATGTAATGTAATTACTTCTTGTATTTGTTTAAACCATTCTTGATACCAAGCATTTTCAAATATATAAGTAGTGTTTCCATTAATAATGTCATATATTTTCCTATTAACAGTATCTATAGAGCTAATACTTGTAGCTTCCATAGGCTCTAAAAAGAAAGAAGCGTTACCGTTATAAAATATATTTTCAGTAAAATTGTTTTTTCTGTAATAATTGTTGAAGTCTATATTTTTAAAAGTATTGTTATATATTATTCCATAACCTAGTTCTTTTACTAAGCTAGTTAAGTCATCAATAACTTCTTCTTTTCTATTAATGTCTTTGTTAAATAAATATCCAAAGCTAATTTTATCTGTTAAAGGTATTCCAAAAACCCAACCATAAGGTCTAGCAATACATAATGTGTAGTTTAAAAATTGTTGATTAACTGGTATTTGATTTAAAACTACAGAGTTAACTGGTATATATTCTGCTTTATCAAAGCTATCATCAATCTTAGGTGTTCCAGAGCAATTAATAATGTAATCAGAATCTATATCTTCAATATTTACATTTGAATCAATAAATTTTACTCTGTTTTTATTTTTGTATTGTAAATATTCTTGTAGCTTTAAAGCGTTAAAATGTATTGAAACATATGGAGGTTCAAAAGAGTGAAAATAATCTTGTACTCCCCAGTTTTGATAACTAATCCCAGTTTTGATAGTTCCGTTTATACTTTTTAAATCTACATAATTAAATTGTAAGGTTTCATAAAGTGTTTGTGGAATAACAACTGCACTTCCTTCTCCGACACTTTGTTCTTTTACGTTACTATCGTAATAACATTCAATTTCATAATTTGTGTATTTACTGAAATGGTTTAAAGAAAAACTACCAGCAGTTCCTCTACCTATAATTGATATTTTTTTATTCGCCAAGAGTGTAATAACCGCTTCTAAAAGAGTTATTTATCTTATATCCTTCTACAGCGTGTTTGTGTATAAGTTTATCTCTTTGCTTACCTGTAAGTAATGTGGCTTTAGATTTCTCTCTTTTAAATGGAACTAAGTAACAAAGAGGTTCACCTTTCTTAATAAGTATTTCGTTACTTTTTGAAGTAAATAATATCTGTGGATTTAATTCCGAATATACATCTGAATTTACTACACCATAAGGTACAACCCATTCTTCGTGATTAGCATACATATAAGGAATTTGTCTTAACCCATAACCTTTAGGTAGTTGAAAATACCAAGGACTACTTAATTTAAATACTTTTCTAACTTTATGTCCGTCATAATAATCTAGCCATTGTTTGTCATGATGTATATCTATAAATATTCTACGATGCGTTATTGCTACTTTCCATTCAGCATTTTCGTTATCATCATCTAACCATATATGAATATCACATGGAGATACTAATACTAAACCTTCAGCAAATACATCATGAAAACTAGGACAAGTTTTTACAGTTCTGTATGATGGAATAAGTTTTTTATACTTCCAACCATCGTTTTCTTCTGTTTTATTTAAAGTTGCTGGTGTTCTTTTGTACCAATCTGGCACAAAATTACGAGCTGGTTGTGGATGTAGCTCTGGTATTTCAAGCAATTCTTCAATGGGAGATGTGTATTTAATTTCAATCATTACTTTTATAATAGCCGAAGTTATCTGCAACGCGGTGTAAAAACCATTTATTAAATACCCAGCCATCCTCTGGTATTTCTTTATTTTGTAATTTAATAAACATTGGATGATTTTTTAGGGTACTTTGTGAATAATCTACTGCTAATGACCAAAAATCTGAGTCATAATTAGAACCACCATAATAAAACATTTTTATAATGTTCTCTGTATCAACAGAAGTCAGTTGAAATACTGTATTAGCTTGTTGTTCGCTATATATTCCGTGCATATAATCATGAGCAATACGATTTACATTATCATACATCCACAATGATGTAGCAGCCATTGGCTCATAAAATATTGCCGCATTACCATTAAAAAACACATTATCTTCTAGTACATGTTTTTTATAATATGGTTGAAATTTATAAACAGCACTAGCTTCTTGTGTATTCAATTCAGATAATATTTCTTGTTCAGTATTTAAAGTATCGTTATATAAATAACCATAACTTTGTCTATTAGTTAAAGGTATCTCAAATACCCAACCATTCTTTTCAGCTCTATGTCCTGTATAATTCCAATCTCCAGCAATATCTATATTTTTTACTACGCACGAATTGATAGGTAAGTTAACTATTTGATACTTATCAAAGTCTTTTGGAAACCCTGTGCAATTAATTACAAAGTCATATTTATTTTTAATATTACTGACATCTACTTCTTCCTCTATAACTGTAAGCCTCTCGCCATATATATACTTAAGCTTATCTATAACAAAATCTGCAAGTAGATTCGTATCAAAGTGCATAGCTACTGAACCATCAAGTAAAGGGTTATTAATATTTTGTTCTCTCCAATTTTTATATACTGTACCTAATTTAATTGTTCCATCTAATTGTGATAGGTCATTTATTAAATCAAAGTCTATGCTTTTTTGTAACAAGTTAACAAAACTTGAATTAGTACTTTCTCCAATACCCAATGATTTTTTATTTGGAGAGTAATAAGAAGTAACATTGAAATCTGAGTAGTAAAGAAAATGACATAAGCTCATTATTCCAGCAGTACCCTGCCCAACTACTGCGATATTCATAGTAATTTTTTAGGTCTTCTCAGTAATATATGTTTAAATAGTTTATTCATGTTACTCCTGCTTTTTAAAAGACCCCTAATATTTCTGTAATAGTCTTTTTGAGTTTGTGTCATAGGGTTGTAAAACAAATCAATAGGTTTGTCAAATAACATTTGTATCATTGGTTTGTCAACATCAAACCAAATTTTACCTTCTCTATTTTGGTCTAACAATGTCCAAGCACTGTTTAAATTTCTAATCCAACTTCTTATATTTAAACTGCCCGGAACATACAATACATTTTCTGTTTTAAGATTTGGACCGAATGTTGTTATGTTTATTTCATCATCTGTAATAAAAACATAAGGAGCCATAATTTGAAATACTGTTAAACCTTTTTGATGCTCAACTTGAAATATTCCTTTAATCAACTTGTGGACATCTGTTTCTACTGGATGTATTTTAGTATCAAACTCATAGTTAAAGTAAGGTCCATCAAATCCATTCCCAAATGTTAACTCACAAGTAACAGGGCTGTTTATTGTAAAAACTCTATTGTCTATAGAATTTACTGCTGGGCATGCAAATTTTTTAGCATAGTTTGGGTACTTATCAACATTTTGCCAAATACCTAAAGAATGCTCTTTAATTTCCCCCTCATCAACAATTGAATATTGAACTTTATGTTTTTTACTTAAAGGAAATAAACTCATTCGAAATTAATATTTATAACTGCTCTGTAAAGAGAGGATTTTGGGTTTTCAAAACTGTGATATTGTAATCCATTAAACATAACTGCTTGATTTTGTTTTGGTGTATGTTTAAAATCTTCATCAAATGTATCAATATTAGAGCCTTGATACATTTCTTTATAAAATATAGTATCTCCATCTGAATCATTAACATAATAATTAAATGTGTAGTGAGGAAAAGTTAAATCTATTTTAGGTGTGTGTGAAATTTGTTGATTATTTACATACAATCTTGCTTTTATTCTAAATAATTTCCTTACAGAAACTTCCATACTTTCTTGCATAAAATCTAATAAAACAGAATATAATGCAAATTTTTCTGGTATTAAGGGTCCTTTTGCCCCATCAAATATAACAGTTTCAAAAAAAAGTTTATCATCTTGTTTTATGTTGTATGGAAACAACTCTATATCTCTATTAAAATGATTGTTTAGTACTTCTGGTAAAAAATTATCAATTACTTTCATTATTCCTCCTATTCAATTATAACAGAATTATTTAATTATTCTTCGTACCAATCAAGTAAAGCTGTATCTGGGTACTCTTTTTCAGCTGCTACCCATTGTAAATTATCTTCATCCCATTCATAAACAAAGTTACTTGTAAAAAATTCTGGGTCTGTTTCATCATCTACATGATTATCAACTGGCATAGCAACTGGAGGTTCCCAGTGCCATGTATCAGTATTTAAAGTCCAACTATCATAAGGTTGTGGGTCGTAGAATACATCATTATCTACATCATATATAGAACCAACACCCGGATAGTTTCCTCTTAAAGGTGTTCCACCTAAAGCATGTTCGTTTTTATATGTATTATATGAAACTTTTAAAAATGTATCGTCTGGGTATCTTTCAGCTAAATAATTTTCTTGTGCATCAATGTCTTCAACACCATCTACTTCAAAATTATCAATAACTAAAATATCAGTTACTATATTGGCTTCTATTTTTGCGTAGTGAGCCATTATGCAAAAGTCCAAGTTCCAGAGCTTTTAAATTCATAGTATGTATATCCATTAGATGTTCCAGTTGTATAATTTGATGTTCCACCAACAGTAACTTCTATTGGAGAAGCTGGTGTTGCAAATCTTATAATTACTCTTCCAGAACCTCCACCGCCGGGTCCATAATAACCTTCACTTGAATAGTTGTGGTTACCAGCGTGCATACCGCCTCCGCCACCACCACCACGGTTAGTAGCACCTCCACCAGAAGAACTACCGCCACCCCAAGTAGCATTATATCCCCAACCTACTGGATAAGCACCATTACCGCCAAAAGCAGCACCGCCACCACCCATATTAAGTGTTGAGCCTGTTGAGTTTGTTGTTAAACCTACGCCAGATTGTGTAAATCCAGAACCATTATTTGCTCCGTTACCACCAGAGCCACCACCTGCACCACCTACACCGGCGTTACCAGATGTTGAGTTAGGGCTTCCATTACCACCTTGTCCAGATGTTCCATTTCCTCTGCCAGGGTCGCCACCACCAGAACCATTTGTTCCAGAGCCACCACCTTGACCACCTCCACCTCCACCAAGAGATGTAATAGTAGAAATATCTGCACCCGCAATTGAGCTAGAACCACCTCTTGAAGAAGTACCTCCAGCACCACCACCTACACCAATTGTATAAGTAGTTTCTTTAGTAAATAATAAAGTTGATTCAACGCCACTGGAACCATATCCAGAAGATTCTCCAGCCATAGATGAACGCCAGCCACCACCGCCGCCTCCACCAGAACGACCCCAGTAACTGTTATTCATACCGCCAGAGCCACCTCCAGCTAGTACCATATATTCAATATCTAATTCTGAAACTCCAGCCATTCCCGACCAGACGAAAAATCCTGCACCTAAAGGCATATAAACTCCTTAACTAAAATCTTGTAAAGCGTTTAAAAGTGGTGTACTAGCATCAAAAAAGATAAAGGACAAAATGTCTTCTCCGCTTAATGTGGATGACATTGTAAATCCACCGCCACCAACAGTTTTAGCAGTTACATCTGAACCACCATTAACAGTAATTGCATTTATAGCTACTGTATAAGCTGTTGAAGCATCTTGTGTAACCTTAAGTGTAAATGTTGCTACACCATCAGCTGGTACATTAGTAAAATCAATATCAGTTACATTTTCTGTAAGTGTTAATGCACCTGTATTTCCATTTGCTAAATCAATTGAAACTACACCAGTTGATGAAGAAACTGCAACATCTGTTTCATAAAAGTTTTGTAACTTAATGTCTGAAACAACTTGTCCGTTAATATCTATCGCAGCAGTTGGTGCTGCAAATTCATCTAATCTATTTGCTGTTGTAGCTTTAGAATCAATTTGAGTTTGTGCATCAGAAGTTAAACCTCCAATGTATTGAAACTCTGCATCTGTTACAGAACCATCAGCAATGCTTGTTGCATTTAATGTTCCTATACTTATTACACCAGAAGAAGCACTAAATTCTGTAGCGTCAAATGTTGCTACACCTTTTGTACTTCCGTCAGCGGCAGCATCTCCAATTAAACTTTCTAATCCACCTTCTGTTAATGAAATCCATACATCACTACCAGTTGTAAATTCAAAAGCATTCAAAGATGTGTTATATCTTATTGTTCCTGCTGTAGCACCAGACTCTCTTTCAGCTGTTGTACCTTGAGGTATAATAATTCCAGAGTCTGAACCATTTGCAAACTCTCTTAAACCTGTGGTATCACCAGCAGTCTCTACTACATGGATTGCTCTATTTCCCATATTATTTTCTCCTAGGGTTATTTATAGAATATAAAAATTCTATCATACTTATTTAAAAGTCGTGTTTTTTAATATGTCTTGTATTCCTAAACCAAAAACATTTTTTCTAAAACTGTGCATATGCCAAGTTCCATAATGTTCATCTATTTCTTTTTTAGTGTCTAGTAATTTAATAATGTTAGAGTATTCTTCTCCGCCATTTTCAAGACATCTTGTAGCTAGTTTACCAGCATATTTCCAAAACTTGGTTTTCCATTTACTACCAGCTAAATAGTGCATTGTTATAACTTCTTGTATTCTTTTAAAATCTTGTTTATATATAGCATTAGCGTCAGTAAGTGTTTGTCTATTTCTTAATATGTCAAATACTTGTCTATTGATATGGTCGATAGAAGCTATACTTGTTGCTTCCATTGGTTCAAGAAAAAACGAAGCATTTCCATTATAAGATATATGATTCCAGTAATTTCTTTGCCTGTAATAGTTTTTAAATTTTAAACTATTTGTTTCATCAGATGGGTTATAACCGTACTCTTTAATGACATTTAATAAATCATTTTCAATATCTTTTATATCGTCTATGTTGTGATTATATAAATATCCAAAAGAAACTCTATTTTGCAGAGGTATGCCAAAAACCCAACCATAGGGTCTAGCAATACATAGTGTATAGTCAAACATAGGTCTATCCCAATAACATTGAATAACATAAGCTGCATTAACTGGAATATATTTTGCTTCATTGTAATCTGTAAAATCTACTGGTCTTCCAGTACATAACATTATATGGTCAGCATCTATATCACTTGTTTTAGTTATTTTCTTGTCAATAAAATTAATTTTTTTTTCATTTTTTTTATACAATAATTCTTGTAAATCTGTTGCACTAAAATGTAAAGACATATTAGGCATTGGAAAGCTGTGAAAATAATCTGATTGACCCCAGTTTATATACTTAATACCAGCTTTGTAATTTCCTTGTATTTTAAATATATCTTCATATTCTAAACCTAATGACTCATAAAGAGTTCTACCTAAATTTAATGGTGCACCTTCTCCAACAGATTGTTCTTTAATGCTAGAATCAAAATAACATTCTACTTCAAAATTACCAAAGTTTGCAAAGTGATTAAATGCTAAAGACCCAGCAGTTCCTTTACCTATAATTGCTATCTTTTTTTTCATTTGTTTCTGTTCCTTTTAAACGAACCATTAAACTTACCTAGCATATCAAACTTTGATTTTTTTAATCTTTGTTCGTGTAAAGAATATTCTTCCATTTTCATATTTAATGATTCTCTTTTAAATGGAACAATATAGCATAACGGCTCTCCTTGGCTTATAAATATTTCATCTCTTTTAGATATATAAAGAATTTGAGGATTTAATTCATGGTATTTATCTGTATCAATAATCCCATAACTAACATACCAATGAGGATTAAAATGATAAAACATTGGCATTTGTCTAATAGACCAACCTTTAGGTGTGATAATATCCCACAAACTATTTATTTTAAAAATGTGTTTTATATTTGTATTGGGCATATAGTTTAAAAGCTGGTCATGAGAATGTTCTACAATATCTATAAAATCAAAAGGTTTAGCTGTTTCCCAATGCCATTCCCCTTTACCATCAGCAGATAACCAAATATCACATGGTGCTGGAACAACATATCCTTCATTTAAAACATCTACAAAAGAAGGACAAGTTTTTGCTGTTCTATTTTTACCTCTTTTATTTTCTTCACTTTTAATAAAATTAGTAGGCATATCCAAAAAATATTGTGGTATAAACTTTTTAGCTGGTTGAATTTTTGTGTTTTCGCTTAAATGTAAATCGTATTTACTTGTAAATATTATATCAGTTGCTGACAAACCATTCTTGATTTGTTTCATCCCAATCATATCTTTTGTCCTCTATATCTTCTGGAATAGGTACTGGTGCTTCCCAATCCCATATTGTTTCATTTAAAACCCAACTTTCATAAGGTTTAGGTGGAATAAATACATCGTTATCTTCATCATAAGTATAACCAATTCCTGCATAATTACCACGAAATGCTAAAGATTGGTCATCTGCTAAAGTAGGTACTTCTGTATCTACTCTTTCATAGTATGAATTGTTTATAGTATTATAAGATGTTTGTTTCCATACAGTATTTTGACCATAGAGATTTTTTAAAAAATTAATTCCTACTTCTTCAGAAGTTGCTACATCATTGGAAACAGCTGCTACATCTATAACTACTCCAACTGCATTAAGTTTTGCAAAATGTGCCATTATCCTGTGTAGCTCCCAGAACCATTGTATTGTAGTATTGTATAACTACCATCTGTAGTCACTGTAGGAGAGCCAGTAGTACTACTGGTATAAAAACTAGTAAGCATTTTTATTATAACTACGCCTGTTCCTCCAGCACCTCCACTATTAGTGTTAATACCTCCAGCACCTCCACCACCAGAACCTTTATTTGCAGCACCGCCGCCACCTCCACCGTTTGAGCCGCCATTTCCGCCACCACCAGAGCCACCAGAACCGCCAGAAGCATTTTCAGCACCTCCAGCACCTCCACCTGCTCTTACAACAGCAGTACTTGTAATACTTGAAGAAGTTCCCGAACCGCCAGCACCTCCATTACCCGGAGCATTTTGTCCAGCAGCACTAGAGCCTCCTCCACCGCCACCAGACCATGGTCCACCATTTCTTCCAGCACCACCATTATTACCTTCGCTAGGTGTATATCCACCAGCATTTCCTCCAGCACCAGATTTTGTAAAACCACCTCCGCCACCAGACCCACCACTAGTAGGGCTAGCGTGTCCACCGCCACCGCCTCCACCGCCAGTACTGTATAAACTTACATTTGAATTGCTATCATATATTGCACTTTGACCGCCTGTACCTCCTGTAGTATTACCACCAGAACCTCCAGAGCCACCTCCGCCAACAGTTATAGTGTATGATGTACCCGGTGCAAAACTATCAGTTCCAGTTCTATATCCTCCAGCACCGCCGCCACCAGAAGAACCTTGAGCATGACCATTACCGCCACCGCCTCCACCACCACCAATAACTAACCAATCAAATTCATAACTTTGTACTGGATATTGTTCATCCACTACTAAGTTATATATTTCTCCAATATGAAAAACACCAGATGTGCTACTTTGTGATGGTTTATCGTTTGATTGAAGGGCTCCTCTTCTACCGTATCTTCTCATACTAAAGCCCTTAACTAAGTTCTAAATAACTTATATTTATTTCCAATAAGCTGGATGTATCTGCCCAAGCTCTAATTGCATCTCCCGGTTCTAAAACTAATTTTCCACCAATAGGATTTACGGCTGTATCTGCTGGAACTGTAAGTGTAGAAACTAATGCTTTAGCTGTACTTGCACTTGAATCATAAACATCCATTGATAACTCTGCTTGAGTTGTTCCATCTACATTCGCTACTTGACACAATATAATTATTTGTCTGTTACTTGTATTATTAGTATGTACGGCAACATCTATTGTATTACCAATGTCTGCTTGTACAGTATAAAATTCTTCTGCCATTTAGTCTCCTAAAGCTATAATCATGCCGATACCTGCTTTTGTAGCAACTTGTGAATCAACATATGCTTTTACTGATTGTTGGGAAGGTACAGAACTTGCACTATCTGAAGCCATATTGTCTTCATCTACAATAGTTAGGTAGGTATCTATCCCTGCCCATGCACTTCCATTATAAAACTCAATTATCTGATTGTCGGTATTATATATTATGTCACCAGCTTGTGCTGACATTGCATTTCTACCTGCTGTATCTTTAGAAGCAAGTCTTAATGCGTCTGGTATTAATGCACCAGTAAATGAAACACCATTACCACTGGTTCTTTCTTCTATTGAATCTACTTTTAAAATACTTGTCATATATACCTATCTTACTCTATTAAACAGTTATTTCTTTTTAGTCACTCGGCTTTGGATTACTTTCTTTTACTGTGTTTATTGCTGTAAAAAATTCTCCTGTAGTATCTAGTGTACCATTTTGAATATCTTTAAATAGTAAATCTAATTGCTGTTCAACACTAGGGTACTGCAATTTTCTATTCTGTATTGCAATACTGTAATCATAAGATTGATTTTCTACATCTTGATATGCAATAACAAGTTCTTCTAATTTTTTTTCAATTTCTTTTTCTGAAGGAACATATCCTTCTGGAAATAAAGCGATGGCATCTTCTCTAGTAGGCATTAGTATGTAAACCTCACACTGTAATAATTATTATGATTATTTATTATTTGTTGTTCTGTAAGTTCAGCGTTCCATATAGCAGCAGCATAAATACTTCCATTAAAAGTCATATCTGTTCTTGATGGCTTCCAAGTACCTATTTGTAATGTAGTGTTTGTTGGTGCACTGTTACTTGCAGTTCCATATAAAGTTTTAGATTGTTCGGTACCAGAAAAGTATATTTTACCAGAGCTAGTTGACCTAGCTGCTAGTGTAGGAAATACCCAAGTTACTAAATATTTTTGGTTTAAAGTATGGGCTGCTGCATACCAACCACCCGGTTGCCAATGGTCTGTACCAAATTTACCACCATAAGAAATTATACCCATAGATGATTGTGCATTCTCATAGTCTTGTCCCATAATACCTGCATAATTATTGGTACTACTTTCACTAACTAAAGCTGTAATTGTTAATGGCTCTGTGTTTGTGCTAATTCCTGTGTTAGCTGCACTAATAAGATAGTTTGCTGTACTAAATCCTGTAAACCTATTATCTCCATCAGAATCTGCTGAAAATGTAGGAGAGCCTGCTACTGTAAAGTTAAATTCGTTGCTAGATAAATCTGTTACTGTTGAGCCAGTGCCATTGTAACAATCAGTGTTATTAAAATCTAAACTAAATAATAAATCGCTTTCTGATTCAAGTGCTGACATAGTATCAATTTTTTGACTAAATTTAACAAAAGGCGTACCTGCATTAACAAAAGAAAAAACTAATACATCAACTGTGGATAATGTAGTTGACATGATGTAATCTGCTGAATTTACTGTTCTAGCTATAACTTCAGAGCCCTCATTAACTGTTAATTTTTTTAAACTTACAGTTTTAGATGATGATGCGTGTTGTGTGATATTAAGGGTAAATTCTGCCTGCCCAGAGGTAGGAATATTAGTAAAGTCAATATCTGTAATATTTTCTGTAAGAGTTATAGTTCCAACTCTTCCATTAGCAACATTTATTGACAAAACACCACTACTAGATGTTAGTGTTTGTATAACATCTTTTGAATTTTTAATTGATAATGTATCATTTACATTAACTTGAGAGTTAATAGTTACACCACTACCAGCAGTTCTTTCTTCTATGTTATTAACATTTAATGTGCTCATTATTCACTCGGCTTTGGATTGTCTGTTCTTACTTGATTGTATTTAACAACATAAGCATCCCACTTAGTTGTATCTTCACCTATTTCTTTCTCTGTATAGGCTTCTATAAATTCTCTAATTGAAGGATATGCAAAAGCTCTTGCCATTTTATATGATTCTGCATTTTCAAGTTCTGTAGCTTTAGCTGTAACATCATCAGCTACTATTGATACAGCATCTCCGTTTTCATCAAATGCTTCTAAAGTTTCTACTGTGTTACCTTTGACAGATACAGCATCTTCATAAAGTGCATATACAGCTTCGTGCAACATTATCCTGCTACCTCCATAAGTGTCATTGTTGATACAGTGTTCCAATGGTAAGCAGCGTTGTTAGTAGCATAAGGTCTATTAACATTTATTTGTGTACCATAGTCTTTTCTAAAACCTAGGTAATAAGTAGTTGCACTTGTAGTACTTGGAGTATCTAAAAAGTTTATAGAAACCATTTCTGATTCCCATTGTGCATCTGGGTCTCTATGGTTTATTGATACAGTATATTGATTTGCATTAGCACCACCTGTTGTTTCATCTGACTTTGCTATTTCTGTGCTTCCTCTTAATAATGTAGCACCACCATAGGTATCTGTAGAACAGGAAAACTGTGCGTGTACCATAATTAATATTTTACTGGAAGTAGCAGATGGTGTAATTGTAGTACCAAGAATTGAAGTATATGAAGTTCCAGTATTAGAGTAAGCAGTATCATCTGTAGTAGATACAACTTGTAATATTTTTCCCCCACTTAATCCACTTATATAAGAACTAGCAATAGCACCATCTTTAACTAAAACACCATCAATAGTTACACCACTAGCTGTGGTTTTTTCTGATATGGTATCTACTTTTAATGTATCATTTACATTAATTCCGTTAGCATTTGTATATTCGTCTAAATTATCTACTCTTAATGTACTCATAATTTGATTCCGTAAACTCGTATGGTTCCGCTTAATATATTACCACTACTCATGTAAAATCTTATTCCAGACACTTGTGTATTATTTACTAAACAAGCATTATCTGAAGCGGCATAAATAGGGTTTGCAGCAGTATTCATAATGTAGTTATTCATTGTTCTAGTTAACTGACTACCACCACTGTTTGGAAAGAAATCTATTATTCCAGACATTGTTTCATCAACTAAATTACCTAATGTTAAAGCTGTTCTTGTATAATTTGTTTCGCTTGTATTACCATAAAAAGCGTTATCAGCAGTATTTAATCCCATTTTATAACCAGCTCTAAAGTATGCTCCAGTTAAATCTCCGGGTGTAGCTGTTCTGAAAACATATCCTAGATAAACATCATCTGTATCTGCTGCTAAATTATCTATGTAAATCTTATAAGAAATATATGTAGAAGTATCTACAAAGTTATCAAATGCTTTTTCTGAATCAGTACTGGCACTATAACTATCTAAAAGAACCATACTTCCACCAGCACTAGCAGCAATTTTACCGTCTTTAATTAATGCACCGTCAATAGTTACACCTTGACCAGAAGTTGTTTCTCCTATTGTATTAGTTTTTATAGTATTACCAGATAAAACTTCAATATTACTTGTAGTTTGACCTGCTAATGTATCTACATTTAATCTACTCATAATATCGCTAAGTTTCCTCCGCTAGCTATTGTTATAGTTCCTGTAATGTTTATTGGACCAGCTAACATTGCTCTGTCAGTTGCTCCAATAGACATTGAGGCTACACTATCTCCATTTACTATAAATCCATTTTCCATTCTTACACTTTCAATTGTAACACCAGAATCTGTAGTTTTTTCGCTAATAGTATCAGTAGTAATAGAAGCACCAACACCTGCTGGTCTCCAAGAAGTAGCATTACTGTCATAATATTTAACTTCTTTGTTATCAGAATCGTATATTAAATCTCCATCAGCCATACCACTTAAAGCTGCTATTTGTGCAGCAGTATATGACTTAATCTTTATAGGACTAAGTAATTCAATAGAACTTGAAGATTCTATTTCTATTTGGTCTACTTTTAATTTACCCATTATTCACTCACTACCTTTTCAACCCACTCTTGGTTTTCTTCATCCCAGTAATAATCACCTTCTGGTTTTTCAACTGGAGGTTGCCAATCATAGTTCTCATCTAATGTCCAGCTTGGATAAAGATGAGTTGGTTTATACCATTTGTCTAAATCTTCTACATATCTCCAATTCATACCTAAAACAAAGTCTTCTGTTTCTTCTAATACTCTATCTGTATGTCCAACTTTCATAGCTATTTCTTCACTGTCTGCGACAACGACATTGTCTACTCTGTTATTTTCTATTATGTACCAAACACCCATTATTATCCTTCAGTCAAATATTTTATAATTACAGCACCACTACCGCCTGCACCACCTGTTGCTTCAACATTTGTATTAGCTCCAGAAGCGTTGTGACCATCAGCCATACCGCCTCCGCCACCACCAAATTGAGCTCCACCGCCACCATTGTTTACTCTTGAACTACCTGTATTACCTGCGGCACCACCGTATGAACCTCCTCCTGCTGTTCCTGCACCAGAGTCGCCACCACCAGTACCACCTGTGTAATATCCTGTACCACCAGCACCACCTTGACTACCTGCACCACGGGAATCACCACCACCTCCACCGCCACCGCCTGTGTAGTAGGTAGAATCTCCGTTTCCTCCATCACCACCACTGTCGTCATCAGCACCACCGCCACCGCCACCGGGAGCACCATTTGTACCATTACCACCTGCTGTTCCATTGTTGCCAGAAGGCTTACCCGGACCACCTGTACCACCAGTTCCGTTAGTTGTTCCACCAGTTCCTACACCGCCAGAAGCTGGAGTTGTCGTAGCAGTTGTCTCAGCACCACCACTACCACCTGTGGCTTGTAAAGTATCAAAAGTTGATGTACCGCCAGTATTACCTGTTCCATCAGTTGTTTTTAATGCACCACCAGCACCAACTGTGACTGTATATGCACCACCAGAACCTCCAGTAACAGATAAATCTATTTGTTTGTATGCCAAACCGCCACCAGCACCACCCATAGATGATGAAGCACCACCATCTGTACCACCACTTCCTCCACCACCAATTACATAAACATTACAAGTTTTACTTCCACTTTGAACCGTAAATGTACCAGATGATGTAAATGTATGTAATGTGTAGCTACCGTCTGTAGATATAGTACCACCTGTAGCACTAAATGAACCAGCACTTGTTATTTTTTCCCAAGCAGAATCGGTACCATTATAAGTTTTTATTTTTTTTTCATCTGTATCATAAACCATTTCACCATCAGTCATACCTGTTAGTGCATCAATTTGAGAAGTAGTGTACTGTTTTAGTTTTAATGAACCAGAAAGACTTATACTTCTTGAATCAGAAGTAATTGTTTGGTCACCTAAATATATTGAAGAGCCACTTAAATATAAATCTCTCCATTTATAGCTATTGGAACCTAAATCATATGTAACATCAGCAGATGGAATTATATTTTCACCTACTGCACTAAAATCGGCACCTCCAACTAGTTGCCAAGCAGAACCATCATAAACTTTTAACTTTGCTTCATCAGAGTCAAATACAATTTGCCCTTGAGAAGGTGTAAGCCCATTAATTTGTGAGGTTGTATAAACTTTTACTTTTAAAGGAGAATCCATAGAAACAGGGCTTGAAATAATAATTTCACTACCTGTAGAGGTTTTAGATATTTCGTTAACTTCTATTTTACTCATATAGTACCTTCTGGTTTAAAATAATTTTCTGGGTCATAAGGACTATTAATAATATCCTCCAGAGATTTCTCTATTTCATTGTAGTCTATATTCTCATTTTCCATTAGATTATTGCTAATACTCCTTCTACTGTTACTGTACCAGTAACTGTTATCGGTCCTGCTGAAACTGTACCAGTTCCTGCTGGAATTGTAATATCTGTAGCTGAAACAGTAGTTCTATGATTGAAGAAACCACCTGCGGTATTCATACTCATTGAGCCGTCTAATGAAGCTCTTAAACTACCATTTGCTGTAAATTCTATTGTTTCTGCTGTATTTGAGGTATCTACAGAAGTTGTATTATCTCCGTCTTTAATCTTAGTAGAATCAACTGTTCCCCAAGAAATGTTTCCAGAACCATCTGTTGTTAAGGCTTGATTAGCTGAACCAGCAGAACCAGAAATTGTAAGTTTTCCAGAACTTATATCAACTGTACCAGCGTTATCAACTTTAATTCTTTGAGTGCTATCTGTATAAACCTGTATTGTGTTATTTGTATTAGTTGTGCTTATAGATGTACTACCATCTTCATCTCTTATTATGTCTTGGAAAGTTGTAGGTGCTACTAAAGCAATGTTGTCTTGAGTTCCTGTGTAATCAAAGAAATCTACTTCAGTAGTAATTCCAATATCGTCTTGATTTCCTAAATAATCGAAGAAAGGAAGTAATCCATCTTCAATTTGAATATAGTCCTTAGCACCTGTTACAAGAACAAAGTCTAATGATGTGGCGGAACCACCACCAACTGAACCCGGCTCCCAAGTACTGTTAGAAGAATCCCAAACTAATGCTTGACCATCTTGAGGTGTGATTGATGTAGTATCAACATCACTTAAATCATTTATTGATACAGAACCTAAATCTATATCTATTTCATTATTAGCAGTATCGTCTGTAACTGTAATTTTTGCAGAACCTGCATTAATATTTTTTAACTCAAAATCTTCAGCAGTTTTTTGTTTGAATACTCCAACACCAGCAGTACCTACATTAGATACGGTGTTTACTTCTCCAGAACCAGAAAGTCCAGATAATGAAGAAAGTACAAAAGCACCAGCAGTATTATCCCAAGAAATAACTTTTTGGTCATCTCCAGCACCTAATGAAGCAGAAATGCTTGTGTTATTTAAATCTTGTATGTCAGCAGCAGCTATTCTTGCATCTGCTCTAGCATCTGTAAAGTATTGATTAGTTCCTTCAGTTAAGTCAGAAGTAGATTTACCACTAAAGTCTGTGTCAAATAATGAAGATGAGTAATAAAGATTTGTTGAACCTTGAGTTAAATCATCTGTATCAAAGTTTGAAATGTCAGATACTTGACCTGTTACATTACCTGTGACATTTCCTGTAACATTTCCTGTTAAGTTAGATGTTACAGTAGCGAAAGTTACATTATCTGTTGTGCCAACTGATTGACCTATTGATATAGAACCAGAGCTATATGTAACACCAGTTCCACCAGAAAGATAGTTATCTACTTCTGTAGGAACAGTAGATGTAATCCAAGTACTTGTTCCAGCATTATATTTAAGTATTGCACCAGATGAAGAACCTGTAATATCTACATCATAAATATCATCAAGTCTTAAATATGCTGTAAGGTTTATATCATCTTGAACATCGTTATAGTCATAGAAAGTAATCTTGTTGTCACTAAATTGAATGTCATCTTCTGTGTCGTCATAATATAAGAAATCAATTTTTCCGCCACTTAAATCTATATTGTCAGTTGTATTGTCATAGTGTGTAAAGGTAAGTATTCCTTCTGCACCACCACCAGTTAAAGAAACTGTACCCGGTACCCAGTTACTTCCATCCCAAACTAATGCTTGATTTGTTGTAGGAGAAGTAGTTGTAGTATCTACATCTGTTAAGTCATCAATACTCTTAGCTGCAAAATCTGTATCAAAGTATGTTGAGAAATCTGTAATTGCTAACTTAGCTGCAATACTATTTGTAACAGTTGTAGAGAAGTTTGCATCATCTCCTAAAGCAGCTGCTAATTCATTTAAAGTATCTAGTGTTGATGGAGCAGAATCAACTAAGTTTGAAACAGCTGTGTCAACATAACTTTCTGTTGCATAGCTATTTGTAGTAAGGTAAGTTCCAACCCTTGCATCTGTGTAGTAAAAATTAGTTGTACCTTCTGTTAGGTCATCAGTATCTTTTCCACTAAAATCTGTATCAAATAATGTAGAAGAATAATAAAGGTTAGTAGAACCTTCTGTTAAATTATCAGTTGTTTTTGTAGCTAATTGTGTATCGAAAGTTGTATTAAAGCTAGCAGTAACTGCTTGATTAGAAGCATTACCTATAAATATATCTCCATCATCTAGGTTAGGTACTGCATTACTTCTACCAGCACCTTGAACAAATATTGCACCATCTGATGCGTGACTTCTTGTTACCTTTGCGATTTTTTGAAGTAAAGCACTTTCTCCTGTAGGAGGAGTGTTAACTAAAGTTCCAGAAGTTGATACATAAAGAGAATCTCCAACTGAGAACGAGGAAGTATCTAAACCTATAAATTTACCAAAAGTTA
>Ga0208898_1001135_pt1 | contig 18182 bp, 28 predicted proteins | sample VirMetDEL_Mar_4_FD_184513 | JGI IMG/M metagenome (GOLD analysis project Ga0208898, IMG submission 184513) | Aqueous microbial communities from the Delaware River and Bay under freshwater to marine salinity gradient to study organic matter... | ecosystem: Environmental > Aquatic > Marine >...
CTATGAAAGCTGACTTCTCAATCGAGACTCAAAGAGATGCTTCTTTAAGAGCAACTGAGATCGTTGGAACTATGACTTACGGAACTGGAGTTATCAAAGATGACTATGGTTGCCAAGTTACAACTGATGCGGCTCTTTAATAATTAGAGTTATTAGGTGGGGGAGAAATCCCCCATCTATCAATTAGGAGATTTTATTATGACAAACTTTACTGGTGCAGATGTAATCACAACAACTGATGTAACGAATTATCAACCTGACGCATTTGATTTTGGAATAGCATCAGGAGACGCACAAACAACTTTCTTTTTAGCACAAACAACAAATGATATTTTAAGAGATTTAAGAATTAGATGGTGGCAAACTTATAAGCAAAATGTATTTACAGATATAACAATTTTAAACACAGTAGAATTAGAAAACGATAAAGTTAATTTAGATCAGTTTAAAAGAGCTGGTGTATATTTATTTTTAGGTAAATTCCTATGTCCGGCATTAGCTAAATTTAGACCAGAGACAGAAAAAGATAGATTTGAAAGAATGTCAGAACATTACATGAGCCAATACAATGTTGAGTTTCAAAAGATATTAGAAGATGGTGTAGAATATGACTCTGACGATAACCAATCTATCTCTGTTGCTGAACGAGAAAACTTACACGGCTATAATAGATTGCAGAGATAATGGCTGTAACATTAGAAGTTAAATCAAATCAAAAACAATTATCTAATAAACTAAAGAAATTTCAATCTGTACTTCCTAGAGTTATTGATAAAGGAATTAAACAAGCTGGATTTCAATTATTAGAAATAATTAGAACTAAAACTAAAAAAGGTATTGATTTTAATGACAAGCCTTTTGCACCATATACACAAGGATATATTAATCATTTACAAAAAATAGGTTATCCAACTAAAGTAGATTTACATTATTCTGGCGATATGATGGGAAGTTTAACTCCTAATCAAGCTATTAAAAAAACAGGAAAACATAAAATAAGTTTAGGATTTGCAAGGGCTGAAGAAAGAAATAAAGCATTATTTAACCAAGTTTTAATGGGAGATAAAAATAGGAAATTTTTTGGCTTTAATGATAGAACAAAAAATATTATACAGAAAACATTTAATAGATTTGTAGAAAAAGAATTAAGGAAGTTTAGAATATGAGCATAAGAGAAAATATAGCATCTGAATTATTGTCTACTATTTCAGCGATTAGTAGCCCAGCAATTAAAAAAGCTACAAGACAACCATTTATATTAGATGAATTATCTGAACAACAATATCCAGCAGTTATTGTTCAAACATCAGAAGAAAATAGAGATGATGCTGAATTAGGCTCTGGTGCTAGAACTAGAACAGGTACTATTGATTTTGTAATATTAGGCTTTGTAAAAGGTGCAGAATCAAATATTGATACCAAAAGAAACGAGTTAATAACAGCTATTGAAACTGCAATAGAAAGTGATATTACTCGAAATGGTAACGCACTTGATTCGGAAGTTATCCAAGTAGAAACTGACGAGGGTTCATTGTTTCCTGTTGGTGGAATAAGAATGACGATTAGGTGTATGTACGAATATCAAGCTGGAACACCATAGGAGTAAAACATGAATGAAAAATTATTAAATAAGATACTTAAAAAAGTAGATCAAATAGAAAAAATGCACGATAAGGAATCTATCCTTTGTGAAGAAGTAAAAGATTTAATTGAAGAAATTAAAGAAAACTCATTAGAAGATAATCAAACTTGGGAAGAAGAAGATTTAGATGATGAGGAGTTTGAAGAAGATGAGGAAGATGAAGACTTTATTGACGAAGAAGAAGATAAATAGTAAAAAGCATTATGGCTAAAGATATTAAACTATATAAAAATAATTCAGAGATAATTATTAATGAAACAAATCTTGAACATTATCTAAGACTAGGATATAAGCAAGAACAACAATCTAAACCAAAAATTAAAAAGGATAAAAAGACATGGCAACACATCACGGAAAAGAAGGAGTTGTAACAGTTGGTGGTTCAGAGATGGGCGAAGTTACTTCGTTCACTTTAGAAACTACTGGAGATGTTGTAGAAGATACAGCTTTAACTGATGCTACTAAATCATTTTTAGCTGGTAGAACTTCATTCTCAGGAACAATCGAAATGCACTTTGACGAAACTGATACTCAGCAAGAAACTTTAACTGCTGGTTCATCTATCTCATTTGTTTTATTACCAGAGGGTAATGCAAGTGGAGACGCAAGTTATACAGGTACTGGTATTATTACTGGTATGAGTATTAACAATGCTATGGATGCAATCGTTTCAAGAACTGTAACATTTCAAGGAACTGGTGCTTTAACTGTAGGAACTGTATAATCTAATTTATGTCAGTTATTGATAGAGTTAAATCTCATTTTGAAACTCTTAAAACTATCACTATTGAAGTTGAGGAGTGGAAAGATGAAAATGGTAATCCTAGTGTCTTTTATTCAGAGCCTCTAACACTTGAAGAAAAAAATATAATTTTTAAGAAGTCTAACAACTTCCAAGACTTAACTGTTCTTGTTGATTTAATTATTATGAAACTTCAAGTTAAAAATGATAAAGGCGAATTAATTAAAGCCTTTAGCCCAGAAGATAAATTTGCATTAAGAAAGAAAGCTGATTCTAATATTATTGGTAATATAGCTAATAGAATATTATTAGATACCTCATTTGAGGAAGCCGAAAAAAAGTAGAAAGCGACCCTGATGTAAGGTCGCTATTAGTCATAGCAGAACGATTACATCTTACAATTCAAGAAGTTCTTGATATGCCTGTCAGCCATTATAATTTATGGTTAGCCTACTTGAAAAAAGAACAAGAACAATATAAAACAGAAAAATCATTAGCTGAAGCAAAAAGGTTTAAAACATAATGGCACAAAATTTAAAGATAAATATTCTAGCACAAGATAAAACTAGACAAGCCTTTAATGGTATTAGAGGTAAATTAGCTGGATTACAAAAAGCAGTATTTTCTTTAAGAGGTGCATTTGCAACATTAGGTGCTGGTTTAGTTGTTAAATCATTTGTAACAACTGGGCGAAGTATTGAAGACTTAAATGTTAGATTAAAACAATTATTTGGTAGTACACAAGAGGGTGCTAAAGCATTTGATGTGATGGCAGATTTTGCTAGTCGAGTACCTTTTTCACTAGAACAAATACAAGCGGCATCAGGAAACTTAGCAGTTGTTGCTGGAGATGCTGAAAGACTTTCAAGCATATTAGAAATTACTGGTAATGTTGCGGCAGTAACAGGTTTAGATTTTCAACAAACAGCAGAACAAATACAAAGATCATTTGCTGGTGGTATTGCGGCGGCTGATGTCTTTAGAGAAAAAGGTGTTAGAAATATGCTTGGTTTTAAAGCTGGTGCAACTGTATCAGCAGAGGAAACTATAAAAGCATTTGAAAAAGTATTTGGTAAAGGTGGTAAATTTGGAAGTGCTACTGATGAACTTGCAACTACATTTACTGGTACATTATCAATGCTTGGAGATAAATTATTTAACTTCAAGAAAAATGTAGCTGGTGCTCAATTCTTTGATGCTCTTAAAAAAGAATTTAGTAGTTTAAATAAATTTATAGAAGAAAACAGTAAAGATTTTGAGGCTATTGCTAATGCTATTGGATTTATATTAACTAAAGCTGTTCAAGGATTTGCGGCGGCAGTTAGAGGTGTTGCTAGAGCCGTATCATTCTTGCGTAACCAATATGAAAATTTAATTGTACTTCTTAATAAGATTCCGTTTGTAAATATTGAAATAGGCAAAACACAAGATCAACTCAATAAAAAAGTATTTGCTTATCAAAGAGATTTACATAAAGGATATAAAGCAGTTTTAGATACTAATAAAAGTTTAGTTGAAACCAAAGATAACTTTACTAAAATTTCAGATGTTATTAAAAAAGATATGGACAAACTTACAGATAGTGCATTATTTGTTTCTAAAATATTAGAAATGGGTATTAAAGGTTTTTCAAGAGGATTGGCTGAGGCTATTGTATTAGGTAAAGAATTAAAAACTACATTTAAAGATTTAGCAAGAACTTTAATGGTAGAAATATTATCAACTATTATAGAAATTATTGCTAGAGAAACTGTATTATTAGCAATCAAAAAAGCACAAGCAAAATATTCAATATTACAAACTTCAACATCATCCGGTGGATTCTTAGGAACTATTGGTAAAATATTTAGTGGTAAAGCTAATGGTGGTGCTGTTCAAAAAGGACAACCTTATATGGTAGGAGAGCAAGGTGCTGAATTATTTATTCCAAACCAATCTGGTCAAATCACTCAATCTGCTAGAGGTGGAAATAGAGGTGCAACTACAGTTAATTTCAATATCAATACATTAGACGCATCTGGCTTTGAAGATTTATTGGTTAGATCAAGAGGAACTATCACTCAATTAATTAATAATGCTGTAAATGAAAGAGGGAGTAAAAATATAATCTAATGGCTGGTTCATTTCCAATATCTACTGCTAATTTTGAATCTTTAGGAATTAAATCAATTCAAAATACAATTATTTCTAAAACAGTATCTGGTAAAAAACTTGCTAGACAAATAGATGGTCAAAGATGGGGTTTTACTGCTAAAGTAATTACAGCAAAAAGAAGTGATGTTTATGGCGAACTTATGGCATTTATTATTAAGCAAAGATCAGGTAAAGAAAACTTTACAATAGTGCCACCAGAAGTCGAAGATGCTAGAGGTACAGCTAGTGGAACTCCTAATGGTACAGCATCTGCTGGGGCTACATCAATTACATTAGGTGGTAGTGGTACAGGCACATTAAAAGCTGGAGATTTTATTAAATTTGCTAATCACGATAAAGTTTATATGGTCGTTGCAGATCAATCAGATATTTCAACAGGTTCATTAACGATTGAGCCACCTTTAACAACAGCAGTTTCTTCATCAGATATACAATATGATAATGTTCCATTTACAGTTTATCTAACTAACGATATTCAAGAATTTGGTGTTGTAGGTGCAGATAAAGATGGTAATGCTTTATATCAATTTGAATTTGATGTAGAAGAATCTCTTTAATGAAAAAATATAAGATAGTACACAGAATAAGTGCCGACTTTATTGCAGAAGCTATTGTTAATGAAGATGAAATAGATACTTCAATTAATGATCTTAAAGAGTATAAGAAACCTAATAGCAAATTTGAATATACTATGTTAAAAGGTACAGAAAGTGTAACTCAAACAAATTACGAAGAATATGAGCCGAAACCTAACAACAGCGATAAAGAACATATTAGCAACAAATGATGTTAGACCAGTACATCTTATCACTATTGGGTTCAGTACTCCTGTTAATATTACTGATTGTTCCTTTTCGCTAACATCAGATATTTCAGGTTCATCAGTTACTTATAATTCATCAGATTTTATTATGGGTATATCTGACCATAAAGAAGAAACAGATTTAAGTAAATCTAGTTTAACCATAACTTTATCTGGTGCTGACCAAACATTTATTTCAACAGTACTTAATGAAAATATAACAAATGATGAAGTTTATATTTATAGAAGTTTTTTAAATAATTCTAACGCACTTATTGATAGCCCATTTCTTTTATACAAAGGAAATATAGAAAGTTTTGCAATACAAGAGAGTGATAAAGCTAGTAATGTTCAGTTAGTAGTCGTATCTCATTGGGCTGACTTTGAAAAGAAGAATGGTCGTAAAACAAATAATACATCACAACAAAGATTTTTTAGCACAGATGTAGGAATGGATTTTAGTTCTCAAACTGTGTTAGATATTAAATGGGGTAAAGCATAATGTTTAATTGGTTAGATAATTTACTAATTAAATTTGCTAAAAAGATACTTAATAAGTATGCACCAACAGGCGAGTTTATTGCATATATTAATCAAGAAGAAGAAAAAATATTAAAAAAACTAGGTGCTTATGGAAAGCCAGTAAATAAAACTGGAATTAAATCATTTCTTTTTTGTTTTATAGCTGGAACACAAGTTAAATTAGCTGATGGAACTTCAAAAAATATAGAAGATATTAAAATAGGAGATGAAGTATTATCTTGGGATAATAAACTTTCACAAGCTAAAGTAGTTAAATTAATAACACCAATCCATAGTGATATGGTTGAATTAAAATGGGAACATGGAGAAACTACAAACACATTTGACCACCCTTTTTGGGATTCTGAAAATGAAACATGGGCATCTTATAATCCTAAACTAACAGAAGAAAGATATAACTTTGAAAATGTAAAACCTTTAAAAGTTGGAACAGTAGGTCTTTATCTTAAAGATGGTAAAATTATAAAATCTAAATTACTTGAAATTAAAGAAAGATTAGAAGAAACACAAACTTATATATTTGAATTAGATAAAGATAATACATTCTTTGCTAACGGATATTTAACTCATAATAAAGGTGGTTGGAATCCTATTAGTGTAGTAACTAAAGTATTTACAAAAGCATTAAATCTAAATCCTTTTGTAGCACTTGGTATAAGTTTATTTCTTTCTTGGATATTAAGACCAAAAGTTCCTGAAATAGAAGATTTTGGAACTAACTCATTTGATGATTTTGAAAGAGGAATATTACTTAACAAGCAATCTAATGATGCAAACATTCCTGTAATTTATGGAGAAAGATTAACAGGTGGTGTTCGTGTCTTTATGGAAACCTCAGGAACAGATAACACCTATTTATATATGGCAATCGTTATGGCAGAGGGAGAAATTAACGATATTACTGAAATTAGAGTAGATGATAAAGTAGTTACATTTGCATCTAGCTTTGCAGATAATACAATAGTAGAAGTTGATAGTTCAGATGCTAACTTTTATAAAGATGGAGAAAGTTTAATTAGAGTTGAGCCTCATTATGGAACAGATGGTCAATCAGCATCAACATTATTATCTACATTAGATAATTGGGGAAGTAATCATAAATTATCTGGTTTATGTTATTTAGCAATTAGGCTTAAATGGAATCAAGACGCATTTGCTGGACTTCCTAAAGTACAAGCTAAAATACAAGGTAAAAAAGTTAAAACTTATAATGCAAGTTTAGTAGAACAATCTCCTAGTTATCAAACTAATCCAGCATGGTGTTTATTAGATTATTTAACTAATGAAAGATATGGAAAAGGTTTAACAACTGATGAAATAGATTTACAAAGTTTTTATGATGCGTCTTTAGTTTGTGAAACACAAGTAACTCCATATTCAGGTGGAAGTGATATTAATATATTTGATACTAATGTTGCTTTAGATACATCAAAAAATCTTATTAGTAATGTTAGAGAATTAATTAAAGGTTGCAGAGGCTATCTTCCATATTCACAAGGTAAATATAGTTTAGTTATTGAAACAACAGGTACAGCTTCTATCACATTAACTGAAGATGATATTATAGGTGGATATTCATTATCTACACCTGATAAAAATGAAAGATATAATAGAGTTATAGTTGGTTTTGTAAATCCTGATAGAAATTTCCAAGTTGATGAAGTTCAGTTTCCGCCAATAGATGATTCAGGACTTCCAAGTGCTGACCAACACGAAACTATGAAAACTGCTGATGGTGGATTTTTGTTAGAGGGTAGATTTTCATTCACAACTTTAACAAATCAATATCAAGCTGAAGAAATGGCTGAAGTTATTTTAAGAAGATCAAGAGAAGCATTATCTTTAGGAATAACTGTTAGTTTAGATGCTTACGATTTAGCAATAGGAGATATAGTTAATATTACACATAGTTCTTTAGGTTTTTCTGCAAAACCATTTAGAGTTTTAGGAATGACTTTTAATGAAGATTATACTGTTGGATTATCATTAGTAGAACATCAAGATAGTCATTATACTTGGGCAACAAAAACACAAGCAACAACAGTACCTAGTACTAATCTTCCTAATCCATTTACAATTCAACCACCAGCAAGTGTTACTTTAGATGACCAACTTATTGAATACAATGACGGAACTGTAATTGTAGCTTTAGATGTAACTATAGGTGCATCTACTGATAGCTTTGTTGATTATTACCAAGTTGAATATAAGAAAAGCACAGATTCAGATTATATTATTTATGCACAAGGTTCAGGATTAACTCATAGAGTTTTAAATGTAATTGACCAAGAAACTTATGATGTAAGAGTTAAAGCTGTAAATACTTTAGGTGTTTCATCAACTTATGTAACAGCATCAAGAACTGTTGTAGGTGCTATTGCACCACCAAGTGATGTAGAAGACTTTTCATGTAATATTGTTGGACAAGAGGCTCATTTATCATGGTCGCAAATACCTGATTTAGATTTAGCATACTATCAACTTAGATTTAGTGAAGAAACAGATGGAACAGCAGATTGGCAAAACTCAGTTAATTTAGTTTCTAAAGTATCAAGACCAGCAACTTCAATTTCTGTACCAGCTAGGGCTGGAACTTATCTTATCAAAGCTGTAGATAAACTAGGTAACTTTAGTTCTAATGCAACTGCAATTATTTCAAATGTAACTGATACTGTTAATCATAATTCAATAGCAACTCAATCTGAACACCCTGATTTTTTAGGAACATTAACTAATACAGTTATAGCAGATGATTCAATTAGATTAGATTCTTCAGAATTATTTGATTCAGCTTCAGGAAATTTTGATGATGAAACAAGTAGATTTTTTGATTCTGGTGTTAGTAATGCTGACTTTTTTGCAAATGGTAATTATGAATTTGCAAATGTAATTGATATTGGTGCTAAACATACTGCTAGAATTACAGCATCATTAACTCAAACATCAGATAACCCTGATGACTTATTTGATAATAGAACAGGATTATTTGATTCTGCTAGTTCAAACTTTGATGGAGATACACCAGCAAACTGTGATGCTCATTTAGAAATAGCAACTTCAGATGATAATATAACTTATACAGCTTTTCAAAATTTTGTAATAGGAAACTATACTGCTAGATATTTTAAATTTAGAGTATTTTTAATATCAAGAGATTTAGCATCTACACCTGTAGTTTCACAAGTAACAGTTACAATAGATATGCCTGATAGAATATTTAGTGGAAATGATATAACTTCTGGTGCTGGAACTTACACAGTAACATTTACAAACCCATTCAAATCTGTTAATTATGCCGTAGGAATCACAGGCGAAGATTTAGCTACTGGAGATTTCTTTGTAGTTGAAAACAAAACAATTAATGGCTTCGACTTAACATTTAAAAATTCAGGTGGTACAGCAATAAGTCGTACCTTTGATTATATTGCAAAAGGCTTTTAAAAGGAGTATAAGAACATCATGGCACAAGGCGATTATTTAATTCAGAACCAATCTTTCCCCTCTTTTCGTAGCGATTTAAACGCAACTTTAGAGGCTATCAATACATCTAATTCAGGAACATCAAGACCAAGTTCAGCAGTAGCTGGAACAGTTTGGCTAGATACCACTTCAGCAACTACACCAACTTTAAAATTTTTTGATGGTGCAGATGATATATCTTTAGCAACATTAGATTATTCAGCTAACACAGTTAATTGGTTAGATAGTTCAGTAGTAGCAGATTTAGTAAATGACACCACTCCACAATTAGGTGGTCAATTAGATGTTAATGGAAATGCTATTGGAGATGGAACAAATGAATTATTAAAATTTGTAGAAACAGGAAGTGCAGTTAATGAATTTACAATTACAAATAATGCTACAGGAAATAATCCAATTTTATCTGCAACAGGAGATGATACAAATATTGGAATAGATTTAACTACAAAAGGTACAGGATTAATTAAATTTAACGATCTAGCTTATTACCCAGAAGCTAGTATTACTTCATCATCAAATGCAGTAGCTTGGGATTCACAAGCACAACCAAACGCAAAACATACTACAACAGAAAACACAACTTTCTCTGCACCAAGTAATGCAACAACAGGTTCATTTATAAGTTTAAATATTCAATATGGTGGCTCACACACAATCGCTTTCAATACAGTTTTTGAATTTGCTGGAAGTACAGCACCAACTTTTACATCTGTTTCAGGTCAATCAGATCATTTAGTTTTTAGATACAATGGTACAGTTTGGCAAGAGATGGGTAGAACTTTAAATATGTCAGCAACATAAGGATAAACAATGTACGCAGTAGTCGAAAATAATAACATAACTCAATTTATAAATTACCCTAAATCTATTGTTATAGCAGATGTAAGATACCCAGCTAAAATATTTACAATGTGGTCACAAGCTGAAAAAGAAGCTATTGGTATTTATGAAATTATAACTGATTCAACTAATTACAAAGACCCAGCATATTACAATAACACAAACGAACAATATACTTTTGCAAATGGTCAAGTTACTAAATCTTGGGGAACTGCAACTGCTAAAAGATTAGAAGATGAAAACGCAGTAGATGAAGATGGAAACCCTATATTAGAAGATGGTGTTCAAGTTATTAACTATGGTTTAAAAACTGAAAAGAAAAGAATAGTTAAACAACAAGCTAGTGGATTATTAGCACCTACTGATTGGTATGTAGTTAAAGCTACAGAAGTTGCTGATTATGATATTCCAGCAAACATATTATCTTTTAGAGCAGATGTTAGAACTAAATCTAATGAAATGGAAACTATGATTAATAACTGCACAACAGTTGATGAACTAAAAGCATTATATGAATACACCGAACAACAAGACGGCACATTTACAAGACCACTACCTGAATTTCCAACTGAGGTAATATAATGCCTTTAATACTTCCAAGTAATTCAATATCTGCTGTAGGATATGAAGTAGATAACTCATTAAGATTTGATGATGGGAGTTCTGATTATTTAAGTAAAACTTTTGCAAGTTCAGGAAGTCAGCAAAAACATACTTTTAGTGTTTGGGTAAAAAGAGCAAATTTAGGTGGTGGTGGCAAATCGCTTTTTGGTTATAAGGTTGATGCTAATAATTTTTTAGATGTAAGATTTGGAAGTAGTGATAATTTATTATTTAGAAATTATAATGGTGGAAGTTATACTTGGAGATTTGATACAAATAGAAAATTTAGAGATGTATCTAGTTGGTATCATTTAGTTTTTGCAGTTGATAGTACACAATCTACGGAATCAAATAGATTTAAGCTTTATGTAAATGGTGTTCAGGAAACAAGTTTTTCAACTGCTACTTATCCATCTCAAAATGCAAATATGAAATGGGGAAATAATGCTTATGCTCATTTAGTTGGAGATACAACAGGCGGAGATGATTTTGATGGCTATATGGCAGAAGTAGTAGTAATTGATAATGCACAACTAGACCCAACATCATTTGGAGAATTTGACGAAGACACAGGAATATGGAAACCAAAATCTGTATCTGGTTTAACTTTTGGCACAAATGGATTCTATTTAGACTTTGAAAACTCTGGTAGTCTAGGTGCAGATGTATCAGGTAATGGAAATAACTTTACTGTAAATAATTTAACTAGCATAGATCAATCTACTGATACACCGACTAATAATTTTGCAACATGGAATCCTTTAAGTAATCCAAGAATAGCAAGTGGAACTGCATATTTACCAACTTTTTCTAATGGAAATACAACAGTTAATCAAGCAGATGCAACTTATTATACAAACACAAAATCTTCAATAGGAGTTAGTGCTGGAAAATGGTATCTTGAAGCAAAATGTTCAGCAGTTGGTTCAGAAGCATATATTGGATTAGCACCTGAAGATGATTATGATGAAATTTCTGCAACTTATCTTTATCAAAATAACGGAAACTTTGATGGTTCGGCTTATGGAAATACATATACTGCTGCAGATATATTACAAATTGCTTTTGATGCAGACAATGGAACTCTTTGGTTTGGAAAAAATGGAACTTGGCAAAATTCAGCTACACAAACTGAAATAGAAAATGGCACAACAACTAATTCTGCTATTACAAGTTTAGATATGACTAAATTTTGGCATTTTGCAACAAAAGGTTATAATGGTGCAACTTTCCAAGCAAACTTCGGCAACCCACCATTTACAATCTCATCAGGAAATAGTGATGGTAATGGCTATGGAAACTTTGAATACCCAGTTCCGAGTGGCTATTACAGTTTGAACACAAAAAATTTGAGTGAATTTGGTTGATAATATGTTTATTAATAATAAATACAAATCTTGGTATGATTCTATAATCCAAAAAGCAAAAGTTAGAAATTTATCTGGCTATAAAGAAAAACATCATATTTTGCCAAGATGTTTAGGTGGTAAAGATATTAAAAAAAATTTAGTAGAACTTACTGCTAGAGAACATTTTATAGTTCATATGTTGTTATGTAAATTTACTAAAGGAAGAAATAGACATTTATGTTTAGTTGCATTTGAGGGAATGTGCAGATTAAAAACTAAAAATAGAAATTATAAAATTACTTCAAGAATAGCTAGTAAGTTAAGAGAGGAAAGTGTAAAATATAGTCATATGAAAAAACCTAAGTATAGAAAAATGTATTCTGATAGAATGAAAGGTAATAAAATTACACTTGGTAGAGTATTACCAGAAAGTCAAAAGAAAAAAATATCAGAAAAACTTATGGGTAACAAAAGCACAAAAGGATTAAAATATATTAACAAAGATGGAAAAAATAAACCTGTTAAACCATCTGAAATAAATAAATATTTGAAACAAGGTTATAAACTTGGTAAAGATTTATCTTATATAACTGAAGAATATAGACAACTTCAAAGAAAATTAACATTACAAAGATATGGTAAGGTAGCATAATGGCATATACGAATATCGACAAAGGCTCTGATTATTTTGAAACTGTAACATACACAGGTACAGGTGCAGAGCAATCTATATCATCATTAAATTTTTCTCCAGATTTAACTTGGATTAAAAATAGAGATACAACAGATTCACACCAATTAGTAGATTCTGTTAGAGGTGCTACAAAAAATTTATTTTCAAATCTTACAAATGCTGAAGCGACAGATGCAGAAGGTTTAAAATCTTTTGATACAGATGGTTTTACTGTTGGAACAAGATTAGGAATGAATACATCAGGAGAAAGTTATGTTGGTTGGTCATGGAGAGGTTCAGATAGTTCAGCAGTATCAAACACAGATGGAAGTATCACATCAACAGTTTCAGCAAACACTACAAGTGGATTTAGTATTGTGTCTTATACAGGAAGTGGTGCTACTGCTACAGTTGGTCATGGATTATCTTCTGCACCAGCAATGATTATAATTAAATCAAGAGAAGATCCTGCTTCACAACCACAACATTGGATAGTTTATCATCAAAGTTTAGGTAATACTAGCTATCAATGGTTAAGTAGAGATATAGCTACTGGAACATCTATTTTAGGTTGGAATAACACATCTCCAACTTCTAGTGTTTTTTCATTAGGAAATGGTTGGACACCAAATAATTATAGTGGAACTAATTACATAGCCTACTGCTTCGCAGAGAAAAAAGGATTTAGTAAGTTTGGCAGTTACACAGGTAATGGAAGTACAGATGGAACATTTGTTTATACAGGATTTAAACCTGCTTTTGTTATAATAAAACAAACTGATGAAGCTAGAGATTGGCTTTTAATGGATAATAAAAGATTAGGTTACAATCCAAAAAGTTATGATTTACACCCAAACACTTCTGATATTGAAGATACTAATGATAGAATGGATTTACTTTCAAATGGTTTTAAACAAACAACAATTGGAAGTGCAAATAACAAATCAGGTGCAACATACATCTATATGGCATTTGCTTCTAACCCTTTTGTAACTTCAACTGGAGTACCCACGACTGCAAGATAATATGAATGAGAAAACTAATAAACATTCTTAGACATTGGAAGAACAATATATGGAAGAAATTAAACAGCGAATTAAAGAACACGAGGGGTTTAGGGATACTGTGTATTCCGATAGCTTGGGCTTTGCTACTATTGGTTATGGGCATCTTGTATTACCCTCTGATAATTTTGTTGAGGGTGTTGCTTATGACAAAGCTACTCTTGAAGAAGTTTTTGATAATGATTTTAAAATAGCATTAGATTCAGCTAGAGAATTATTAAGAGATATAGAACATAATCATATTGTTTTTGGTGTAATCGTTGAAATGTGTTTTCAATTAGGCAAACCACGAGTTATGAAATTTAAGAAGATGTGGGAAGCCATAAAACAAAAAAACTATTTAAAAGCATCAGAAGAAATGATAGATAGTAATTGGCACAAACAAACCACAAAAAGATGTGAGAGTTTGGCTAGTATAATGAGAAACGCAAACAAATAGGAGTTTATTATGCCAATGGTAAGAGGTAAAAAATTTCCATATACAAAAGCTGGAAAGAAAAAAGCAAAAGCATACAAAAAGAAGAAAAAGAAATAATGCCATTAATTAAAGGATATTCAGCTAAATCAATTTCTAAAAATATTAAAAGAGAAATGAAAGCTGGTAAGAAAAGAAAACAAGCTGTTGCTATCGCATTATCAGTAGCAAGAACAGTTAAAAAGAAAAGAAAAAAAAAATGAGCCTATACGATACTTACATTGAACAAGCTAAACTTATTCATCAAAACGATAGAAAATGGCGAGGCACAACTGTTGTTAAATACATTCCAATCATTAACGAAATAATTAAATCTAAACAGATTAAAACGATTCTAGACTACGGATGTGGTAAAGCACAAAACCACCCTAAACATTGGAACGCATCTAAATATGACCCAGCAGTACCAGAATTTAGTACAAAGCCTGATACTAGATTTGATTTAGTTATTTCAACAGATGTATTAGAACATATCCCAGAAGATCATGTTGATGAAGTTATTAAAGATATATTTAACTATTCTGACCAATGGGTTTTCTTAACTATCTGTACAAGAAAAGCTAGAGAAATATTACCTAATGGAATGAACGCACACGCAACTGTAAAACCTGAGGAATGGTGGAACGATAAATTAAAAGATTATACTAGATATACTGTAATGTATTCATAATGTTCGACCCATTTCAATATCTATCAAATAAAAAAATATTAGTTATTGGAAACGCAGATTTAAAAACTGAACCTAACTATTCAGAATACGATTGTATTATAAGATTAAACTTAGGCATATTAGATAAACCCTGTGATGTTTGGATTAATAATTTAGTTAATCAAGCACATAAATTTCTTTACGATAGACTAGGATATTACCCAGAATTTAAAAACATCATAAGACTTAATGCTGAAAAAGGTGGCAAACGAATGGAACGAATGCCTGATTTATATAAACCTCATGCTTGGTTATGGAACTTGGAAGAATATACAAAAATGCAACAAGAATTAGATTATCATAGACCTACAACAGGATTAGTTTCTGTGTATTGGATATTAAACAATATTAAATGCGATCTTCATATTACAGGTTATAATTTCTTTGAAACTTGCAATAAATACACAAGAGAAGTACACCAAGTATCTAATAAATTTTCATATCCCTCACATGAAATGGAAAAAGACGAATATTGGATTAAAAGATGGCATGATGAGGGGAAACTTAACTTTATTGAAATTTAGATAATATCTGATATTAAAGTAATATGATCTCAAATTATACAAGAATAGACCCTGATTTTGCACCAGAAACACATGATGTTGGAAGTTCATCAGCACAATCTAGTGCTATTATAACAGGAAGTGGTTTAGTTAGAATTGCAACAACAACTCATTGTCATATTAAATTTGGTGCTAATCCAACTGCAACAGAAGAAGATATTTTATTACCAGCAGATCATGTAGAAGTATTTGCATTTAAGTCAGGAGAAAAAATAGCTTTTCTTCATCATGGTGGTGGAAGTGGCGAAATAAATATAAGTGCAGTAGATTAATGACTAAAAGACCTAAGACTACAGGAGAACACATTGTTGCCTTATATGGTCATGTAACAGGTCTTAAAAAATCTATTCATACAATTCAGAATAATCACTTAAAACACATGCACGAAGATATAGAAAAAATTAACGATAAGATTGATAATAAATTTGATAGTTTAACTAATTTAATTATGTATGGAGTAGGTGCTGTAGCTTTATTGTTTATTGCTCAGGTGCTTTACTTTTTATCAAAATAATATACAACAAATACTTGTATGAATCATAAAAGAATTTTGGTCATAAGTGATATGCACTTGCCATATCAACACAAAGACTCAATTAAATTTTTAAAAGAAATTAAAAAAGAATTTAAGCCTGACACTACTATTTCAATCGGAGATTTATTAGACCAACACGCACTAAGTTTTCACGATTCCTCGCCAGAACTTTATTCTGCTGGACATGAACTTGATAAAGCAAAAGAATATGTAAAAGAATTAGAAAATGTATTTCCTAAACTTATAGAAGTAGATTCTAACCATTCATCTATGATTTATAGACGAGCATTAAAACATGGATTGCCTAGAGCCTATTTAAAAGATTATGGAGATTTCTTAGAAACTAAGAAATGGAAATGGGTAGATGATTTAACTTTAACAATGTCTAATGGTCAAAGATGTTTTTTTACACATGGTAGATCAGCAGATGTTTTAAAAGTTTCTCAAACTATGGGTATGTCAGCAGTACAAGGACATTATCATACGAAGTTTGTAATATCTTGGTGGGCTAATCCTGATAATCTATTTTTTGGAATGAATGTAGGATGTTTAATAGATCAAAAATCTATGGCATTTAATTATGCTAAAAACTTTAGAACTAGATTTATTATAGGATGTGGAATTATCATAAATGGTATTCCAAGACTACTTCCTATGGTTTTAGATAAAAAAGGCGATTGGATAGGTAAAATTGTCTAAAAAAAGCCGTTTAAAGCCTCGTAGAGCCACGCAGAGAGCCATAGATAAACAAATAGGTGGCAATCATTATAAAGCCTATAAGATACAGCCAATCGAGTTTATTGTCCAAAATAACCTTGATTTCATACAAGGTAATATAATAAAATACGCACTCCGAAATAAAGCTGGAGAAGACCCTACTGAGAAATGGAATAAGATTATCCATTATTGCGAATTAGCAAAAGAATTATTGAAAAATAAAAAATAAGTAATATTAGGAGTCAATGAAATTCCTATATTTAATTTATTCTTTCCTTGTGCTATACTGGTCAGCACTAATTATTTTAACTGCTAATACTTATTTATGATCTGGCTTAAATTATTATCAAATCCACTAACAAAGATAATCGCTAATAAAACTATTGGTGCAATTCAGCATAAATTAGAAAAAGATAAAATTATTAAAGCTAAAGAAATAGAGGCTGTTAAAACAGTATCAGTAGAACAAATAAGACAACAAGAAAATAGTTTTAAAGATGAATGGTTAGTTGTTGTATTTAGTTTAATATTTGTATTTCATTTTGTACCACAATTTCAAGAAACTATGCTAAGAGGCTGGGAAATACTTGAATATGCTAGTGATTACTTTTGGATAATAATTCTTACAATAGTTGGTGCATCTTTTGGTGTAAATACTGTCAAGAAATTTACTGCTAAAAAATAGCATTTCATAAAATCTAAAAATCGCTAATATGATCTGATGGACATAGACGCAATTATTGTAGATGTAGAATTTGAAATATCATCAAGATGGAAAGATTATAACCATTTTGTTTGTTTTAGATTTATAGATACTGCACCTAACAAACCAAGACTCTTAAATGCTCTATATGAACTTGAACGACACGAAGATGTTGAAGTTGTAGATTATCAATACACAGAAACTCCAATCACAGAAAAAACTAATTTAAAAGATTTAGAGATTACTAGAAACTAGGGTAAGCAGAACCAGTTATTGCCTACCCCAGCTTCAATGTTAAAGTGGTAAGGGGAGTCAAATCCACTCTAACTATTTTGGGTGCAAAGAGCAAAGTGGGAAACATTTATAAAAACCCACATGAAACACCCAAAAACTTTTTAACAAGCCACCAACTCTCGCTAGTGGCTCTGTCTATAAATACAGTACTATATTTATAGAATTTGTTAAACTTTACTATTCAAAGCTAAATCTCTTTTTAACTCTGATTGTTTTAAACTTACATACTTATCAATATTATTATAGTGGTATCTACATTTAATTAAGTTCATAGATGCCTCTGAATATTGCTCT
>Ga0208898_1001138_pt1 | contig 18175 bp, 30 predicted proteins | sample VirMetDEL_Mar_4_FD_184513 | JGI IMG/M metagenome (GOLD analysis project Ga0208898, IMG submission 184513) | Aqueous microbial communities from the Delaware River and Bay under freshwater to marine salinity gradient to study organic matter... | ecosystem: Environmental > Aquatic > Marine >...
GTGTACTTCCCAGCGTTTGCCTTCAGCTTCTCCATTGCTACATATCTCAGAGCATCGAGAGCGTGGTTGTTATCGTCTTCGGGTTGGTTGGTTACTTGGTTTGTTTTGTAGTCCCTCTTCCATGCGTAGTTCCTGAGCTCCCGAATGATGTTGACCGAATCTTGATGTACCATAATCTGTACAGATTTGAGCTTGTCGATGCCTGACCTTACCGAGTCCTGACCTTTGGCAACTGGTCTGATTCTGAAGCCAGCCCGTCTTATTTCCTCAATGCTCTTTGGCTCTGCTGAGTCGGCTATGATTTCATCACTTCGCTGAAGCCCGCATTTCCTCGCTATGTCTGCGTTGGTCAGTCCTGTTTCGTAAAGCACCTCCTTAACCCACAGTTTGCCATCTTGGTATATTACCTCCACCAATGCGGTCGGGTCATTCGTAAACCCGAAGTCTAAACCGTAGGCTTTCCACTTATACCCGGAAGGAAACTCTTTGGTTTCTTGCCAGTTCTCGTATATCGCGCCTTCTCTTCTTGACCGTTGCCCTAATCCGTAGACCTTCCACTTGTACTCGTCTGCCGTGCCTCGTGCTATGTTCTCAGGCGTTGGTTCGTAGCTGTTTATCTTGTCGCGGATGTGCTGGTCGAGGAAGGTGTTGTCCAGCATCGTGGAATGGATAAGCACCACATCGTCCCGTTTCAGTACGTTGTCGTAAATCCAGTGCTCATCTGTGGAAGGATTGTAGTCGAGAATCCACTTGCCTTTGCAACGCTGCTCTAATTGGTCGAAGTCGTCCTTGCTGGTTTCTATGGCTTCATTCAACCAAAAGTAGTCCGTTTCGATACCGTGTAACTTCTGACTATCGTCAAGCCCGTAGAACTCAAATGTAGACCCGTGAGCTGAGTAGATCAGATCAGTCTTGTTAAACGCCTCATCCTCCCATACCTCAAGGCTTTGTAATACCTTCTTGAACGTGTCGAGTACGGTCGGCTTAATCCACGTGCGCCTGAACCTCGCAATTGCGATCCTCTTTGGTTCTTGTAATCCTGTAAGGTAGATGGCTTGGCAGATGCTCCACGTTTTGGATGAGCGGCTTCCACCCTCAAGCACAATTCCCCGAACGGATTTATCATTAAGGGCTTGCCACAGGTCATCAAATACGCCAGTTCCTTCAACTTTCACGTCAGATTATAGGTTGACTTTTTGGTCGGTTTAGTCAGTCTAAGGTTCTACGTCTTTACTTCGTTTCACTTTATGTGCTTCACCTTTTCCGTACTTCAATTTGCGATTCGCGATACGCGATTTAGAAAGCAACACAGTTACCTTCTGCATTGTGCAGCTCATCTTATGGAAGCCTACTTTATGGCATACCGGGCACTCTGTCATTTCTTCTCAGGTCGATGTATGACTATCTCCACCTTGTCAGGCTTGCCTCCGTTAACCGTCTGCTCAACCTCCTCTTTTGGCTTGCCGTAGACCCTATCGAATAACACATCGAGAATGTGAATGCTTCCCTTCTCGTAGTCGCGTTGGGCTTTCTTCGCAATAAGAGCTATCCAAAAAGGTAACTGGTCGTTCTTTGCCAGCTCCACCAACTCGCTTCGGGATTTGCCGAGTACGTTCTTTATGATGTCCTGAACCTGACCCTTCGACAGCTTGACGTTATGCTCGTCAAGGAAGTGTTCCTTCAGTAGCGTTTCCACGTTCTTCGGTCGCCCTTTCGGGTTGCCGCTCTGTCCTTTCTTGAAGGGTTTAAGATTCTCAGGTGTTCCGCCTTCGTTCATTGTTCAATCGTTGTTTTAACGTACTCCTTTCCGTTTATCTTAACGCTCAAAGTCGGGTCGAGTTTCGTCATTCTGTCAATGATAACTTGGCAGTATTTTGGGTCAAGTTCCATGCCGTAGCATTTGCGTTTAAGTTGGTGTGCTGCTACCATTGTTGAGCCTGAACCAGTAAAATAATCAATAACTAAGTCGCCTTCTTTTGACCCGTATTCGTTTAAGGCAAATTCAATTAATGCAATAGGCTTTTGGGTTGCATGAACTCTTCTTTGCCCCCTCTCACTATCTTTCATCATTCCCTTCCAAAGATGTCTAAATATTCTAACTGAATTAAACCTTGATTTTACCCACGCAAGTTCACAATCGCTTTGAGTATCTCTTTGTTTTTCTTCTACTCTTTTATCCCATACTAACCAATTATTTCCTTGTGGTAATGAATGACAATAATAATTTGCTCCAAACCAAACTTGAATCGGTATATCAAGGTTTTGTGGTTGATTAAAAGCATCAATAGCGTATTGAATGCTATCGTCAATAAAATCGGGTAAATTATTTCCCTTCGCCAATCCACCCCTTTTACTTCTGTCGCCTTTTTCATTGATTCCATAAGGCGGGTCGGTAAACACCATATCCGCTTTTTCTCCATTCATCAGCTTGGCCACTTGGTCGCTATCAGTACTATCCCCACAAAGCAACCGATGCTCTCCTATCTCGATAAGGTCGCCAAGCACAACGTCTGTCTTTAGTTCTTCGGGAACTTCGTAATCGTCCTCTTCTGCTTCCAGTTCTTCTGCTTTCCAATTGTCGGGAGTGTCAAGCCCCCATTCGTTCAGTTCTTCAGCATCCCAAGTATTCGCCAACTCGTCCCAGTCCCACTCCCCAAATCCTACGTTGTCCTTAATAATGAACTCGCGCTGTTTTTCTTCTGACCAATCAACAACCTGAACGGGCACTTCTGACCAGCCAGCTTCTTGCATCGCCTTTAGCCGCATATTGCCGCCCAATACAACCATCTCTGTATTTACAACTATCGGTCTAACGTTAGCCATCTCAGGAAAGTCCCGAAGCGACTGAACCAGCTTCTTGAACTTCTCGTCTTTGATGTATCTCGGGTTGTCCGAGTTGGGTCTGACTTTACTTATCGGTAAACTTTCCATTCTTGTAGTTTGAAAGTGCTTGTTGTGGAGTGTCTCCAATTGCTTTTTTGCAAGGCTCTCCGTTCCAGTATGCGGTTGCGGCTTCTCGGTTGAAGCAGTACCATTTCATTTGGTAGGTGTTTTGGGTTATGTAGAGCCCGTAGTTCTCACTTCTTTTCATATAACCTACGTTTTATTTCGATTGCGACCCCCGCCTTCTCCGCTTCCTTTTTGGTTTCGTAGATGCAGTCGCCTTGTCCCCATCTCCATTTTCCGTTAGGGCATTGTCTTGCTGGCATTGGTAAAAGTTTAAAAGTGCAACACTCATTAACTGCGGAGTTCTCCCACAAGTGAAACAGACCTTCGCTTTCGGGTCGATGTAACTCCACGCTTCTTGATAGAGTTTCTGCTCTTCTCGTGTTATTCGTCCCGAGTAACGCCCCTGTTCCATCATTGTAATTTGGTCGAGCCTCTCGGCTATAAATAGCAAAACTTCGTTTTTGTCCATGCTTAGAATTTCATGCCACCCGTTTTCCTTCAGGTAGTCAGTTATAGTTCGAACCTCCACATCAACCTTTCAAATAACACACTCATCAAAGGTACGTATAAAAGTGCCTCAGGGCTGTGAGCCGAACACATCAGAACGCCTAACCAAAACGACATACAAAGCCGACAGTCGAATGGCTTTAAAGGATAAGTGTCAGGCAGCCGTAGCCAGCTTTTCAGAAGTAGGTCTATCGCGAATACTTCAATCCAAAGGTAAGCGGCAACGCTCGCGGATAATGCGCTCAAGATGTATAGCATAGTAATTGTCTCTTAGTTGGTCAAGTGCTTTGTTTACGGTGTTTCCTATGGACTTGTAGGGTATGTCTACCTTCTTGCCGACCTTTCGATAGCTACCTTCTTCAAGCCACAGTTTAAGCACCTCGCGGTCATACCAATGCAGCTCGTCCATCAGGGTTTCCAAAAGTGCAATGTCGTCTTCTTTCTCCCAGTCGTAGTCCTCTCGCTCGTGGTCTACCTTCTTGTGGTTGTGGAGGTCGTAGAGTTTTGAGAAGCTGGAGCGTTTACTGGTAGCCATTGTCATCATAGTTCTAACCACGTAGAACCTCAGATAACCGCCTTCGTTTATCTGTTGCCACTTCTCTTCGGGCATCTCCAGCAAAAGAAGAACCACCTCTTGGATAAGGTCGTCAGGGCAATTGCATAACTTCTGAGCGAGTTCGTGTAGTTCCTCGTCTTTGAGTAGGTCGATTGCCGCTTGCTCTTTCACGGGCTTAAATGTAAGGAATTTTGTTTAACGCAAACCATGCTCTCGTTCATGGCAAGCCCAGCATAAAACTTTTAGGTCAGAAAGTAACTCATTTCCGAGTCTTTCATAGGTCATATGATGAACTTGCAGTCTGTGCTTGATTCCGCAGACCTCGCATTTTGCGCCTCGTTGCTGAAGCACTCGCGTTCTTTTCCTTTGCCAGTCATCAGACTGAAGATACGATTGATACTTGTTCCCGGTCATTGACTGGATTATTTCCTTGATGTGTCTTGGTCGTGCCATTAGAAAGGTGCTTCAAAGTTAGTAGATGGTTTCATAATCCTTTGTGGTTCGTAACCTACATTCTCAAATCTCGTGCATTCATGTCGGAATCTCATTTCAATATCACCGCAAGCCCCGTTTCGATTCTTGGCTATTATTACGTATGCAACTCCAAACAGTTCGGCATTGTCCTTGTCATAATACTCAGGTCGGTAGATGAACTCAACAATGTCGGCATCTTGCTCAATTGCTCCTGAATCTCTGAGGTCAGACAGTAGCGGCTTGTGAGTTCCTCCTCTCGTTTCTACGGCTCGTGAAAGTTGCGAAAGGCAAACGATAGGAACATTCAAATCTTTTGCCAACATCTTCAAAGCCCGTGATACTTCGCTGACCTCTTGTTCTTTTGACCTTCCAGCAGCTACATTGTGGTTTATCAATTGTAGGTAGTCGATGTAAATAGCATCAAGCTTACCTTTCATCTTCAGCTTTTTGCAACGCGTTCTAATTCCGTTCAGCGTGTAGACATCGTCAACAATTATCAAGTTATCATTTATCAGGTAATTGACCTCCTCGTTGTATCTATGCCATTGGTCAGGGTCTAACCTTCCGCTTCTTATTTTGCTCAACGGTATGCCTGTATGGATGCTGACAAGTCTCTGCATCAATTGCTCCGAGCTCATCTCCAAACTAAAGAAGATGACCTTCTTGTTGTCCTCGAAAGCCATGTTCATTGCTTCGCATAGTGCCTGAGCTGTTTTACCCATAGCTGGACGTGCCGCTTTTATTATCAGGTCTGAATTTTGTCTACCACCGTAAACCCTATCAAGGTCTTTAAATCCTGTTTTTAACCCGGTTATTCCGCTCGTTTGGCTTGCCAGTTCCATCTTCTTGGTAACTGCCTTTATCAGTTCCATGTTGGTCTGTGTCTTTCCAAAGTCAACCATTGAGACAATGCGCTCCGCCTCGTTCATCAGGTAGTCGTTTGTTTCAAACGGGTCTTGCGTTATATCTCCAGCACGAGTAACCAAAGACATTCCTAAATTAGACTGCTCACGTTTTACCTCGTGTTCTTTTAATAGCTGGCAATGCTCATAAAGTGCAGAGCCTGAATCCATGTAGTCAATCAGGTCGGTGATGTTGCAAGGTAGGTCTGTTTGGTTAACCCGTTGCTGAAGTATCACAAGGCTGATCTTGCTCCCAGATTCGTATAGCTTTTTGAATACCGTGAAGATGTTCCTAACGTCCTCGTCAATGAATGAGTTCTCGTTAATTATCTCGCTGACCTCCACAAACTTATCAGGGTTTGCAATCAGACTCCCAAGTACTTGTTTCTCAATACTCATATCAAATTGGGTTTGTAGCGTTCAACCTTCGGTTCTTTGTTGTGGTTTGGAAGTTCAGGGTCTAACCAAGTTCTGTCCTTCAGGTAGTTCAATGGCTTCTTTCTGAACTTTACAACAGGCGTTGAATTTACATACTTTGGAACGTGCTGTAATATCTTAGCGTGTTCTTCTCGTTCGATGTTCAGCCATTCCCTTTGGCAAGGTATCTTGTCAACTTGCTTACCGTAGGATTCAAAGAAAGTATCAAAATCTCTACCTATTGATATATCATTATCATTAACACTTACATTAACACTATCAGGTTTTTTGGGTTCTGAAATAACCGACTGGGTTTTTTGGGTTTTAGGTCGTCCACCTTTTGCCCCATTCTCTCTCGCCCTTTCCGCTCGTTCCTCATATTTCACAAGGTCGCGTTTCAAACTCTGCTTGATTGGAATGAAGCACATCTTGGTTATCTTGTCAGGTGCTTCAGGGTTCAGGTCATTAACGTACCTGAATAGATGCTTGGCAAGTCTGCCCGCTTCCTCATCAGTTAGTTCCTCAAACGATTCTAACCAGTCGCAATAAGCTACAAATGATTTCTTGTCTTTAGCCATAATAAAAAGAAAGGAGGTCGGGTTGACAGCCCGAAACAAAGTGAGCCGACAAGGTAGCTGCGACCTCTGTTACTTCCTCCTGTGTTTGGTGTGTTTATCATTCCTTGCCATTATCAAACGCTTGTCAGGCGTTCATTAGTAAGTAGCAAATATACAAAATTGTGCCACTTGGAAGTCATTTTTCTCGCTCATATCCGAGTGTCCACATAACAAAATCAAGCACTCTTAGCTTCCAGTTGCTCATAGCGTTTATGGATTTCAGTTACTAAAAAGTCCTTAACAGACAGACCCTCGTCGATCCTCCTTATGGAGTAGATAACCGTTGAATGGTCACGGTTCAGCATCTTGCCAATCTGAGCAAGCGAATAACCTAACGAGTAGGTGTGTTGGTATAGCCGCCAAAAGGCATACTGCCGAGCAGTGACTACGTTCCTTTCACGGTTGCTGCTCTTCAGTTCTGAGTAAGAAATACCCGAAGCCTTCTCAACCATATCGATGATGTCCTTGCTTTCTTTCGAGATGTACTTCAAAGATTTCACACCGTTGATAATTTCAATCAGATAATCTATATCCGCTCCGAAGTAACCTTTATGGAGTTCTAAGATGTCAATCAACTCCTTCTTAATTTTGTCGTTCAATCTTACTTGCATCTCCAAACGTTTATCTGTTTTCCAAAATCGCCTTCTATCTTGTAACCGGTCTTCTCTATCAATCCTTTCTTGTGTAGGTTGCTGAACGACCTTCTGATTGAAGTAATAGGTGTCTTTGCCCACTTGTCAGAAGATAACGGCTCCATTATCTGAAAGTGCCGAAGAACTCGCTCAGGTGTTACTCCGAGCTGGTCATGGTTTCTGAAATAAAGTAGAACAAGTTCGTCCTGACTTTTGGCTTTCTCTTGGGACTTCTTTAACTCTGTCCCGATTTCGTTGTTCGTGTTGTAGTAACTCATCCTTTGATGGTCTTTGTGTAAAGCCCCCAAAACCAAGAAACGGTTTCTGTCTTTACTGGTTCAACTTTTTTCTTTGGTTGTGCCTTTGGTTGTTCCTTCGTTTCTTTGAAATCAACCTTTAGCTGTGGTTTTTTCTTTGGTCGATTACCATTGGTCTGCTCGTTAATGAACTCCGCAAGCTTCGTTGCCATCTCTAAAGTGACATCTCCAGTTGCCCACTTGTATCTCGCAGTTCCAACTTTTTCAATCCATCCCATCTTTCGGAGGCTTGAAATCATATTGTTCGTTGCTCGGTACTTAGTTCCGAGTTCCTTAGCAACGATTCGCTCGTTCTTCTTGCAAGCGTCTTTCACTTCTTGCAGCATTGCCGCATACTTAATGGTCGTCTTTTTCATTGTTTGTTTATGTAATTGATTATTGTTTCTTGTGTTCTTACGCTGACCCTCTCGCCAGCGAAGTAAGCGTACACGGTTTGTGTTGATAGCCCCGTGTCTTTGGCTATTCTGTAAGCGGTTATCTTCTTGGCATTAGCCTCCGCTATCACTTCGTCTATTTTCGGTAAATGTATCATTGGTCTCCAGCTACCTCCCAAGCTATATCTTCAACGTCAAATTCCAATGCCTCCAATACGTCCGTAATGTCCACATCAACACCGTTTATTTTTGTCGTGATGCAGATGTCATCTACTGAAGCAGAGCAGCCAGGGTAACCCGTTCCGTCTGAGTAATACCTGACCATCGGCTCTTCAGGGTAGTGCGTAAAGCTGACCTCCACTTCAAGGTTACCAATCCAATGTTTGAAACTTCTTGTTTTCATGTTAAAACGATTTTTATTTGTACTCCTTCTATTTCTGTTTGTGCTTCAAAAAAACCATTGCAGCCGTTTATTTTGAACGACCATAGACCTTCATAACTCGAAAGTTTGTCTGCCGAATATCTACCCTGAAAGGTGATCAGATTCTTTTCGAAAAAAACACTGTAAAAGTCATCCGGGTCAATTATCCCTTTGGCTGTTACCTGTTTCATGTTTTCAAACATAAAGCTCATTGTTTTCATTCTTCTTGTTTTTTCTCGCGTTACGGATGCGCGACCCCCGTTTGATTGGTGCAATATCTAAATAACTTTTGAATATCCAAAACACTACGGCAAAAAAACACACTCAGGATGTTTAGGAAGTTCAGGATTCTAAGGATTTCACCTTCTGTTTATACTCTTTGAGCATCTCCTCAAGTTCCCACGTTGCGAACTTTACCGTTGTTAGGCTAAGCTGGTGCATCTCTTCTGCTAACCCTTCGCGTTCTCTGTCCAAGTTTAGCCCGAAGTCGTACTGTCTGCCTTGCTGCATTACATTACATCCGTAGCATTGTGGTCGGCAGTTGTCCTCGTGCCACCTCGTAGCGTACCTTGCTCTGCTCATAAAGTGTCCACATTGTATTTTCTTCCAATGGTAACTTCTGCCGCAAGTGTAGCACTCGACAAAGCCGTCAAGATTTGCAGCCCTTAACCGTATGTAACGGCTAAAGACTGCATCGAGATCCTTGACAATTTTAGAACGGGAGGTCGCCATCGTCTACCGTTACTGCTTTGGCAGTTACCTCTTCCTTCAACTTCGGCTCGTAGGTATCAACGCTTGCGTATAACTTGCCCTGTGCTGACTGCTTAATCTGAAGTCGTAACTCAAGACCGTGCTTGCCCTCTTTTAGGTAGTCGTCATTTTGCTGCAACCACTTGACCAGCTTGCTTGGGTTAATTACCATGCTCGCTTTGACCCAGTCAGGGGCGTTCTCGTTCGGTGTGTAGACGTTCAAGCCATCTACAAAAATCACTTTGTTTTCCATTATTTGATGTTTAAAAGGTTACGAAGATAATCATTTGCAAACGCTAACCGTTCGCGGAGTTGTTCTTGCATCTCAAGGTCTTGCTCTACTCTGATTTCAATAAGCTTAAAGCGTTCGTCCTTGATGCGTGGGTCGAATGATAAGAACCGACAAGCTAATGCTCCAGTTGCCAACATTTGCCCTTGCATCTGCCACAAATACTTCGGGTCGATGTAACCCTCAAACGCAGTCTTGAGATGGTTCGCGGTGTTGTACGGACATTTGATTTCTATCAGTTCTCCATCTACCATTCCGTCCGGGCTTGCGCCTGAGTAGTCATTTATCTGAACGAATGGCATCTCCTCAATGGTTACCCCTCGGAGTTCTGAGTAGTAAGCCTTGCAAATAGGCTCGTATTCGTTGCCCCAATCCAAAGCAGTCCCGAAGATCTCCTTGCGTTCGCCCGTTAGAATCTCCGCAGCTTTTTCGTAGATGTAACTGATGGCTGTCTGTCCAAGCACCTCGTCTTTCTTTCTGCCGTTGGTCATCAGGTCGCCAAAGCGGGAAGCTGTGAACTTCCCTAACCTTTGCGCATACCATTCTTCCGAGCGTTGCTCTGAGTTACTAATTGCTTCAAAAATATCTTCCATCGTTACGCTCGTTTAAAGTCATCAGATTCATCCTCGCCGAACACTCCTAACTCATACATACCGCTAAGTTTTAAAACGATACGTGATAGCGCTCTCTTCTCAGCCATTGCTACCGGGTACTTTTGCCGCGTGTTGTCAGGCGCTGATTCCCCGAAGGTTTCCATCATTACGGGTAAGCCATCAGGTCGTGCCATCTCGCCAGTAGCTTTTATTACAACGTGCTTCAGGTCGTCAGATAAGCTGACCACATCGTAAGTAACGCGGATGCCTCTTTGCGCTTGGATGCGCTCAATGCCTTGTCGGGTTATTATCACGAACCCTTGTGGGCTTTTGAAGAAGTGATCTTTGTTCAGACCGTTCTCTTTTGCGAGGTGTTGAAGCCTCTCTCTCTGTGTTTCTGTCATCGTTCTGTTTTTTATGATGAGTATTAAAGTTACGAATTAAGTGTTTGAATATCAACCGAATTATGCTCTTCGTCATAGATTCTAATGAAGGTGTACTTGCCTGACTTGATTGGTTCAGCTTTGGCAAACTTGACCAGCTTCCAAAACACCCACGGTTCTATGTGAGTAGTTCCCGCATCAACTGGAGCGGTGCGTAGGTCTGTAATTGCTTTGCGAGCAACCAACCGAATGAAGGCTGGTATCTGCTCGTTGGACATTGTAAGTTCAAATTGTAAGTGGTTCATGGTTCTGTTTTTTGTGGGGTCGGCATTACCCGTTACCCCGTTTAGTTTTACATTAAGCCTTTCTGCTTCATCCATTCTTTAACTACAACCTTGCTTTGATTCCAGTCGTTTCCGCTTATTGCCATTTCTGCCTTAACCATCTGAATGAATAGCTTTTCTACTTGTTCTTGAGTTGTCATTTTGTTCTGTTTTTAGTGGGTTACCCCGTTAATGATGGCTCAAATATAAAACAATTGTTTTGAATAATCACAATAGTTAGGGCAAAAAAGTGAAATTATTTTTGGTTTGAACTCAATTCTGCTTGAAGTGGGCGTTCATAATCGCCTCTTGGTTCATCTCTATCTCCTTGTACATCTCCTCTGCATTAACCGCAGCATCGAAGATAACGTCTTGAGTGTCGATAATTGCCCGGACAGCGTAAAGAAGATAGACCAACAACCCCACAACCAACAGAACAAGGAACAGAATAGCGGTCAAAAGGAAGGTTGTCATCTTATTTTACCGTTGATGATGCGGAGGTTATCCACCTCGAAGTCTCCACCCTCTGAAATCTGCACAAAAGCGAAGCCGTGATTCCACTTATTGATTGGCATATACATCGGATTCATTTCACAAAGACACCCAGTTGACCATGTAGTTACAATTTTACCTTCTAAGTTGTTCTCGGTGTGCTCACTTGTTTGGTGGTTGTGTCCACAAATAACACTTGCTTTGGCTCTCATGTAGTACCCTCGAGCTGGGTTGACCGGAGAGAATACCGACCGACCGAACTCATGCCCGTGAAGGATGTTCAGCTTGCCAGCTTTGATAATTCGCTTGTCTTGAATGAGTGTAACGCCGTATTCCCCGAACTTCAGCAAAGTGTCTAATGTGAACTCCGAAGTACCAAGCAACTCAGGTGCTTTGGTTCGAAGGTATGCCTCGTAGCGTTCCTCATGGTTGCCCAGCTTGAAGTAAATTGGACAGTCAAGCTCACGTTTCAAAATACCAAGCAATTGGCGGCAGGCTTCAAGTTCAGCAGCGAAGCCCCTTTTTCGTGGGTCTTTCTCGTATCTGCTCAGAGCGTAACAGTCCAACGTGTCACCATTCAAAACCACAGCGTTGACCTTCTTCTCTTTGCCGTACTCGATAGCTTTAGTGAGTGCTTGGATGTTATGGTAAGGAACGTGAATGTCCGACAGTAAAAGGATTCGGTTGTTGCCTTCTGGAAGAACGAAGGGATCCCACTCCTCCTCATCGCTTTCGGGTAGCCCGAATGGGTTCGAAACCCCCAACGCTTTAGCGTGTTGTGCCTGTTCAGTTTTGAACTGTTGCGCTCCTGTCCGTTGCCTATGTACATCTCCAGATTGTCCGCGATAATATCTTATTTTAGACCGTACATCCTCAATATCTTTAAACACCTCCACGTTATCTTTATAAATCAAACGTGCAAGCGTTAGACTTGGAAGCTTTCCCCATTCAGGATGCTCCAAATACTCTTTTACAATTTCTCCTTTCATCTGTGTTGTGCCATTATTCGTTCTCGGTAAAACTTCGGGTCGATTTCCCGAATCTGTTTAGCCAGTTCCATCCATTTCCGTTTGGCTTCTTCTCGCTCTTCGGCTGTGGATTCTGTTCCTAAGTTAGCTTGGATTGTGGCATTCTGCTGGAGGAGTTCGTCTATCTGCTCACGAACTTCAGCATCTTGATAATAGTAGTAGTTCATCTACTGATTATGTTTCGACCAATGCCAACACCTACATAGTGCTGACCATTATAGCCGTAGTTTGCGCTAAGGTAGGTTTTTTTTATAGACCCATGCAAACCGACCCCGAACATCGGGACATACTGGCTTTCAAAATCAGAAATCAAGCCGACGTTACCGTGAACTCCGAGTGCAAATTTTGACCCTCCTCTCTTAGGTAAGTGGCTTATTACTAAGTTTTCCGTGATGTTCTGATAGTTCTGCCACCTTACCCGGACATCATTGACCGTAGTATCATAACAGTTGACCTCTGACAGCCATGCTTCGACTATCTTAACCGTGTCTACCTTTAACAATGTGTCTAAACGAGTAACTATCTTTTCCGAGTAGATGGTATCGTGTCGCGTTATTATTTCCTTACGGACAAACCTTACCGTATCAGTTCGCCAACGGTCAACATATTTGGTTGTGTGGATTGGTTTCTCGATGGTTACGGTTTGAATTTCACCGCTTCCGCATCCTTGCCAAGCTACAAGAACGCCCAGCAAGAACGCCAAAATGTAAGGTGTGTATACCTTTGCTAAATGTATTGTGATGTCCCTTCCCAAAGTTCGATTTCTGCTTCTCGCCTTCTAACTAAACCGTTCAGCACCTTACCGCCTCCTTTATTCCATCTTCTGAACTGCTCAGGAATACGAGCGAAGTCAGGGTTTGAATTTAACCAAGCCAAAAGAGTTGAGTTTGAAAAGTTGCCAATTCCTACGTTGTACGTGAATGAAATAAGAGCCGCTAATTTATGCGCTGGAAGCTTTACCTCCACCACGTTTTTCACTTGCTTCTCTACGGTTTTAATTGTATCGAGCAGCATCTTCTCCGCTTCCGCCTTGTCAATCTCAGGGTCGTCCATTGTAACCCGTTCGCCATTTGCGTACATGGTATTCCCGTAACCGATTGTTGGAATGTTAGCCGGGCATAGATAAGGCTTTGAAGAGTAGCCTTCAAAATCCTTTATTACCTCTGCGGCTAACTTTGCCGCGCTTGGTCGTGTCTTTTTGGTCACAGTTTCCATCTTTGCAGTTACATTCTCTTGGTGCGATATTGCACCACTTTACATTTTGCAACGATTTTCTTTTAGTTCTGAGCGCATTTCAGTCAACGCTTTAGTGTTCTCGGCAATCACATCGCTGAACTTGTCAACGTGCTGGTTGTTAGCTTCTTGCCATTCTTTCCTTTCCTCACGGTGAATGTCGGTCAGCTTGTTCAGATAGTAAACTAACACAGCAAGAAAGATTCCAGCAATGCCGTAGTTAGCAAGTGATTCTAAAATTGCGTTCATTATAACACTAAGTTTCCTTGTTCATCGATTTCAGGAACGATGCCGTATTCAAGCAATCTTGCAATCCAAACTTCCTCGTCCGTTGTAGTTTCCCAAACGTGAATTGTATCAGTTCGTTGATTCGGGTCTGTCCATCCGTAACTTAATACAGATGTTTTATCGTCACCATCAAAAGTGATCCAATACGTTCTAACTGTGGGATTTATTATGCTGTTCATCTTATACTGATCCTCCGTCTGTTATTGTCCAACCAAAATTTGAAATTAGTGATGTCCTTGCTGCATCTGCTGCTCCTCCTGCCGTGTATTGACTTCCACCGAAATGTATGTTTATCGTGTGCGGATAGCCTACACCGCTTGGATATGCAGCTTGTAATGTAGCCTCCCATCCAATTAATGTAGCATCATAATTTACTGTTGACCACACACTCTTGTAAATCATAAAGTTTGCAAAATTTGAAACATTCACTATGTTCCATGAAGCAAGATCACAGTTCAAAGCTCCATTTCCAAAAAACATTTGTGACATATTAGTTACATTGCTCACATCCCATCCACTTATATCATCATAGACAGAAGCCCCAAAGAATGCGCGAAAGAAATTTGTTGCACTGCTAACATCCCACGTATCTAACCCACTGTATGTTCCTCCATTTCCGTAAAAAATATCACTGAAGTTTGCAATATTTGAAACATCCCAACCTGAAAAACTTACGTTATTGAATGCATCGCAATCATTAAAACACCCGTCCAATGATAATCCCGAAATAACAGGAATATCAGTTGCTGTAATGTTGAGATTTTTACATCCTCTGAATGCTTGATAATTGAATGATGTGAATGCAAAATCAAACAGTCCCCAGTTCGTTATTTCAATTATTTTTAACTTATCACCACCGTTCTGAAATCTCCAAGCACCTATATTGTTATTGCTGTAATCACTAATTGTGATGGTGTAGATTCCACTACTTGCATAAACATGGGTTCTGTTGGCATAATCAAATGGAGATGTAGTACCATCTCCCCAGTCTACCGTTCCACTATATGTTCCGTACGAAAGTAATGGTAGAACAACAGTATCACTTGCACTTCCTGCTTTCGTTGTGTCCCAAACTGAAACGAAGTCAGGGTTAGGTGAAGGTGCACCTCCTCCACCTTTCAAAAATGGTAATCCTATGCCGTTTCCTATTGCTGGCATAGCTTATTGGTTGTAGATTATAACGCTTCCGCTTGACATGGTGATGGCTGTGATGGCATCTCCTGAAGGTACTACGATGTAAGCCCCAGCTTTTACCGTTGCGCCCGTTAAGCCGAAGTCTGCAAGGGCATCAACGCCATCAACTTCAAAGGTAGTAAAGACGGTATCTTCTTGTGCTATTATTGCGTAGCCTTTTAAACTCGTCAACGCTCCCGTTCCTGTTAGGAGTTTGCAGCCGCGTGTTCCGATTAGTTTCTGTGATTCAGTCATTTTAGTTTGGTATTTGACACTTGTTGTAGTCGTATGGTTGTGTAATTGAAAGTACGCAAGAATGTCCGCTTACTTTGTCATCAAATCGCTCGGTAAATGGCTCAAGCGTTACGCTCGTCTGGATTGACAAATCCGTAGTATGCAATTGCCGAAAGTAAGCCACGAAGTCCAGTAGAACTTGGATGGTGTCGCTCATTACTTCCTGTTCGTTCTCTTCGCCCGGAAGAACCCTGTCCATTGCCAACAGTCGGATGTTGTAGGTCAATGTCCTTTCATTTAGAACAACGCTCTCCTCGATAGCCCACAGAACTAAATAATCAAGCTCCTTTGGGTTTATCTCCCAAACGTCCCCCTGACCGTACTGCCTCACCTGAAGGTGCGCGTTCGCCTGAGTTTCGATTAGGGTTAGTATTTCGTTGAGCGTGTACATACTTCTTTAGCTTCTCTTGATTTCGTCTACTTGCGTTTGTACTCATATTTTTCCTCCAATGAAATAAACTTCGGTCTACGTCCGAGAAACATTCCTGTTGTATAGGTTCGTGTATCGGGCTGGATTGTATCAAGACCATCGTCAGGGTTAGCGTAAGCTGGGTAATCCGATTCGTTCTCTAAAAGGAAAGTAACCAGCCTCTCGGTGTACCATTCCGCTTTGTCCTTGTACCTCTTTGAGATGAAGTTGATTTCATCAAGTGAAGCGTTGGAGCTGTTCTCAGAACTCTGCTGGTGTAACCCTTTGTTTAGGAACTTGTAGCTTATCGCTGTCGGTGCTTCTGCCTGAACCCAATACAACAAAGACGGCTGAATGTAATCCTCCAAAAGTGTAAGATTAGCAGCCGTTAACGTGGAGTTCGTTATCTGTGTCTTGAGTTCGTTGTATAATGTAGTGCCAATCTTGTGCTGGATGTGAATGTCCTGACACATCAATACCACAGGTCGCAGATATTTGAAGTCGATATTCTCGTGAAGGAGCGTGTTGTCCTTGAGAAACGTCTCTGATATGAATAGTACGTTAGCCATTCTTCTTAATTCTCATAAGTTTCTGCTCCCAGTAGTGTCGGCAATGGTAAGACTTACCCCAAAAGCCACCGCCTCGCATCCATACGTTTCTATTTTGACTTACTCCGATGTCCTGAATCTCGGTTAACTCCCAAGTTCTATTCTCCTTTTCAACTAATTCTATCAGTTTCCTACAAAACTCTCGTGTGGTTGGAATGATAGCACCTCCAGCAACACCCGGTCTTTTTGCATACACGTAACGGATAACGAACTCTTCTTCGACTGGTGGTATTTCTTCAAGCAACCGCTCGCCTTCTTTCGTTACCTCAACAGTTCTTTGCGTAGAATCAAGCACCTCGTCTATTGCTATCTTGATAGCGTTCGCTTCGTTCAATCTTTGAAGCCCAGCCATTACCCGTTCAATGGATAACTGTAGCTGCTCGGCTATTGCAAGGAATGGAGTAGCTGGGTTCTCCTTTAGGATGTTCAGGATAGCCGTATCAAGTGGGTCTATCTCAGCAAACCAATACTTTCGGTTCAATTCCTCGTGAAGTCTCGCGGAGGTTTCAGATTCAAAGTTTAACGCCTTGCCATTTCCGACTGGTTCGTAATCCGTAGAACCGCAGTTCTTGAAGTACTCAATAAGAACATCGTCCTCATCCTTTGAAGTCTTTGCAGCTTTTAGTGGTTGCTCAAGTTTAGGAAGTCCGATTTTCTCGCGTATTTCCTCTTGCGTCATTACGCTAACAACCGTGTTCTCGCTGAACTGAATAGATATCGGCTCGGTGTCTTGAATAAACAGACGGTTCGAAAGTCCTTGCAATGCTGCCAACTCATTGAACACTCTTTCGATGAACTGCTGTCGGTTGTTCACGTAGGTGTTTTGGAATAACTCAAAGCTGTCTACCAATTGGTTTCTGCTCGTGAAGATTCCGTCCTCTTTGATACCAAATAGTGCTGGGTCAGTTACTTGATGTCCAGCGTATATTTCCCTTTGAACGGTCTTATTTAAGATGTCAAAACGCTTGTCGAAGTCGTTACCATTAAGCTGCTGGATTTCTACTCCTCTGTCTCGTGAATCAGCAAAGTTCAGAACGATTGAATTTGCGTTGTCCGTGCCCGTGAACTTGTCCTTTATCTGTCGCTCGATTTCCTCTTGTTCTTCAAGGGTCGGTTCTCCGTTGTAGAAAGACACAATCGTGCCTCCGACAAAGTTATTTTTGACAGCGTTCAGATGGAAGTTTGCTATTTCTACATCAAGCTCAATGTAACCCGTTGACCCTAAATAGGTCGGCAATGGGTAGTATTTGCAGTCAGGTGAGTAGCCTTTGACGTAAAGTAGCTGTTTGCCGCTCGGTTCTTTCCAATTGAAAGCGTCTATTTCCTCAACGACAGGGTTGTGTTTCTTCCAATCTTCGGAGTAGTAGTACTTCGTACCGTCCTCATTTGACCGATAACGTGCAAAGTCTGCATGATAAATAGCTGCTATCTTGTCGTTCAGTTGGTTGTAAACGATTTCTAACGCGAAGCCGTTATATAACTCGTAATCAAGTGCAACCTTCTCAAGGATGTCGTTAAGGCTCTCGTATTGGTTAGGCTCGTTGATGAACTGCTGAAGCCTTGCAAGCCCCATCGTGTCCAACCTTTCCGCATCTACTGACCAGCCCTGACCAACAACGTAGTCCTTTTTGGAGTTGATAATAGCGTGATGCTTGGCACTTCTACGATACAGATTAAGAAGGTACTCAGGGTAACGGTTCTTGTACTCGCCTTCGTCTCCGAACAGAATCCAATCCTTACCTCTCGCTTCTTTGAAGGTCGGTACTTTATGCGCTCCGAAGTTTAGAATTTTAAGAGCCATACACTACATAGTTTGAGTTGCCGCCTGAGTAGGTGGTTACTGGTGTTGTTGTTCCCGTTACTTTCACAATACCGCTTTCGAGTTCGGTCAATCCAGTCGGGTCTAAATTGGTAGCTGAAGAGTTAGCGTAAACGAAGTACCGCCATTGTCCCTCTGTTGGAAGTTCTACCTCCGCGTTCAGATTGTCCGGGCTTGTCTGTTCTGTAATAGTGAACTTGTTAAATCGCTCAGGGTAGCTACTTGAATCCGTAGCAATGCAGTACTCCACCGCCTCCGTGTTGTCGCTTTGGAACTTGAACAGGTAGTAAGCAGCCGTTCCCTTTTCAGTCAGGGTCAAAGCTATCT
>Ga0208898_1001143_pt1 | contig 18086 bp, 10 predicted proteins | sample VirMetDEL_Mar_4_FD_184513 | JGI IMG/M metagenome (GOLD analysis project Ga0208898, IMG submission 184513) | Aqueous microbial communities from the Delaware River and Bay under freshwater to marine salinity gradient to study organic matter... | ecosystem: Environmental > Aquatic > Marine >...
GCACAAACCGGCCCGAGCCCGCGCACCCTGCTCGACGACCTCAAGCGCGCGACCCAGGCCAACGACCCCCAGGCCACGCGCCAGGCCCTCGACGCCTGGGCCCGGCAACAACCGGAAACCCTGGCCGACATGGCGGCGCGCTTCGTGCCGCTGTCCGACGCGCTGGATGGGTTGAACGGCGCGCTGTACAGCGAAAGCGGCCATTATTGGCTGGGCGAAGAACTGTGGCGTGCGGTAAAAGCCATTCCAATGGCCGACCGCGAGCAAGACCCGACGACCGACACCACCAGCTTGCCGCCGTTGTATCCCAAATAGCCCCCCTGATACGTCACGAATCGAGAGTCGGGACGGGGGGTGGGCCAGTCAACACCGAGCAAGCGGACCCACCACCCCGATAGCGGTGTATCAGTCAATTATGATGTCGGCTGACACGCCGCCATCGGGGGCAAGCCCCCTCCCACACTGGACCTGCGTCGTCTGATCTACATGGCCCGAACCCTGTCCTTCCTGCCTGCCCGCCAAGACATAACGCACACCGCATCCCCCTGTGGGAGGGGGCTTGCCCCCGATGGCGATGGGCCAGACAACACTGAGCAAGCGGACCCACCGCCATCGCAGGCAAGCCGCCTCCCACACTGGATCTGCGTCGTCTGGTGGACATAGCCCGAACCTGTCCGACCGCGCCCTGGATTGCCTGCCAGCCAAGACATAACGCACACCGCATCCCCCTGTGGGAGGGGGCTTGCCCCCGATGGCGATGGGCCAGACAACACTGAGCAAGCGGACCACCACCATCGCAGGCAAGCCGCCTCCCACACTGGATCTGCGTCGTCTGATCTACATGGCCCGAACCCTGTCCTTCCGCGCCCTGGATTGCCTGCCCGCCAAGACATAACGCACACCGCATCCCCCTGTGGGAGGGGGCTTGCCCCCGATAGCGATGGGCCAGACAACACTGAGCAAGCGGACCACCACCATCGCAGGCAAGCCGCCTCCCACACTGGATCTGCGTCGCCTGATCTACATGGCCCGAACCCTGTCCTTCCGCGCCCTGAATTGCCTGCCCGCCAAGACATAACGCACACCGCATCCCCCTGTGGGAGGGGGCTTGCCCCCGATGGCGATGGGCCAGACAACACTGAGCAAGCGGACCACCACCATCGCAGGCAAGCCGCCTCCCACACTGGATCTGCGTCGCCTGGAGCAGCGTGTGCGCAATACAGGTAAACTCCCCTCCTTTTCATCTTCTCCACGGAGCTCGCCTTGCGTCTGTTTCACACCTCCGACTGGCACCTTGGGCAAAACCTGCATGGCCAGGAGCGCGACTTCGAACACGCCTGTTTCCTCGAGTGGCTGCTGCGCCAGCTCGGCGCGCACGCGCCGGACGTGCTGTTGATCGCCGGCGATATCTTCGACACGGTCAACCCGCCGCTCAAGGCCCAGGAGCGGCTGTACGATTTCATCATCAGCGCCCACGAACAAACCCCCAACCTCACGATTGTGATGATCGCCGGCAACCACGACTCCGGCTCGCGCATCGAATTGCCCGCGCCGTTGATGCGCCGTTTGCGCACCCATGCCCTGGGCCGGGTGTTGTGGCTCGATGACGGGCAACTGGATACCGAGCGGTTGCTGATCCCGCTGCCCGGCGCCGACGGCAAGATCGCCGCCTGGTGCCTGGCGCTGCCGTTCCTGCGCCCGGCGGAAGTCACCGGGGCGCAACTGGGCGACGATTACCTGCGCGGTATCGGCCAGGTGCATGAGTGGCTGATTGCCGCAGCCAACGCCAAACGCGAGCCCGGCCAGGCGCTGGTTGCCATCAGCCATGCACATATGGCCGGCGGTTCGGTGTCGGAAGACTCCGAGCGCAGCCTGATCATCGGCAACGCCGAAGCGCTGCCCGCCAGCCTGTTCGACGCCAGCGTCAGCTATGTCGCCCTCGGCCACCTGCACAAGCCGCAGCGGGTCAACGGCGAAGAACGCATTCGCTACAGCGGTTCGCCGATTCCGTTGTCGTTTTCCGAAATCGGCTACCAACACCAGATTCTCGACGTGACGTTCGACGGCGCAACCCTGCTCAGCGTCGAACCGCGCCTGATCCCGCGCGCGGTCAACCTGCAACGCCTGGAAGCCGCGCCGCTGGCCGATATCCTCAAGCAGCTCGGCGACTTGCCGGACATCGACCTGCTCGCCGAAACCCAACGCCAGCCGTGGCTGGAAGTGCGCGTGCGCCTCGACGAGCCGCAACCCGACCTGCGCCAGCAAATCGAAACCGCCCTGCAAGGCAAGGCCGTGCGCCTGGTGCGTATCGCTGCCGAGTACGCCGGCAAACGCGGCAGCGACGACACCGACAACGAGCGCTTGATCGAACTCGACCAGCTCACCCCCCAGGAGCTGTTCAGCCGCGCCTGGCAGGACAACTACGGCAGTGAAGTGGATGAACAGACCTTGAAGGACTTCGCGGTGCTGCTCCAGGAAGTGCAACAGGAGGGCGAACAGCCATGAAGATCCTCGCCATCCGCCTGAAAAACCTCGCCTCCCTCGCGGGCCCGTTTGAGATCGACTTTACCGCCGAGCCCCTGGCCAGCGCCGGGTTGTTCGCGATTACCGGGCCGACCGGCGCTGGCAAAAGTACCCTGCTCGACGCGCTGTGCCTGGCGCTGTTCGGGGCCGTGCCGCGCCTGGGCGATACCGGCCAGGCCAAGATGCCCGACGCCGACAGCGATATTTCCATCGGCGACCCGCGCACGTTGCTGCGACGCGGCACCGGCGGCGGGTATGCCGAGGTCGATTTTGTCGGCGTCAACGGCCGCCGTTACCGTGCGCGCTGGGAAGCCAACCGCGCCCGCGACAAAGCCAGCGGCAAGTTGCAGAACAGCCGGCAAAGCCTGATCGACCTGGACAGCGACCAGTTGCTGGCGAGCCAGAAAACCGAATACAAGACCCAGCTGGAGTTGGCCCTGGGCCTGAACTTCGAACAGTTCACCCGCGCGGTGCTGCTGGCGCAGAGCGAGTTCAGCGCCTTCCTCAAGGCCAACGACAACGAGCGCAGCGAACTGCTGGAAAAGCTCACCGACACCGCGCTCTACACCCAACTCGGCCGTCGTGCCTTCGACAAGGCCAAGGACGCCAAGGACGCCCACAAACAACTGCAGGACCAGGCCATCGGCGTGGAACCCCTGGCCGAGCAAGCCCGCGCCGAGCTGGACCAACAATTGGCCCATGCGCAGCAACAATTCAAGACCGAGCAAGCCCAGCTCAAGCAGCTGGAGCTGCAGCACACCTGGCTCAAGGAACTGCGCGAATGGCAGGAGCGCAAGCTCAGTGCCGTCGAACAGTTGCAGCAAGCCCAGCAACACTGGGACAGCCAAGGCCCGCAGCGCGAGGACTTGAGCCGCCTGGAACAGTTGGCGCCGCAGCGCCATCACTTCGCGCGCCAGGCTGAGCTCGACACCTTGCTCACGCCGCTGGCCGCGCACATTCAAGCGCAGATCGAGCAGCAAACCGATCTGCATGGCCGCCAGGAGCAAGCCCTACAACAGCAGGCATCGGCCCAAACAGCGCTGGCCGCGGCCCTGCAAGCTCAGGCCGACGCCGGGCCTTTGCTGCGCCAGGCCTTCGAGGAACAAAACACCCTCGCCCACCTGAACAAGGAACTGGCCAAGCGCAACGAGGACCAGCAACAGCACGAAACGGCCTGCACCGAAGGTCAGGCCTTGCTCAAGGGCTTACAGGAAAAGCACACCCACGTCGCCGAGCGCCTGCAACGCCTGGCCGCCGGCCTGGAACGCAGCGCCGCCCTCGCGCCGTTGAGCGAGGCCTGGAACGCCTACCGCGACCGCCTGCAACAACTGATGCTGATCGGCAATCGCCTGAACAAAGGTCAGGCCGAACTGCCGCAGCTTGAACAGCGCGCCACCGCCGCCGCCGAGAAGTTCGCCCAACAACGCGATGCCCTCGACCTGCTGTACCAGGAGGCCGGCGCCGAACCTCACGCCGTCGCCGAGCAGATCCAGTTACTCGCCAGCCTGCTGCAAGACAATCGCAAGCAGCAACGCGCCTTCGAAGATCTGACCCGGCTGTGGGACAACCAGCAACAGCTGGACCAGCAAGCCAGCGTGTTGACGCAGAAACTCGCGGACGCGCAACAACAACGCGATCAGTTGAACCAGACCGGCCTGCACACCAAAGCCGAACTTACGCGCGCCGAACAGACCCTGACGGTGACCAAGCAACTGCTGGAGCGCCAGCGCCTGGCCCGCAGTGCCAGCGTCGAGGAGTTGCGCGGGCAATTGCAGGATGACCAGCCCTGCCCGGTGTGCGGCAGCCAAGCGCATCCGTATCACCAACCCGAAGCGTTGCTGCACAGCCTCGGTCGCCACGACGAAAACGAAGAGGCGATGGCGCAGAAAGCCGTCGACAGCCTCAAGGAAAAACTCACCGAGCTGCGCGGTGAAGTCGGCGGTTTGATCGCCCAGCAAAAGGAATTCCTGCAGCAACAGGAGCAACTGGCAATCCAACAGCAAGCCCTGGCGCCGAGCCTGGACGCGCACCCGCTGGCGGCCGCGCTGTTCAATCAGGAGGCGGCCCGGCGCAGCACCTGGCTGGCCCAGCAGCTCAGTCAACTGACGCAAAACATCACCCAGGACGAGCAACGCCAAGGCGCCCTGCTCAACCTGCAACAAAACGCCGGGCGCCTGCAGCAACAGCTGCAAGCCGCCCAGGACGCCAGCCAGCAGGCGCGCCAGTTGCTGATCGACCAGCAACGCGAACTGGCCAACGACCGCGAACGCCTCGACGAAGAACTGCAGGCGTTCGCCAGCCTGTTGCCGAGCGAGACACTCGAGGGCCTGCGCAGCGAACCGGCGGCGACCTTCATGCAGTTGGACCAACAGGTTGGTCAGCGCCTCGAACAGTTGGCCCATCAGCGCGATGAACTGGCCGAGCAACAAGCGCGTCAGCAGGCGATCGAGAAAGAACACACCCATCAGCAACATCGCCAGCAGCAACTCGACGCATTGCGCCAGCAGGTCAGCGAACTGGCCGCCCAGCAACACGCGGCCCAGGAAAAACTCACCCGCCTGCTCGGTGAACACCCACGCGCCGAAGACTGGCAACAGCAACTCGAACAGGCCGTGGCGCAGTCTCGCCAAAGCGAAGCCGACGCCAATCAACAGCTGCAGGACATCCGCAACGCCTTGATCCAACTGGCCGCCGACCTCAAGGCCCAGCAAGACCGCCAGCACACGCTGCACGCCGAACAACACGCGCTCGCGACGCGCTTGGCCGAGTGGCGCGCCCTGCACCCCGACCTGGACGACGCCGGGCTCAAGCGCCTGCTGGCCTTGGACGAGGCCCATGCCAGCGCGCTGCGCCAGCAACTGCACAACAGCGAAAAAGCCGTCGAGCAAGCCCGGGTTCTGCTGCAAGAGCGCGAACAACGCCTGGCCGAGCACCAGGCGCTGCACAACGGCAACCTCGACGCCGAACAACTGGACACCCAACTGGCCACGCTCAACCAGCAACTGGCCGAGGGCGAAAAACACTGCGCCGAACTGCGCGCGCGGCAATCCGAAGACCAGCGCCGCCAGGACGCCAACCACGCCCTGGCCGAACAGATCACCAAGGCTTATGAAGAATGGCAACGCTGGGCGCGCCTCAACGCGCTGATCGGCTCGGCCACCGGCGACACCTTCCGCAAGATCGCCCAGGCCTACAACCTCGATTTGCTGGTACACCACGCCAACGTGCAACTGCGCCAACTGGTGCGCCGCTACCGCCTCAAACGCGGCGGCAGCATGCTCGGCCTGCTGGTGATGGACACGGAAATGGGCGACGAACTGCGCTCGGTGCATTCGTTGTCCGGCGGCGAGACGTTCCTCGTCTCCCTGGCGCTGGCGCTGGGCCTGGCGTCGATGGCCTCGAGTACCTTGAAGATCGAGTCGCTGTTTATCGACGAAGGTTTCGGCAGCCTCGACCCGGAATCCCTGCAATTGGCCATGGACGCGCTGGACGGCCTGCAAGCCCAGGGCCGCAAGGTGGCGGTGATTTCCCACGTACAGGAAATGCACGAGCGCATCCCGGTGCAGATCCAGGTCAAGCGTCAGGGCAATGGTTTGAGCACCGTGGAGGTGAAGTGAGCGAGGCGCTGCTGTACTCGTTTCGCCGTTGCCCCTACGCGATGCGCGCCCGCCTGGCCCTGCGCTATTGCGGCGTGCCGCTGCGGATTGTCGAAGTCAGCCTCAAGGCCAAGCCGGCCGAGATGCTCGCGCTGTCGCCCAAAGGCACGGTGCCGGTGTTGAGCGTCGACGGTCGGGTGATCGACGAAAGCCTGGACATCATGCGCTGGGCCCTGGCGCAAAACGATCCGCAAGACTGGTTGCTACAGGGTGATCCCGCGGTGCTGGCGCTGATTGCCGAGAATGACCTGGGCTTCAAACATCACTTGAATCGCTACAAGTATGCCGAGCGCTACCCGGAGCGGCCGATGGAAGCGTATCGGGCCGACGGTGAGGTGTTTTTGCAGAAGCTGGAGGCGTTGCTGGCTGACCGTGCGTATTTGCTCGCCGAGCATCCAAGCCTCGCGGATATGGCTGTGGCGCCGTTTGTGCGGCAGTTTGCCCATGTCGATCGGGAGTGGTTTGCGCGCACCTCATATCGACGGGTGCAGGCGTGGTTGCAGTGGTTTCTGGACTCGCCGCTGTTTATCGCGGTGATGGCCAAGCCTGAATCTGTCTGAATCGATGTGGGAGCGGGCGTGCCGGCTCCCACAGGGCGCTCAGTACTGGGTTTTGTGATCCAGTGCGGCGTAGAAGTTGGCACTCTGTTGCAGGTATTTCTGGGTGTAGGCGCTGGTGCTGGATTGTTTGCCGATGATGTTCACGCTGGCCGCAGCTGGCAGTACAACAGTGGCGGAAACAGCGGAGGCGGCGATGATCGAGAAGAGATTGAAGTTCATGTCGGTAACCCTTGTGTTCGTTTGGTTGAGTGGCCGGGGAGGCCTTGGAACTCAACTTACGCCCGAGGGTTGGGCCTTAGAAATGCTTTGAAACAGTAGCTGTTATTAATCGAATTAATAAAGAGGATCAGGCCCCGACGTGCGGGGCCTGTGGCTTATTGACGCACCAGGAACTTGAGGTCGCTGGGCGCATCGATCGGTAGTTTTTGCACGGTTTTGCCAAGCAGGCCGGTGTGCGGGTCGCGTTCGACCACCACGATTTCATTGCTTTTCTGGTTGGCGATCAGCAGGAACTTGCCGCTCGGGTCCAGGCTGAACTCGCGCGGGTGGTCGCCGTCCACGGAACGGCGCTGCAGTTCCTTGAGATGCGCGGTCGCCGGATCGATGCTGAACACCAGCAACTGATTGGCCGTGCCGCGATTGCTCACGTACAGGAACTTGCCATCGCTGGAAGCATGCAGCGCCGCGCCGGCCTTGTCGGACACCGGTTGCCCGGCGGCGAAGTCCACCAGCTGGGTTTGGTTGAGCGTGCCGTCGTGGTAATCAAACACCGCGACCTGGGCGCTCATCTCGGTGGTCAGCCAGGCATGTTTGCCGTCCGCGCTGAATAGCAAATGACGCGGGCCGCTGCCCGGCGGCAAGGGCACCGACGCCGGGTTGGCCGGGGTCAGGGGCTGCTCAGGGTTGGCCTTGGGATCGTAGCGGTAGGCAAACACCTTGTCCGCGCCGAGGTCCTGCACAAACACATACTTGCCATCCGGCGACGGCACCACCGAATGCACATGGTTGGACGCCTGGCGTTGCGGGTTGACCCGGCTCGCCGGGTGCCCGCTCAACTGCACGGGCGCCGCCAGTTTGCCTTGGGCGTCCAGCGGCAGAATCGCCAGGCTGCCGCCCGGGTCTTCAAGCACTGAATAGTTGGCGACGAACAGGTAGCGGCCATCGGCGGCCACGCTGGAATGCGTCGGCTCGCTGCCCAGGCTTTGTACCTGGTTGATCAGCGTGAGCTGATGGTTCTGCGGGTCGATGCGGTAGCTGCTGACGCGACCGACCGCGTCCTGTTGGCCGGGGCCGTTTTCATTGACGACAAACAGATGCTGCTGGTCCTTGGAGACCGTCAGCCAGGACGGGTTGGCCGTTTTTGCCGCCAATACCGGCTGGCTCTGGAACCGCCCAGTGCGGCTGTCGAATTGCAGGCGATAGATCCCTTCGCTGCTGCCGGCGGTGTAGCTGCCGACCAGCAGTTCATGGGTGTCGGCCGGTGCGGCCTGTACCGACATCGCCCCGACGCTGCCCGCGATCAACAAGGGCCAGAATTTACGCATCAGCATCCGCTTCATCCTCGTCATTGTTGTTGCCGGTGAAGGCATTCACGCAGACCAGGCGGTGCTCGCCCACATCACCGGTCAGCGTCCAGCTTTGCAGAGTCTCATCGAAGACTGCGGCCTGCAGCTGTTCCTGGCTGAAACTCCAGCGTTTTTGCGCACGGCCATCCATGGCGATGATCAGCAGCTTTTCTTCATCCAGTGCGAACTCGAAGGCATGCAGCCCGTCGATTTCAAGCATGTCGCTGGTGGCAAGGACGGCCGTCAAAGTAGTAGTCATCACAGTCTTTCATCAGGTTCAAAGGGCTAATGATAGGCCACTTTGCCGCCAGGACCTAAAACCATAACCGGCTACCGCATCGGCGCCACACCGCGGATTACCGTGCGCGGGCACGTCTTTATTCAACGTAAAGGAATACCCATGCCAGACCGCAATCCCCCCCTCGCCGCCGACCCGCTGCGGGAAGCGCTTGAAGCCCAGTTTCTCAAGCGCCCGACACTGCGCGCAGTCACCGCGCAGATGCTGGCGCGCAACCTGGCGGAGAAATATCCGCCGTTGACACACCCCCTCGCCGACCTGCGACTGGCCGTGCCCCGTGACGGTGGCGGGCGGGCGTTGCTGCCGTTGCTGGAGGTCGCGCTGAGCCATCTCGCCGACGGCAGCTTTCCCGATGTGTCGACGCGCCACGGCCTGGATAGCTACTTGAGCGATGCCAGCGGCACGCGGCTCGGTTATCCGGCCAATGGCGCCCACGCCTATGATCTTGACGTCATCGAAGCCGTCATTCGCGAACTGCCGTCGCTGCTGTTTATCGGCTTCCAAGACGCCATGGCCAGCTATTGGGGCGAAGACAGCGACGCCGGCGGCAGCCGCTGGAAATGGCTGGCCGACGTGCTGCAAGGCACGCTGCTCGACGCCGCCGCACGCCACGCCCAACCGCTGGACATCCTCAATACGCTGGCGCGCTACCCAGACCGTGCCACCCGCGCACGCCGCCCGGCCCCCGACAACGCGATTCATGCCTATACGCTAGAGGCGCACCTGACGCGCGCAGGCAGCCTGCTCACGCTGCAAGCGAGCGACCTGCTGGTGGTGTGCCGCGAGCAGGTGTTGCTGTGCCGTCTATCCGGCGCAATCGAGACCTACCCTGACCTGGACGCCTTCGGCCAGGCCTGGTCCGACCACCTGCAACAGCGCTTCAGCGTCGACAGCATCACCTGGCAGCAGTACGAACCCGACGGCAATATTTTCGAGGTCCAGGCCGCGCTGATCCTCAACCAGCAATTGGAGGACCTGGCCGCCCTGCAACTCCCGGCCAACAGCACGGTGCAGGCCTTGGAACAACAGTTTGCCGCCATCACCCAACCGGCGCGATTTTTCGCCCGCGCCCGCGGCACGGCGCTGGCCACGCTGGCGTCCCTCCAGGCCGCCCTGCCCGACTGGCTGCAACGCGCCAGCGCCGCCGACCGCCTGGCTTACCGCGAATGCCTGCTTGAACAGGCCGGGATCAAGCGCCAGACCCTCGGCGATTCCGACTTCGATGGCCTGGAAACCCTGCATAGCTATGCCGCCGAGCACTTGAACCATCAACTGTGCCTGGATCGCGCTGTCGCCCTGGGCGGCCAGCGTACCTGCAACGACGCGGCACGCGCTGCCGGCTACCGGGCCGACGAGTTGACCCTGACCTTTCATGTCGCGGTGGGCAGCCTTGCAGGTGGTTACCTCGCGCCGGTATCCATGAGCCTGGTGGACCTGGCGCTGAAGAACCTGTCGGGAAGCCCCAGAGGCCGCATGACGCTCAGCCATCGCAGCGGCCGGGAGCTCGAAGCGTGGTTGACGCCCGCCTACGTGCTGCAACTGGTCCAGCGTGTGGACATCGGCAACAACTATCCCGCCTACCTGCGCCGGGAACTGATGGGCGACACCGCCGCCGCGCGCAAACGCCAGCGGCTGTTCAACCAACAGCGGCCCCTGCACCTGAAAACCCAGGCGCTGGAGCACGCGCTCCGCGGCGAAGCCGGCCTGACCGCGCGCGGCGCGCGCTGTGTGCGGGCACTGCTCGCAACCAACCCGCTGGCACGCCGGGTCGATGGCGACGAAATGGTCATCCGCCCCCTGGCCTTTCTGCGCACGCCGGCAGCCACGGCGGACGTGGCGCAGAACATGTTCATCATCGAACCGCTCGACACCCGGCTGGGGCCGCACCTGCTGTACCGTCCGGCCTATCGCGACGCGCTGCTCGAGTTCAGCAGCCGCGAACACCTGCTGGCGGCCATTGTGCAACCCGGTGCGCTACAGGACAGCGTGCTGACCTGGCTGCCCGACCCGGCCAGGGCGATCTACAGCAACGGCGGGTTCAGCCAGCCGCACATCCTGCGCATCGGCATCGGCTCGGAGTTCGACCGGCTGCCCGAGGTGCCCAAACCCGCCGAATTGGCGCCGGCCGGCGATGCGAGCGGCGACGAAATCCTGCAAGCGCTCAACCACGGCAGCCTGATGGACTATCTGTTCGGCTGCGAAACCCGCCAGTTGCTGGACCAGGCCGAGCGCGAGTCGACCTCGAACGCGCAAAGCCGCTGGGCGTTGATCCTCGAAGGCATGCAACTGGGCTTCAACACCTTGTTGATGGCCGTGCGCGGCCCCCTGGCGACGATCGGCTGGCTGATCCAGGCGACGCAAAGCCTGACCCAGGACCTGCCGGCACTGGAGAGCCCTGACCCTACGGCGAAAGAGCTGGCGTGGGTAGACCTGCTGCTCAACATCGGCATGCTGCTGGTGCATCAAGGCCCCCTCAGCGCGCACAGCGCCAGCCCGCCGCTCGACGAACAGCCCGTCACGCGCGCGCCCTTCCGACGCCCGCCCGGCCTGGCAACCCGCCATGCAGCGGCGGTCGAACGCGGCGTCATCGGCCTGCCCAGCGAACCACCCGGCGGTGGCCGCACGCCGTTGGACTTCGACCATTCGCTGGCCGGCGACACCGCCGCGGCCGCGCTGCTGGAGAAACTGCGCGCCGTCAACGTGCCGTGGCCCGTGCCCGCTCCCGCGCCACTCGACACCGGGCCTCACCAAGGCTTGTACCGCATCAACGGCCTGTGGCATGCCTCGGTGGCCGGGCTGTTATTCAGGGTGAGCATCGTCCCGGGTTTTGCTGACGTGTTCATCGTGCATCCGCAAAAACCCGAACATCCCGGGATTTTGCTGAGAACCGATGGCAACGGCCATTGGTCGCTGGACCGCGGGCTCAAACTGCTGGGTGGCGGGCCCAAGCGCCTGGCCGCCTTGCGCGAAGAAAACCTGCGCAAGAAACACGAAGTGCTCGCCCGGGTGCAAGTGCTCAGTGAAGACATGCAGCACCTGATGGCGCCATTCCAGGCAGCGAGCACACAGATATCACCCGCCCTGGACGCCTTGGTCAAACAACGCAAAACCGCGCAGCTGGTGTGGAACCTGCTGCAAAAAGCCAGCGACCAGCAAAGGCCCGCCCTGGAAACACGGCACCAGCGCGAAACCCTCAAACATCAGCAATTGCGCACCGAGTTCCAGATTCTGCTGGAGAACCTGGAATTGCTGTTTGCCCAATCACTGGCGCCGCGCCTGGAGATGGTCAAGCTCGGCGTAGAACTGGAAAAAGTCGGCGGCGCCGGCGTGCATGTGCATGACCGCGCGAAAATCCTCAAGACGGTCTGGGACCAACAACTGTTTATCCACGAGATGCTCCTGGGCCGGTTGAATGCCATGCGTTTTTCCGGCGCGGGCGAACCCATGGCACGAATGGCGCGCCGCATGTTCGTGAATAACTTGCTCGGCGACTCGACGGTCTACGACGAATACGTGCGCAACGCCACCGAGTCAGCAAACATCCGCCAGCACATGGCCGAGGTTTCCGTTGCCATGGAAACCACCCTGGAACAGCTGGAAAACGATTCGCTGGCGGGGCGCACGATACGCCAGGAGTTGCTGGCACAGATCGAATATCCGCAGAACTTTTTCCCCGACAACCTGCGGCTCAACGCCCTCGACTACCTGGCCGTCAGCAGCGTGGAGATGACCGATGTACGCCTGCCGCCGCAGGAAGAGCTGTACGTCAAACGCCTGGAGCAAACCGACCTGAGCGCGGCGCTGCTGTCTCACGTCGAAGTGCGCAGCAGCACCGAATACACCCTGGTCGAACAACGACAGGTGTACGAGAGCGTGCTGAAAAAGTACCGCCGTTATGAAGAGGCGATCCGCGTACTCAAGGCGCTCAACCCGAGCCGCCTGCGCCCGCAGGCCGAACGTCTGCTGGCGGGCCTCGAATACGCCCAGGCGCTGGCGAACAGCGAGCTGGAATCGGTGGTGCGCAAGCAGGAAGCGTTGGAGGTGGTGCTGCCGCTGTCGAAAACCCTGCGCGCCAAGGCGCCGACAAAGCGCGTGTTCAAGACCCGCAAAAAAGAGTATTTGATCGGCGAACTCAAGCCGGCCGATGCGCAGAACGCCGAGGAGCACTTCACCCTCACCGATACGCTGACCGGTGAAGCCGTTGCCTCTTTCAACAAGCACGCGGACGGCTGGGCGACCACCGCCGAACCGCCTTCCCAAGCCCCCACGCAGCCCCCGCGAGGCCGCACGCTGGCGACCCTCAAAGGTTTGGCCCAGACGCTGATCGAACAGCGCCGCGACATTGAACGCGTCATTACCGCCGACCGGCAAAAGCTCGACTCGCCGCGCACGCGCCAACAGGTCAACCCGGGCGACTGGGATGAGCTGCTCAGCGGGCACGCGGACAAGCTCACCGCGCTGGCCGAGGAAATCCAGCGCGACCACCTCGACAAACCCTCGGCCCAGGACCTGATCGATGAGTACCAGGCCCAGGCCCGCGATATGCTGCGGCTGGCGGAACGGGTGTGCAGCGAGGGCTACAAGCGTCAATGGCCGACCCAGGAGAGCCTCGATTACCTGTGGCAACACCAGCAGATCGATATCAACCTGACCAGCCTGGCCGACCCGCAACGGCCGACCCTCAGTGGCGATTTCTTCACCGAATACGCGGTGTATGACAAAGCGAAAAAACCGCCGACGGTGCTGTGGTATGCCCACTTCCATTACGCCAGCGCCGACGCCCCGCCCGCGCGCTATACCCGCGCCCATCTGAAACTGGCGGAGCAGCGCAAATACACGCAGAAGGATTTGCTCAAGCAACACGTCCAGAGCAGCTTGCGCAACCCCCAGGAGCCGGGCGCCGAGCCGATCAGGCGGATTGTCTACGTATTGATCACGCCGCCGGTGGATCAGTTGTTCCTGGTGATCGCGCCCACACCGCGCGCAAGCCGGTGAGCGCAGCGTGACGTTGCCGGTGGGGGCGCAACCGCCCCCACCGCCGCACTCAGTGGGCGAACAGCGAGTTGCCTTTCTGCCCGGCCAACTTCTCCGGTTTGATCAGGAACCGCGCCAGCGCCGGCAGCAGCCACAGCGCGCCGAACATGTTCCACAGCAGCATGAAGGTCAGCATCAGGCCCATGTCGGCCTGGAACTTGATCGCCGAGAAGATCCAGGTACACACGCCGATCGCCAGGCACAACCCGGTGAACAGCACCGCCTTGCCTGTGGACTTGAGCGTCTGGTAGTACGCCTCTTGCAACGGCAGGCCAGCGCGCAGGAAACTTTCCAGACGGCTGTAGATGTAAATGCCGTAGTCCACGCCGATGCCCACGCCAAGGGCCACCACCGGCAAGGTCGCGACCTTGACGCCGATGCCCATGAACGCCATCAGCGCGTTGCCCAGCACCGAGGTCAGCACCAGCGGCAGCACGATGCACAGGGTCGCCGCCCAGGAGCGGAAGGTGATCATGCACATGGTCGCCACGCACAGGTACACCAGGATCAGGATGGTCAGCTCCGACTCCTTGATCACCTCGTTGGTAGCGGCCTCGATCCCGGCGTTACCGGCGGCGAGGATGAACTCCAGGCCGTCCTTGTTGTTTTCCTTGGCGAAGTCCTGCACCGCATGCACGGCGCGGTCGAGGGTTTCGGCCTTGTGGTCGTTGAGGAACACCAGCACCGGCGCCAGGGAGCAGTTGTTGTTGTACAGGCCATCGGCGCGGGCGATGGAGTTATTCAGCACATCCGGGTTGCGCGACAGGGTTTCCCATTTCAGGTTGCCCTCGTTCATGCCCTTGATCATCTGCTTGGACACGGTCACCAGCGAGATCGCCGACTGCACGCCCTCGGTGTTCTGCATCTTCCACATCAACTGGTCGATGGGCGCCATGGCTTCATAGCGCGAGCAGCCTTCGGCCTTGGTCTTGACCATCACCACCAGCACGTCGGAACTGGTGGAGTAGTTGCTGATGATGAAGTTGTTGTCTTTGTTGTAGCGCGAGTCCGGGCGTAGCTCCGGCGCGCCCTGGTCCAAGTCGCCGATCTTGAGGTGCTGGCTGTACCAGAGGCCGCCGCTGAACGCGACCAACGCCAGGGCGACGGAAATCGGCGCGACCTTCGGGTTGGCGAAATTCGACAGCAGGCGCCAGAACGGGTGTTCGCGATTCGCGTCTTTCTTGCTCCTGGCCACGGCGCGCTTGCTGATGCCCGCGTAGGAAATCGCCACCGGCAGCAGGATCAGGTTGGTAAACACGATCACCGCCACGCCGATGGACGCGCCGATGGCCAGTTCCCGGATCACCCCGATGTCGATGATCAGCAGGGTAATGAAACCCACCGCATCCGCCAGAATCGCGATCATCCCCGGCAGGAACAGTTGCCGGAAGGTCCGCCGTGCGGCAGTCAGCGCATTGTCCGCGTCGCTCGATTGCAGGGCGATACCGTTGATCTTCTGCACGCCGTGGGAAATACCGATGGCGAAGATCAGGAACGGCACCAGCATCGAATACGGATCGAGCCCGAAGCCGAAGAAGTGCATCAAGCCGAGTTGCCAGACCACCGCCACCAGCGTCGTGCTCAACACCGCGACGGTGCTGCGCAGGCAGTTGGTGAACCACAGCAACAGCACCAGCGTGATGACGAAGGCAACGCCGAAGAACAGCACGACCATCACCAGCCCGTCGATCAGATCGCCGACCTTCTTGGCGAAACCGACGATGTGGATCTTGACGTTGGGGTTCTGCGCTTCGAACTTGGTGCGGATCTTGTCTTCCAGTTCATGGGAGAACTGCCGATAGTCCAGGGCCAGCAACTTGCCCTGGTCCTGCGGGTCCGGGTAGGACTCCAGCAGCGGGATGTCGACAATGCTCGACTTGAAGTCGTTGGACACCAGGCGCCCGACCTGGCCGGACTTGAGCACGTTGTTGCGCAGTTGATCGAGGCTTTGCGGCGAGCCGTTGTAGCTCTGCGGGATCACTTCCCCGCCGGCAAAGCCTTCCTCGGTGACTTCGGTCCAGCGCACGCTGGGGCTCCACAGCGACTTGAGGCCCGAGCGGTCGACGCCAGAGATGTAGAACACCTCGTCGTTGATCTGCCGCAGGGTCTCCATGTAGTCCTTGGTGAAGATGTCACCGTCCTTGGCCTCCACCGAGATACGCACCGTGTTGCCCAGGTTGGCCAGGTCGTTGCGGTGTTCCATCATCTTTTCGATGAAGGGGTGCTTGAGCGGGATCATCTTTTCGAAGCTGGTGGAGGGGCGAATCAACGTCGCCTGCCAGAACAGGAAAATACTCACCAGCAGGCAGATGACGATCACTGCCGGGCGGTTGTTGAAGATCAGGCGCTCAAGAAAGGTCGCTTTATCGTTGTGATGACTGCTCATTCTTTCCCCGCCTTCTTATTGTTTTGTGGGTTCGGCGCCGGTTGGCGTAGCAACACGAACACCACCCTGCCCGACCAGAATCAAGTTGCCATTGCCCGCCGCCGTCACCGCCGAGAGTGAAATACGGTCCGGGCGATTGAATACGCTGAAGGTCTGGCCGTCGTCATGGCTGACCACCACGCTGCCGCCGTTACCGACCACCACCAGCGCGCCGTCATCGAGCAAGGTCGCCCCGGACAAGCCGAACTCCAGGGCGCCGCGCGCCGCATTCAGTTCGACCTGCTCCCAGGTGCTGCCGAAATCCGTGGAGCGGTACAGGTTGCCACGCAAGCCGTAGGCCAACAGGGTGTGCGGCTGGGCGGTGCCGATCACGCCGAACAGTGAACCCTCGTAGGGGCCTTCGAGTTTTTCCCAGGTCTGGCCGTCGTCGCTGGAGCGGAACATGCTGCCCTGCTCACCGACGATAAACAGGCCGGCGTCCTTGATCTGGGCGATGGCGTTGAGGTGGAACTGGTCTTCGTTGTCGAGGCGCTCGCTGACGTCTTCCCAGGTTTTGCCACCGTCGGTGGTTTCGATCAGCGCCCCGTAGGCGCCGACGGCCAGGCCGTGGTTGGCGTCGTTGAACCAGACGTCGAGCAACGGCGCTTCGCGCTTGAGGTCCTGGTATTGCTGGACCCAGGTGGCGCCGCCGTCGACGCTGGCGAGGATCTGTGCATCGTGGCCGACGGCCCAGCCGTGTTTGTCATCGACAAAAAACACCGCCGTGAGCAACTGGCGGGTGGGGACTTTGGCTTGGGTCCAGGTGCTGCCCTGGTCATCGGAATAGAGGATGTGCCCGCGATCACCGACCGCCACCAGGCGCGAGCCCGCGTGGACCACGTCGATCATCAGGCCCTTGGCGGCCTTGGGGGATTCAATTGCAAACACCGGCTGTGCGGCGGTATCGCTGGCTGCCAACAGCGGTGGCGACAACGCGGCACCGGCCAGCAACGAGAGCGCTGTGGCCAACAACGCAACCCTGCGTGCGGCGCGTGGGCGGCAAACAACCCAACCCATGACAGGCTCACTCATAGACCTTTCTCCCATTTATTATTGTTAGGTCGTCTTACCTTCCCGGGCTCTGAAACCTGCAATCTAGAGCGCCTGGAGGAAGTAGGGGCCATCCTATCGGGCTTTCGAATCGTCTGACAATCGGCGCTACGTTATCTTTTGTTAACTGGCGGCTTTTAACCCTGCGCTGAATATAACCACATCAACTGCAATGATATAGCTTCAGAAATGAATTATTTTTTCCACATATTGAATTATGAGAATTTATATTCCATTAATAGCCTCCCTGAAAACAATAATCCAAAGGACCACGGCTATGCGCAAACTCGGAATCGGCCTGATCGGCACAGGCTTCATGGGCCGCGCCCATGCCCTGGCGTTCAATAACGCCCGCACGGTATTCGAGCTGCCGGTCAGCCTCAAGCTGGCCGCCCTGGCCGATGCCGACACCGAACGCGCCCAGCGCTGCGCCGATGCCTGGGGATTTGCCCAGGCCCATGGTGACTGGCAAGCGCTGGTCAACGACCCCACGGTCGATGTGGTGGCGATCACCACACCGAACCATTTGCACTACCCCATGGCCATGGCCGCGCTCGCGGCGGGCAAGGCGGTGTACTGCGAAAAACCGCTGGCGGTCAGCCTGGCGCAGGCCGACGCCATGCGCCACGCCGCGAGTGCGGCGGGCGTGGTGACGCGGGTCGGCTACAACTACCAGCACAACCCGATGATCGGGTGGGCAAAGCAGATCATCGCCAACGGCGAATTGGGCGAAATCATCAGTTTCCAGGGTGAGTTCAGCGAAGACTTCATGGCCGACCCGGCTTCACCCTGGTCATGGCGCTGTGAGGTGGAACATGCCGGTGGCGCCCTGGCAGACCTGGGCAGCCACTTGCTGTCGATGGCACGCTATCTGGTGGGCGATGTGGTCAGCGTGTGCGCCGATACGCAGACCGTGCATGCACAGCGCCCCGCCGTCAAAGGCGGCGACACACTCAAGTCGATTGCCGTGGACGA
>Ga0208898_1001146_pt1 | contig 18079 bp, 36 predicted proteins | sample VirMetDEL_Mar_4_FD_184513 | JGI IMG/M metagenome (GOLD analysis project Ga0208898, IMG submission 184513) | Aqueous microbial communities from the Delaware River and Bay under freshwater to marine salinity gradient to study organic matter... | ecosystem: Environmental > Aquatic > Marine >...
ACATATGGTGATTTAGGCTCAAATCGTTTTTTGGCTTCTTTATAAAAAGACTGCCATGTTTCATTGGCTTTATCTAAATCTTGCTCTTGTAGTTTGGGGTCATCAAATTTTTCAAGAAATCTAGCTGCATATTTCATATGGTTTGCCATAAATACTGCCTCAAGAGGCAATAATTTATGAATCATAAATTTAATGACATCGTAACATTCTAAACCAAATCTAACATACCACCTTGGTTGTTTTACTTCTTCACTCATTTTTTAGACTCCTGAATTAAAGGTTCATCTCTAACATCAAAACATTCTTCTTTGGTTTTAATAAAGACATAACTGCTTGGTGTTGCTGATTTAAACAGTTTATCTTTTTTACACTCATAATTGTGTTTATCGGTATTCATATAAACATAACCATAAAAACACATTGATAAGATTACCACAGTATAGCTACCAATTGCAATAATACATCTCATACAAATCATTACCTCCTACTCATACATTGTTCCATATGAGTTCATTAATAAACAAAGTATAATTTAATCTTGATTAACTTTTTTAAGGACTTAACCATGTGGACTAAACCAGCTGCTACAGAAATGCGTTTCGGTTTCGAAGTTACAATGTACGTTTGTAACAAGTAAAGAAATGGGCATCCTAAGATGCCCTTTCTAACTCATATTGTGCGTATCTGCATTTTTCTTTGAATCTATTTAAAACTTTTACCTGTTTCGTATGAATGGTATATCCCTTTTTTTTCAAACGAAATATAACATCACTTAACCTGTAAATGCTCAAAGTAGACCAAGCCTGCAAAGGATTTATTTGTCCGTTGCGTTGCAAATACTCTAAAGTTCTTTTTTCTTGAGAAGTTAAATCCATGGCACGTCGTCCTCCATATCATCAATTTCTGTAACTTTATTAGATTGGCTATTGCCTTTCATGTATTTATCGTCAATCATAAATACTTTTGCGTTACCTAGAATCGGACCCTTTTGCCCAGCTTTTCTTTCTTCTTGAGAAACTGATTGTGTCACCATTCCATGGTCACCGTATTTAGATGGATTATCTGTATCGAGCCAACAGGTAATATTCAGGTATGTGCCTTTTTTACCTTTGACTAATTTAGATTTATCGATATCGTTTAAATTAAGACTTGCATTAAATGCTGCTTTCATACACTTTCCTTTCGCTAATTCGCTAATGTTTAAATTTGCCAAATTGGTTTTTTATTCCATCTTGGCGGTTCTTCATCGTCTTGCATATACTTTAGGAATTCTAGGCCGTAAGGCATATACCAGTCGATAAATTCTTTATCATATTGCACTAATTCTGTATGCATCTCGTACGGAGTCCAAACTACGAAATGGCAGGCGATAGCTTGACAGCAAAACATTTGAAGTTGCATTTGGTAATAATAGCGTTCCGGAATGGTTTCATAAATTTCCAATTTATAAGGACATTTAATCTCAACCGGAACACCATTAAGAAATGCGTCAGGACTAGCACCAAACGGATATTCAGGGTGGACAATGAGCTTATTACCAGAGTTACAAACATCAGCCATTCTTTTTTCAAAGTCTGACAAAGCAATATGCTCATGGTCTAATCCCCATTGGGTCATTTCATTACCAAGAAACTTTTCTTCTCGGTTGGTTTTAACTCGCCAAAGTTTTTTTCTATCATGTATCGCATCATAACATTCACTTGCGGTGATGATAGAGTTTCTTCTTGGGTCTTTAAGATGCTGTGAGTCTGTCGTAGTATTCTCGAACATTGTGTTTAGCCTTTGCACCTAATGTGTTGAAATAGAGTTTTAAATCATCAATGCCTTTCTCATTCATGATTTTAGTCATTTCTTTTTTAACTTCCATAGAATCATCTTCGTCAATTTCTTGGTCAGAATAAACGAAACCATGAAGTCCTAACAACTTTAATGTGGCTCTATCAACAGCTCGTTTTTCTGCCATAGCATATAAATATGCATTTTTACAATTACGAGGACAGGCCTCACCATAGGTAACGATAGATTTATCACCTAATCTAGCAACACATTTAATAGCAACAAATCCGTCTTTAGAGTTAGATTCAACTTCATATAAATCAAATTCAACACCTTTTGTTGCACCTGCGATTTCAATGTATCTGTGGTACATTACCCATGTTCCATGGCAATCCCACAAACATTCTTTGTAATCAAACTTTAGTTCTTGTAATACTTCTTTGACTCTAGGGTCAATAGGTTTTTTGATAGACATAGTCAATCCTCCTTAATGAAATGATGCCTCAGCACCGAATAAAAGTAAAGCATTTTGATACCATAGTGGTACATCTCGTTTTTTCCAACTAGCCATATGATTTTTATGTGTGATGTAATACTTGCGATAGTTTGCAATAGCACTAGAACTAATTTTGCAATCATCAGGCATAGCACATGGTGGTTCGGTAAACTCTGATGTTTCTATGTTGTTAGGAGTGAACGCTAAATGCCATAATAAGTCACGACATTTATGTGTTTTTTCATAACGATACTCATATTCGTCAAGTAGTGCATGAAATAACTCCCAAAGCCAACGATAATGCAGGCTGTTACTGCGTGCCCAAACTGCTGATGGGTGATTAATATGAGTGGCTTTATATAAATAACCCTCACGATAGTCAGGTAATGTTTTAGTTTCATCACCATCTAAAACTCTATGAGCAGTCGATAATAATTGTGCAGTTTCTAAAATCATTTTGACACAATGTTTATCATTATGCATAACAGCACAGTTGACAGGGTTATGGTGTAAATAAAATATGTTCACAATTTTCCTCTATTTGAATGATAACTCAAAAATTTAATCCAGCAAAATCATATATTCATCAGGAAAATGTTTACGAAACCAATCAAGACCTTGATTCATCATTTCCCAATTCCCACACATTTCAGCACCTTGTATGCAATCATAAACTGCAACAGCATCTGGTGGTAATATACATGAACCATAACCAAATCTATTTTTTACTTCGACAGGTTCTGTATCCCATATCGCACATTCAAAAGGCAAAGGTCTGTCAGGATGCGGTGGATAACTTTCGTTTTCAAACATCTCGGCAAATGCGTCCATTTCTTTTTCTGTATAAAAATGTGGAAAATCTATAATGACTTTAGACATAAGTCACTCCTTTGCGAGGTCTTGGAGTAAACTCGCATTTATCAATCCATTCAGGATAATCAAAATCTGCATATTCTTCAGAATAATGCTCAAGCTCATCAAGGTCAGTAGCGTGAAGCCAGTTAAGATAATTGACATAATCTTCAGGCAAGTCATAATTTTTTAAATTAGCACAAGCATCACGAATCTCATCAATCACCCATGTGTTTCGTAATAACACAGCATGAACCATTTCATTGAGCGTATATTCGTTTTGCTCTGCACCACTATAATGTTCACGACCAACGATACGATAATCTTTGTTAATCAAATAAACACCATTGTCAAAGTTATTAGTATCTAAATATTTATACATACCACAACCGACAGATAATGTGCCTTGAAAAAAGTTACCAATGATTTGACACATTCTAGCCATGCCATAATCACCACTACGAATGCGTGCCATACGAGCAACTGCTAAAAAACCCTCAACAGAATCACGGCCACCATTCCAATGCAAATAAATTGCTGGTTGATAGATTGATTCTTTTGCCGGTATATATGTATTTTCTAAAACTAAAACAGCTCGGTTTCCCATGATTTCCCCCTTATTGATAATAAAGTTGTTGACGAAACATTTCGTCTATTAAATAAGAATGCCATTGAAGTGCTTGCGGAGTATCGGTAATATCCTGACCATCAATGATAATTTGATTGAACTCAAAATTTTCATAAGCAGTCGGACTATCACCTGTTGCGTGAGGGTCTCTAACTGCATCAAACTCCATGTCGCAATATAACATTACGACAGGTTTGTAATCGTTATCTGATTCAACTTCTATTTCAAAATTAACTCTCATAATTAATCCTCCTTGATTGAAAGTTTAACTCTAATAACACGAGTTTGTTTAATATTTTTATATTCATTATGTTGCCTAATAGTGCCTTTAAGAATATATTTTGTAGATTTTAAAGGGTTGTTATCTTCGTCAGGAACATCAATGTTACCTGTGCAAGTTAGAATTTGACTATTTTCAGTTTCAAAAGTGTATATATGAAAATGCTCGCCATAAGTTTTATAGTTGTTGTAATAATTAGTGCAAGTGACAGGTAATTCAATTTTGTCACCAATTTTACCTATATGTTTGGAACGAGCAGCTTTTTCTTGAGCTTCTTTTTCCCAAGCTAATCTTTTTTCTTCTCTAGTATCAAGTATTTTGCAAACGGCCTCGTATTGTTTGTCGGTAAGTTTGCCATACTGTTGCAGCGCAGAAGAAAGACTATGCAAAAATGAACCAGTTTCCCAGTCATCAGGATTGCAAAGAAAATCAGCAACTTCGACACCTCTGTCAAAATTTTTAAAAAATGTTTTTCTAGCGTTGCCGATAATGCTTGCGGTTCTGCCAGCTTCCCATGCTCTTTGATTATTTATAGCTGTCATAACAACTCCTTATTAATTAACCACAATTTGAAGTATGTTCTTTCCTTCAGAAAATTGAAAGCATATAATGATAATATTATGATTTTATTTTTTAATGAGCTGGAGTAGTTTGATTTGCAAAATAAATCAACAGAACATCAAGAGCAAGTAGCTTTAGTGACATGGTTTCGCATTAGGTTTCCTCTTTTGCGTATGGCTTTATTCGCTATACCGAATGGAGGCCTACGGCATATTAAAGTGGCTATGACTTTAAAAGCCGAGGGAGTTATTGCCGGAGTATCAGATTTATTTCTTATGGTTCCACGTGGAACATATCATGGCTGTTTTATTGAAATGAAAACTTTAAAGGGCAAATTAAGTGCTAATCAAAAAGAATTTATTAAAATAGCTAAAAACATGGGATATGAAACCATAGTGGGTTATGGCTATGAAGATGCTAGAGATAAAATAAAAAAATACATGGAAATAAATTAATGCTTTTCTTTTTTTGAAAAACAAGGCATCATTATTTTATTTGTGAGGAGGATTATGTTGCATTATTATACGCATAATATTGGTGATTACCGTAGAGATACCTCTCATCTAACTTTGTTAGAGCATGGAGTGTATCGTCAAATGTTAGACCAATATTATTTAAACGAAGTTCCATTAACTTCAGATATTGATAAATTATGTAGGTTTTTATCTGTTAAAACCAAGGAGGAAAAAGATGCGGTTACCAATGTCTTGCAGGATTTCTTTGATAAAACTGAAGATGGTTATGTTCATAAACGCTGTGATACTACAATACAAGATTACCAAAAAAAAATAGATTCAGCATCAAAAGCAGCAAAAGCTAGGTGGAGTAAAGAATCTATGCCGACGCATAGCGAACGCATACCTATCGCTTTGCAAACCAATAACCATAAACCAATAACCATAAACCAAAGTAATATAGAACAAGAGTTTGATATTTTTTGGAAAAACTATTTGAATAATAAGACAGGCAAAGGAGCAGCTTTAAAAGCATGGAAAAAGAAAAAGCCACCATTAGATGCCTGTTTAAAAGCATTAGAATGGCAAAAACATTCTAAAAAAACATTGGCAGGGTATATACCTTTGCCAGCCACATGGATTAATCAAGAAAGATGGCTAGACGAGCCTGAAAGGACAGATTGGTAATGTTAGAGTCTCAAAAACATGAGTTTGAAAGAATAATGAATACAGTTGCAAGTTTATATGGCAAACCAAATTTAACTAAAGATTCACTAAGAGTATGGTGGAGTAAATTAGAAAGATTTGATATTGACAAAGTAGGCAATGCTTTTAATTTATATACCGATAAATATCAAATTATGCCTAATCCGGCCTCAATCATTGATTTATTACAGTCGGCACCAAGTTATAAACAGGTAGCATACAAAGGTATAACTGCCGAGCAAAGAGAAAAAAATAAAAGGAAAGTTAGAATAGTGCTCGAGCAATTAAAAAACATGAAAAAACGACATCCTAAACAGTGGGCGAAAGATATTTTATCTGACCCTAATTATAAAAATGCATTAGGTATTAGTCTAGCAAAAAAAGCACTTAAAATTCAGGAGGAATGATATGATTGATTTTGATATTAAACAAAAAGTTAAAAAAATACATGCCTTTTATGATTGGCTCGATAAATGTCCTGTTGATTTTACTGTAATTGAAGTCAATGGTACAGACCAATATTTATTTGGCGAAGATGCAAAAAAAATGCGAAGAATGTTAAAAACAGTTCATGAGGGCTAATTATGATAGATTATATTTTAGTAATTTATTTGCAAGCACATGACCCACATTATGTTGGAACATTTGAGAATTGCGATGATGCTGAAAAATATGCAAGACATTATTACACGCAATTTGATAGCGGCTGCCAACATAGAGATTACATTTATTTGCCAAAAGATTTAAGAGAAGAATATATTATTTATAGAGCCAACCGTTTTATTAAATTGCAGAGCGACTAATGGGTAAAGGTTCTAGTAGAAGAAATGAAAACACTAAAAAATTTGAAAATAATTATGACGACATTAAATGGGATATCAAATTAACGAAGGAAAAAAATGAAACCATGGCATCTAACGGAACAAAACAAAAAGTTCCTAATAGAAAAAATAAATAATTTAGATTTTAAAAAACGCTGGAAAGTAGTGTTATACGAAGAAAGCGAAAAAAGAAGTAACGAACAAAATGATAGGTTATGGGGATTTTTATATCCAAGCATAGGGGATTATTTTGGTTACACTCAAAAAGAAGTGCATGCTTTATGTAAATATCAATTTTTAAGAAGTGAAATAGTTATTAATGATGAGGTCATACCTATTTTAAAAAGCACGGCCTCATTAAATGTTAAAGAGTTTGCAGATTATATGGATAAAATTGAAATATGGGCAAGCCAACAGGGTTGGGCTGCTTGACGCTGAAAGAATTTTACATACATATATGCAAAGAATTTAATCAAGGAAAAAAATTACCTTATCGTGTGCGTTTAAATTCAGGTAAAATTTTTCAAACAAAAGGTTGGCGAAATTATGTCAACGGAGTATCATTGAAAGAATTGATGGAAGTCATACAATATAATGAGAAAATGACTGGTGGCAAAAAAAGAAGAAAAAGAACATTACGCTAAATTATCACAAATGGGATGTTGCGTTTGTTTAAGAGAAGGATTAGGTTATACCCAACCTACTATACATCATGTTAGATGTCATGCAGGTATGGGAATGAAATGTCATTGGTCACAAGCCATTCCTTTATGCCCTTTACACCATCAACATGGCGGATATGGCATAGCACTACATGCAGGCCAGAAAGCATTTGAAGAAAGATACGGAACTGAAGAAGAATTATTAGAATATGTGACAGAACTTTTAGGAGAGGGTCATGCAAATAGTATATAAACAGCCTGAAGAATTAATTCCTTATGATAAAAATAGTCGTGTTCACAGCGATTATCAAATTAATCAAATTAAAAAATCAATATTACATTTCGGATTTATTAATCCTGTATTGATTAATGGAAACAATATCGTTGCAGGGCATGGAAGAACTAGAGCAGCAAAAGAGTTAGGATTGACAGAAATTCCTGCAATAGATGTATCAAATTTATCAGAAGAACAAATAAGAGCATATGTGATTGCTGATAATAAAATTGCACAAAATGCTGAATGGGACAAAGAGTTGCTCATGATGGAATTAGACGCATTAAAAGAACTTGATTTTGACGTCAGCATATTAGGTTTTGATTTATCAGAAATTGAAATTAAAAATATTGATTATTCAGTTTTAGATAATGAAGATGAAATTGAAGAAAAATTAGACTCGTTAGAAAGAGAGACTCGCAGAGCTATTGAAATAGTTTTTGAAGAACAAGATTATCAAGAGGCCTATGAGTTGTTTAAATTTTGGAAACAGCAGGGGGCATACCTTGGGCAAATGGTTATGCAATATTTAAAAGATGAAAAAAATAAATTATGATTCCTATTTACATACCATCATACAATAGAGCAAACACCATCAAAACAACAAAATATTTAGATGCGTCAAATGTGCCTTATACAGTTTTATTGCACTCTGATAATTGTAAAAAAGAATATTTAGATGCCGGTCTTGTTGATGAAAAAAATATCATTGTAACCAATGCACCTTTTGGCATAACAAATCAAAGAAACTGGATGGTAGATAATATAGCAAAATTAGGCGAATGGTATATTTCTTTAGACGACAATATCAGAGGTTTTAAAAAAGTCGTTGATAAATATTATGATAAATATAAAAAACTTGATGTGACTGACAGTGATATTACACAAAAAGATTTTAACCAAGAAATTACTGCGAGTGAATTAATTAATTTAATAGAGCAGGATATAAAATTATGTGAAAATTTGCATATTGAATATTTAGGTTTTGCTACTGTTGATAACTTTTTTTTCAATTCAAAAAAATATAAAACTGTTGGTTATGTTATATCTAAAGCTGTCGCAATTAAATATCAAGGATTAAGATACGACATTAATTTAGAAGCTATGGAAGATTTTGGATATTGTGCAGAACAGCTTAAAAAAAATAATGCAGTTTTAATAAATTCATGGATAAAACCTATTGCTGGTCATTATGAAGAAGGAGGTATCGGCACATACGAAAAAAGAGTTCCTAGAAAAATTATTGATTGCGAATATTTAATGAAAAAATATCCGAATCTTTTTAGATATAAAGAAAAAAAAGGTTGCCACCCTAAAGCTGAACTGCAAATAAGATTTAATAATCCTAAACAAATAATTGAGTGGAAAAAAACATTAAATGATTGAGTTAGAATTAAAGAAAAAAGAACATAGCATTAAAATGGGTGATATATGTGGCGAGATGGAATCTACAATTACCGAAGATACTTTGTTTATTGAAAATGGTGAGCCAATAGGTTTTTATTTGAGGCAAACACCCAAAAAATTAACTATGCTGGTTGATGTTGCAAACAATGAATTAAATTCGCCAAGAGTGCCAAAAGTAAAGATGGATAGAGGAACAAGAAAAATGAATTTATCTAGAGGCATCAATCATGTTCAACAATACAGCACCAGTCTTGGAGCATGTATGCCGAGAGCACATATGCGTAGAGATTACGGCCGGACTTCACAAGTGCATTCAGTTGCTTCAGCCAAAACTTTCATTAAAGCTATGTTGTTAGCTTGTGCAGAGGGTGAAAAATTATTAAAAGAATATATGCCTGAGCAATATGAAAAACAGTTAAAATTAATGCAAGAAAATGTTCCTAACAAATATCAATTATCTAATTTATTTAGCAGTTCTATATCTAATTTTAATATAGCAGCACCATACCACCAAGATAGAGGTAATTTAAAAGGTTGTGTTAATTTGATTTTTAGCAAAAAAGAAAATGCTAGAGGCGGTAAATTACATATTCCTGACTATGATGCTGTTGTTGATAACAAAGATGGTTCATTATTAGTTTATCCAGCATGGCGCAATATGCATGGTGTAACTCCTATTGTGCCAATTACAGAAAATGGGTACAGAAACAGTTTAGTTTTTTATTCAATTAATGGATTACAAAAATTTATGGAGGATGAATGAAACAAGAAAAATATTACTATACATTTAATGATGGTAAAAAAATATATAGAGACGAATTAAGAGAATTAATTTTGTCTAAATTTGATAATAGTAAAAAATCAATTACTGAAATTTGTGAAGAAATTAATATGCAGTATGTTTCTGTTGGAAATATAGTAAGACATTTAAGTGCCGAAGGATTATTAATTGGTAAAAAACAAAATCGCACGACTTATTTTAGAAAAATTGGTTCGTGTGCTTTAGCCAATTTATTATATGATAAAGATGCGATATTAAAAAATTTTAAAATAAAGAAAAAAATTAAAAGAACTGTTGATCAAAGCAAAAACATTTCATACCCAAACGATTCTGTAATTAAATACAATAACAGTTATATGGATATTATGTATTTGTAATGCAACTTGATGATTTACTTCTGGTTCTGGAGGATTGGAGTAAATGGATGCGACATGATGAGCATGGTCTTGGCTACCCTAAAAAATCGTCTGTCATTATTAGCGGTGGTGAATCAAGTTTTGATGCGTTTGAAATTATGGCGCATGAAATGGACTTGTATTTAGTAGAAGTTGTTAATGCAATAATAGACGGATTAGAACAAGACTTAAGAAATGCCATATATGCAAGATATTTAAACGGAAATAAACCTTTATATTACGAAATGAAACTACAATTAGCATTAGAAAAAATCCTTTCAAAAGCACAAAAAAGATTTGCATTTTAATGTGTTTTTTAGTATAATTATGGGTGGGGAGAGGTGCGTCCAAAATATGCTCATTTGATTGGGCTTTTTTTATGTCCGGAACATTTATAAAAAGGATTTGATATGGCTTGTGGCAACAAAAAACATGGTAAAAAATCTAACAAAAAACCAATGAAGAAATACTAATGGCAAAAGGTGCCCCACATTATTTGCCGAACGGAAAATTGTTCAAAGGTAAAACGCACAAACATAATGGAAAATTAATGTCAGGTGCATCACATACAGCATCTAGCAAATATTTAACACATACAAAACCAAAAGCAAAATAATATGGCAAATCCTAAACCAGTCTGGGATAAAGAAAGACCTAAAAAATTGGGCAAACCAAAAAAATTATCAGCAAAAAAGAAAGCAAGTGCAAAACGCATGGCTAAAACAGCTGGTAGGCCGTACCCAAATTTAGTCGACAACATGAGAGCAGCAAGGAAAAAAACATGATTACAGTTTATCCATACTGGGGTTTCAATCTTGGCATTGAAGCTACAGAATCAGAAGTCGATGGTAAAGAAATCAACCATTTATTATTTAATTTAGGTTTTCTCAGAGTACAAATTAGTGCATATGCTGACCAATCTGACGTAGAGGTTGAAAAGGAAAAATAATGGGTTTATTAGAATTATTAAACAATGGTGGTATGCAAACATCTAGTGCTGTTAGTCAGGCTTCAGATTTAGCAAAACAATCACAACAACAACTAATGCAAGATTATGCTATGGCACAAGCCAATGGCTATCAAGGCACATTTGATGACTATGTATTATCAACAACTAGCGTCAATCCTACACAACAACAAACAATGTACCCAAGATTTGTTGCAGGTACACCATCTATGCCGGGTCTTATTTATCAAATGGCTAAATACTTTCAAAACCCTAATACGAGCATGATGCGATAATGGCAAAGAATGTCAGTTTATCTGTTAAAAAGGGCGAAAAATTATCTGTCAAACAAGGCGCAGGCCTCACAGCTAAAGGTCGTGCAAAATACAATCGTGCAACAGGAAGCAATTTAAAAGCACCAGCACCTAACCCTAAAACAAAATCAGAAGCAGGCCGTAAAAAATCATTTTGTGCAAGAATGGGTGGTGTTGTTAAAAAAGCAAAGGGGCCAGCAAAAAGAGCAAGAGCATCTATGCGTAGATGGAAATGTTAGATGGACTCGCCATGCATAGGACAATGTAGATTTTTAGATTTCGGCGATGATGAATATGTATGCGAAGTTTGCAAAAGAACACTTGAACAAATTACTAATTGGTCTAAAATGAATGATGAAGAAAGAAAACAAATCATGGATCAATTAAATGCTGAAAATATTCGTAGGGTATGATAAAGAAATAGAACCAGTTGCATATCATGTGTTTTGTGAAAGCGTGATACGAAACAGTTCTGTTCCGGTATCTTTTATACCTTTAGAACCAAACAATATCAAAAATAAATTTGATTTAAAATATTTTGAATTTAAACGAGATGGCAGTAATTGCTTTATTTACTCTCGTTTTTTAATACCTTATTTATGTAATTTTCAAGGTTATGCATTATATGTAGATGGCGATATGTTATGCCGAGCAGATATATCTGATATGTTAGAAGATATTGATTTACTCGCAGCTGTTTCTGTCGTGAAACATGATTATAAAACTAAATACCCTGTTAAATATTTAGGACATACAAACGAAAATTATCCTAGGAAAAACTGGTCAAGCGTTATCTTTTGGAATTGTTCACATCCGGCACATAAAGTATTAACTCCTGACTACATAAAAAAAACAAGCGGAAAACATTTACATAGATTTGAATGGCTTGATGATGTAGAAATACATGATATGCCAAAAGAATGGAATTGGCTTGTTTCAGAATATAAATACAATAACAATGCAAAAATTGCACATTTTACATTGGGAACACCTTGTTTTTCTGATTATAAAGATTGCGATTATGCAAAAGAATGGTATGATTATTATAATAAATTAATAAAACCACTATCGTAATGACCCATTATGGAGTTACAAACATGAAATTGATTAAAAATTATGCAACTTTCGGAGTTATAAAGGGGTATATATGCAAGGATTAGAGCATAAACCCACACCAGAACAACGAAAGCTCGTTCAAACATTATCAGCAGTCGGCGTTACCTTTGAAGATATAGCATCTAAATTAGAGATATCATCTGACACATTAGTTAAACATTATAAAAAAGAACTTGATACAGGCCGCATTGATGCTAATGCTACTGTTGCTCAAAGTTTATTTCAACAAGCAAAAAGTGGAAACACAACAGCTATGATGTTTTGGTTAAAAACCAGAGCCAGATGGAAAGAAGTTACACAACACGAAATATCAGGTATTGATGGATCATCGATCCCTGTGAGTGTAGGAATTGAATTTGTCGAACCCATACAAACAGTTCCCGAAGAAGCTTAATTTTTTATTTCAGCCGAAAAGGTATAAAGTAGCTTATGGTGGTAGAGGCTCCGGTAAGTCATGGTCATTTGCTAGAGCATTAGTTATAAAAGCTGCTTATCAAAAGTTACGCATACTTTGTGCTAGAGAAATACAAAGGTCAATCAGGCAATCAGTTCACCAATTATTACAAGACCAGATACAGTCTTTAGGATATGGTGCATTTTATGAAGTGCTTGAAAATGAAATAAGAGGCATAAATGGAAGTCAAATAAACTTCACAGGCCTCGCCAATAACACAGTAGAAAGTATTAAATCATTTGAGGGTGTTGATATTGTGTGGTGCGAAGAAGCACAAACGATATCAAAAAAATCATGGGATATCCTCATACCTACTATTAGGAAACCGGACTCAGAGATATGGGTCTCTTTCAACCCTGACTTGGACACTGACGATACTTACCAGCGTTTTGTGATAAGTCCACCGAGTGATTCTAAAGTTGTTAAAATTAATTATACTGATAATCCTTGGTTTCCTGATGTTTTAGAAAAAGAAAGACAGCATTCAGAAGCAAACAGTCCTGATTATGAGAATATATGGCTCGGGGAATGTAAATCAGCTGTTGATGGTGCTATCTACGCTAATGAAATAAGAAATGCTCAAGAAGAAAATAGAGTATGTAATGTGCCGTATGACCCAGAATTGAAAGTCCATATCGTTATGGATTTAGGCTGGAATGATAGTATGGCAATTATCTTATGCCAAAAAGGTGTGTCTGATATTCGTGTTATTAAATACATTGAAGATAACCATAGGACATTAGATAGCTACTCTGCTGAACTGCGCAACTTCCCTTATAATTGGGGACAAATGTATTTACCGCATGATGGTCAGTCCAAAGATTTTAAACATGGCATATCTGCTGAAGATATTATGAGAAGAAGTGGTTGGGATGTTAGAATCGTTCCGAAACTTGATGTTGAATCAGGCATTAAAGTTTCTAGAATGAACTTTCATAGGATTTATTTTGACCACTCAACAAACAGGTTAATAGACTGTTTAAAACATTATAGAAGAAATATTAGTTCAACTACTAACGAACCGACATCACCAGTCCATGACGAATACTCTCATGGTGCTGATGCTTTTAGGTATATGAATGTATCTGTTGAAAAAATGTCCAATGAAAATTGGAAAGACCAAGAGATACATTATTCTAATTTAGGAATTGTTTAATGGCACAACAAAATTCAATGACAGATGAAGAAATATTGCATCAGATAGTTAATGAGGAAAATATCGCATATGGTATTAATGACTCACAACTGTCTGCTGAAAGAGCAGAAGCGATACAATATTATCTTGGCGAACCTTTCGGTAATGAAGTAGAAGGACGCTCACAAGTCGTATCATACGATGTTCAAGACACGATTGAATCTGCATTACCTCAATTACTCAAAGTATTTGTTTCCGGTGATGAAGTCGTTAGATTTGAACCTAAAAACCCTGAAGATGTTCAAGCATCAGAACAAGAAACTGATTATATTAACCACATTGTTATGGAAAAAAATAATGGGTTTGAAGTTTTTTATGTTTGGTTCAAAGATGCATTGTTATCTAAAAACGGATATGTCAAAGTATTTTACGAAGAAGAAAACGAAACAGAAGAAGAAGAATATAGGGGATTAACTGATGCCCAGCTTGATATGTTTGTCGTTGATGACAATATTGAGCTGCTTGAACATACTGCTTATCCTGACCCATCTGTTGAGCCAATAGCATTAACACCAGAAATATCAACACAACCAGATGTTGAAATGATGGACGGTGCGATGTCTATTGAGCAAGAAAGCACTCAAGCATTTATGCAACCAATGTTACATGATGTCAAAATCAAAGTAACCAGCACTAATGGTGAAATTAAAATTAAAAATGTTTCGCCAGAAAATATTATGGTATCTGTTGATTGCTCCGGAACAAACTTAAACACAGCAAGATTTGTTCAGCATAGAGAGCTAATGGACCCATCTGAAGTTGCGGAACAGTTTGATTTAGATTTATCAGAAGTCGAAGAAATCATGGACGCTGATAATGACGAGTTTGAATTAGAATCTAATGCTCGTGATATTTACCAAGAACAATACGACAGAGCTGTTACCGATGGCAAGATATTAGTTCGTGATACTTATTTCATGGTTGATGGTGAACGCAAACGCTATGTGATTATTGGCAATCAAATCATTTACCAAGAAGAAAGCTGCGACCATGTGCCTTTTGCTTGCGTCACACCAATGATGATGCCTCATAGACATATCGGCCGTTCTTATACTGACCTTACTAGAGACATTCAGCTTATTAAATCTACATTGATTAGAGGTCAATTAGACAATATGTATTTGGCTAACAATGGTCGTTACGCAGTATCTGACCGAGTTAATTTAGACGATATGTTGACTTCCAGACCAGGAGGCATTGTTAGAGTTCAAGGCGAACCTAGCACAGCAGTATTACCCTTATCTCATTCACCATTCCCACCAACCTCATTTACGATGGTTGAATACATGGATAGCATGAAAGAGAAAAGAACAGGTGTGACTGCATATAATCAAGGCCTCGATGCTAACTCATTAAATAAAACTGCGACTGGCATACAAACCATCATGTCAGCAGCGCAACAACGATTAGAATTAGTCGCTAGAACATTCGCAGAAACAGGTGTAAAAGATTTATTTTTATTAGTTCATAGATTAGTAAGGCAAAATGTAACTAAACCTGATATCGTTAGATTAAGAAACAAATGGGTTGAGGTTGACCCTAGAGAATGGAAACACCGCAAAGATTTATCAATATCCGTTGGTTTAGGCGCAGGTAACAAAGACCAGCAAATGGCTCATCTAAATAATATTTTAGTTATGCAAAAAGAAGCCATGGCAGCCGGATTAACTGATACCACTAAAATATATAATGCGTTGGCTAAACTTACACAAAACGCAGGATTCAAAGACCCAGAAGAATTTTGGAATGATCCGTCAAATCAAATGCAACCAGCACAGCCAGCACCAAGTCCGCAAGAACAGCTCATTCAAGGTCAATTACAAATTGAACAACAGAAAGCACAAGCTGATATGCAACTTGAAGCACAGAAAAATGATGCTGATATGAAACAAGAACAATTACGCTCAAGAAATGATATACTCATAGAACGAGAAAAAATTGCAGCACAAGCTGAATTAGAAAAATTTAAAGCCCAATTAAAAGCTGAAACTGATTTGGCGATTGCTAACATAAAGGCAGCGTATGGCAGATAAAACATTATCAGAAATTAAACGTGGCGATGAAGCCGAAAAAATATTAAACAACAAAGTTTATCAAGAAGCATTTGAAAAAGTAAAAACCAATATCATACAAGCGATGAATGACAGTCCTTTGAGTGATGATAAAACTCACAATAGATTAGTTATCGCTTTACAAACTTTATCTCAAATTGAAAAAGCATTGACTGATGTTATGCAGACAGGCAGAATGGCTAAAATTCAAGTAGAAGATAAAAGGTTTAGAGTTTTTGGGTAAAAGCAAACCCATTAAATTTGCTTAAATTTTAAAGGAAATATTATGAGTGACCAACCAACTATGGAGTCACCACAAAGTCGTTTAGAAGCGATGCTTGGTGACATATCTAACGAACCACCTAGAGTGGAAGAAGATGAACCACAAGAGGAACAGGAAGAATTATCTGCTGAACCTGAATTAGAGGGTGAAGAAGTAGAAGAAACCGAAGATGATGAACCTGAAACCGAAGCTGATGAAGAAGAAGATTCCGATGAGGAGCAAACTGCTGAATTCATTAAGCTGAAAGTGAATGGTGAAGAAGTCGAAAAACCTTTTGACGAAGTCGTGGCATTAGCCCAACAAGGACTTGATTACACTCAAAAAACACAACAAGTTGCAGAGCAACGCAAAGAGGTAGAAGCATTACAAGAACAATTAAATAATGCGACTAAAACTTTTCAAGAGCAACAGCAACTTAACAACCTGTTAATTGAAGATGTAGCAAAAATCACGGCACTAGACCAACAGTTAGCTGATTATCAAAATGTGGATTGGCAAAAACTGTCTGATAGTGATTTCGTGGAGGCACAAAAGATTTTCTTTCAATATAATCAGTTGCAAACACAACGCAACGAAGCTGTTTCACAGTTTGAAGCCAAAAGGCAAAACGCATTGAAAAAGCAAAATGAGTTTGTTCAGGAGCAAATCCGTAAAGGTAAAGAACAACTTTCCAAAAAAATACCTAATTGGAGTCAAGAGACTACCCGAGAAATTATTTCTACTGGAAAAGATTATGGCTATACCGATAACGAACTGAACGGAATCGTTGACCCTCGCCACATCGAGGTCTTGCACGATGCTGCGCAATGGCGCAAACATTTAAAATCTAAAAATACGGTAGGAAAGAAAAAGGTCGCAAGTGCCAAGCCTGTTGTGAGACCAGGAAGTAAAGACCAAAAACAGGTTGCTACGGCAAGTGCTAAAAAGATGCGTGAACAATTACGCAAAACTGGTAGCTCTGATGTAGCGAGTAAATTAATCGAAAATTTATTATAGAGGTAAATTATTATGGCAGTTTCAGCTACCAATAGTTATACAGGTGCAGGCATTGCCGAGGACTTCGAGAATATTATTTATGATATTTCCCCAGAAGATACACCATTGTTATCAATGGCTAAAAAAAGCTCGGCAGGTCAAACCTATCATCAATGGCAAACAGACGCATTAGCAGCAGCCGCAGCTAACCGTCAAGTTGAAGGCGATGACGCATCATATGCGACACTCGCAGCAACAACAGTACTCGGTAACTACACACAGATTTCTCGTAAAACTGTGCAAATTTCTAACACATACGATGTTGTACGCAAGTACGGCCGTAAGTCAGAAGTAGCTTACCAATTAATGAAAGCCGGTAAAGAGCTAAAGCGTGACATGGAGCATGCATTAGTTCGTAACCAAGCATCATCAGCAGGTGGTGCAGGTACAGCTAGATCATCAGCAGGTATGGAATCTTGGATTGCTGGTAACAGCATCAAGGCAACAGCAGCTTCAGCAGCAACAACACCGGGATTCTCTGGCGGAACTGTTGTAGCACCAACTGACGGTACAGCAGGTACATTTATCGAAGCTGACTTAAAATCTGCTTTAGAAGCAGCTTGGGTTGATGGTGGTGAGCCAACAACTATTT
>Ga0208898_1001150_pt1 | contig 18021 bp, 15 predicted proteins | sample VirMetDEL_Mar_4_FD_184513 | JGI IMG/M metagenome (GOLD analysis project Ga0208898, IMG submission 184513) | Aqueous microbial communities from the Delaware River and Bay under freshwater to marine salinity gradient to study organic matter... | ecosystem: Environmental > Aquatic > Marine >...
CGCGCGGCGCAGCTTCTTTACCATGGGGAATACGTGATGCCTTGGACTACACCTGACGGAGTTGATTATGATGGGCCTGTTCACGAGTTGAACGGGATTACTTATTCCGGGCAGACGCGGACGCCTTCCTCTCGCCGGTTGGTTTGGTCCCCTGCTCCGCCTGCTCCTCCTGTTTCTAAGCGAAAGCCAAGGAAGAAAAAGAGTGTCTAGGGTAAACGAGGCCGGGAATTACACCAAGCCTGAGATGCGGAAGAGTTTGTTCAACCGGATCAAGGCGGGTGGCAAGGGCGGCAAACCGGGGCAATGGTCAGCCCGCAAGGCTCAAATGCTGGCCAAGCAATACAAGGCCAAGGGTGGTGGCTACCGATGAAGGAACCTCAAAAATCCTTGCGTCGATGGACTGCGCAGAAGTGGCGCACCAAGAGCGGCAAACCTTCTACGCAAGGCAAGGATGCTACTGGTGAGCGGTATTTGCCTGAGAAGGCAATCAAGGCAATGAGTGACTCTGAATATCGGAGGACTACTGCGGCAAAGCGGGCCTCTATTCGCAAGGGGAAACAGTTCTCCAAGCAGCCCAAAGACGTAGCCAACAAAACCAAGGGGTACAGGTGATGCCTAACGTTGCTGGAAAAAAATTTTCCTACACAAAGGCTGGCATGAAAGCCGCTAGGGCTTATGCCAAAAAGAAAAAGAAGAAATGAGCGCTTCCTCTTTTGTTGGAACGCTAAAGGCCGAGGAGCTTGAGCTTCTTCGCAGAATCGTGCGCAAGGTTCATTTTGCGCATTTGATTGAGAAGTTTGGCCCGACTCATCCGGCTGTTACTGACAAGGAATGCGACCGTTTGATTGAGGTCATTGGGCCTGAAGTTGCCGAGCGGATGGTTCGGTTTGGAGTTGATAAAGGTTTGAGATAAGGTCGGTGACTACATTCAGTTACAAGCCTGACGGGGAAGTTCTCAAGTCTTTCATGAAAGACCAGACTTTCTTCCGTGGTATCAGGGGTCCGGTCGGCAGCGGCAAGTCTGTTGCTTGCTGCGTTGAGGTTTTCCGCCGCGCTCTTGAGCAAGAGAAGTCTCCTGATGGAAAACGTAAAAGTCGTTGGGCTATTATCCGCAACACTAACCCGCAGTTAAGAACAACGACGATCAAGACTTGGCTGGATTGGTTCCCAGAAAATATTTGGGGCAAGTTTACTTGGTCGGTTCCATATACACACAACATCAAGAAAGGCGACTTGGAGCTTGAGGTTATCTTTCTTGCTTTGGACCGGCCCGAAGATGTGAAGAAGCTTCTTTCTTTGGAGCTTACTGGAATCTGGATCAACGAGGCGAGAGAGGTTCCCAAGAGTATCATTGACGCCTGCACGATGCGCGTGGGTCGATTCCCTTCTATGCGGGAAGGTGGGCCTAGCTGGAGCGGGGTTATCGCGGACACGAACGCGCCGGAAGAAGACCACTGGTGGCCGATCATGGCGGGCGAGGTTCCAATCCCCGACCATATTCCGAGAGAGCAGGCCAAGATGTTGGTGAAGCCTGACAACTGGATGTTTTTTGCCCAGCCGCCCGGAATGCTTGAGGAGCGCAACGGGGATGGCGAGGTTGTTGGTTATAAGGCTAATCGTGAGGCCGAGAACCAAAACAACATGCTCAAGTCTTACTATACCAACTTGATACAGGGCAAAACCAAGTCTTGGATAGATGTCTACGTCATGAATAAGCTTGGCGCGATTCAGGACGGGAAGCCCGTTTACCAGAACTTCCTGACAGAAACCCATGTGGCAAAGGAAGAGTTGCCCGTTGCCGCAAGTCTTCCTGTTTATGTTGGCCTTGATTTTGGCCTGACACCCTCGGCTGTTATCGGGCAAAAGATACGGGGGCGGTGGCTTATTCAGTCCGAGATTGTTTCTGTTGATATGGGCATTGTGCGTTTTGCGGAGCTTCTGCGAAATGAATTGGCCACCAGATTCCAAGCTTGCTCTGACACGATTATTTATGGCGACCCTTCCGGCGACTTCCGCGCACAGACTGATGAGTCAACTCCGTTTCAGATTTTGCGTGGCGCTGGCCTTAGAGCGTTTCCAGCCCCTTCGAACTCGGTGGACCTTCGCCTCGAATCCGTTTCTTCTCAGCTTACCAAGATGTCCGAAGGCAAGCCCGCATTTTTAATCGACCGGCGCTGCTCTATGTTAATCAAAGGTTTCCAAGGGGGATATTCTTACCGAAGACTTGAGGTAAGCGGTGAGAGATACGAAGATAAACCTGATAAGCAGAGCATGTATTCGCACATTCATGATGCTTTGCAGTACATGCTTTTGGGTGCTGGCGAGGGTCGGGCTTTAATTAATAGCCAAAAGCCAGCAAATGTTGTAGTTGCTAAACGTAACTTTGATGTGTTTAACAGGAAACCAGTTAGGAAGAAAAACAACTTCTGGTCTATGAGGTGATAAAATGTGTCTAGGTGGTGGCGGTCCTTCTGAGGCAGAAAAAGAGGCGGCTCGCGCTCAGCGCGAAGAAGCTGCTGAGGCAAAGCGTCAAGAAATTGAGAAAGCTGCGCGTCAAAAGCGGGAAGACATTGATGTTGCGTTGACTCGCACGACTGCGCGCGAAGGTCGAACTGGCGGCGCTGGCGCTCGCTCCTTGTTTACCGGAACTGGCTCTGGCTACTTTTCAAGGTTTAGCTAATGAACGCCGCAAAGCATTACCTTGACCGATACAACAAGGCCAAGGCGTATAGAGAAAATTGGGTTCCCTTGTTTGAGGAGTGCTATGAATATGCCCTACCTCAGAGGGAATCATTCTATTACGAAACGCCCGGTCAACGTCGAGATGAAAAAATCTTTGACGAAACTGCCGTTGTCGGTGTCCAAGAGTTTGCTTCGCGGCTTCAGTCTGGCCTTGTGCCTAACTTTGCCAAGTGGGCTGACCTGAAAGCGGGTTCGGAGATACCGCCCGATCAGAAAGAACTGGTAGATGATGGCCTTGAAGAAGTAACTGATTACGTCTTTGAGATAATCCAGAACTCGAACTTTGCCCAAGAAGTGCATGAATCCTTTATGGATTTGGCTGTCGGCACCGGGGTGCTTGCGGTTGACGAGGGCGACTCAATCAATCCGGTTGTCTTCTCTGCAATCCCGCTGCCCCATGTCGTTCTGGACACTGGCCCTGACGACAAGATTGACCATGTTTACAGAGAGCGAAAAAATGTTCGCTACGATCAGCTTGGCATTCTTTATCCGAAGGGCAAGTTTGACCCGAAGGTTATGCAGAAAGTAAACAGCAACGACACGACTACAGTGCTTGAGGTTGTTTGCAGGGACTATTCAAAAAAGAATGAAGAAAGCTATCTGCACTACGCAATTTGCACCCAAACTGAAACAATCCTGCACGAAAACTCTATGCGCGGGATTGGCTCGAATCCGTTTATTTGCTTCCGGTGGGGCAAATGTGCTGGGGAAAAGTACGGTCGCGGGCCGCTGCTTAATGCGCTGGCTGCAATCAAGACAACCAATCTGACGATTGAGTTGATTCTTGAGAATGCTCAGATGTCCATTTCTGGTATTTATCAGATGGAAGATGATGGGGTTATCAACCCTGACAATATTCAGCTTGTTCCGGGAACAATCATTCCGAAAGCAATGGGCAGTCAGGGCTTGCAGCCAATCAATGCTGCCGGTCGGTTTGATGTTGCGCAGCTTGTTCTTGGGGACATGCGCCAGAATATCAAAAAGGCGCTTTACAACGAAATGCTTGGCGACCCCGACAAGACGCCTGCCTCGGCTACCGAAGTTGCCGAAAGGATGGCCGATTTGTCCCGGCGCATCGGGTCCGCCTTTGGCCGCTTGCAGGTGGAACTCGTGCAGCCCGTGCTTCAGAGAGTTATTTATATCCTCAAGAAGCAGGGCCGCATCGACTTACCTACCGTTAATGGCCGTGAGGTCAAGGTCAAAGCGGTGTCTCCGCTTGCCCAAGCCCAAGCAAACCAAGACATTTCTTCCGTCGCAAGGTTCTTGCAGCTTGTGGGTCAAACCTTTGGCCCTGAGATTCTGAACGTTCTTATCGACCAAGAGAAAACGTCAATCCATTTGGCGGAGAAGTTCGGGGTTCCCGGCACGTTGATCCGTAACGAGGTCGAGAGAAACAACATCTACGCTGCAATGCAGCAAATTCAAAGTCAGCAACAGGGGGGAATGCTTGACACAGGACCGGAAGCGACAGCCGCTTAACATTGGCGTTGATGGAATATCGCGCTCAAAGGCTGATGACGCAAAGATAGACGCACTAATGTCTGAGGTTTTTAGTACACCTGCTGGTCGGGAAGTGCTGAAATATTTGCGTTCGGTAACTATTGAAATGGTTAGCGGGCCGTCCGTTGAGGCTAACTCTTTGTTTCACGCAGAGGGTCAGCGTTACATTGTTGGAATGATAGAGCTTAGAACCGCACGGGGAGTAAGGAGTAAAGCAAATGTCTGAAGCTGAAGGTGTTGCTGAGGGTGTAGCCGAAGCCGGAGAAGAGCGGGATTTTGTGGTTGCTGAGGATGCGCAACCAGAACGCCCGGAATGGCTACCGGAAAAGTACAAGACTGGCGAAGACTTGGCGAAGGGGTATCAGGAACTCCAAGCGAAGTTTGGCCAAAAGGAAGAAACCCTTCGTGAAAGTATCATGGAGGAAATCCAAAAGGAGGCTTTCTCGGACAGGCCCGAAACTCAAGGTGACTATCAGTTGCCTGAGTATGTAGATGAAGTTGCCGCTGTAGATAGTGAGCTTTTGTCGTGGTGGTCAGAGCATTCTTTTGAGAACGGCTTTTCTCAGGCTGAGTTTGAGAAGGGCATTGAAATGTATGCGAAGGCTATGGGAAATGCCCAGCCCGACCTTGAAGCAGAGGCCAAAAAGCTTGGAGAAAATGCAACTAATCGCATTGAATCTGCCAATATGTTTGCAAACAAGTTCTTCCCAGAAGAAACTTTGCCAGCAATTGCAAGGCTTTGCGAAAGTCATGAGGGTATCATTGCGCTGGAAACGATTATGGAGGCGCTCAAAGATGGAAATTACGGCGGAGATACTGCCCCGCCAAGCAGTGTAAATGAAGACTCGCTCCGAGAAATGATGCGAGATGAGCGTTACTGGAATCCTGTTTCCCGCGACAACGGTTTCGTGAAGCAGGTAGAGTCTGGCTTTAAGAAGCTCTATGGCTGAAACTCTTCTTTATTCCAGAGGCATGTCCCTTCAAGCTTTAGAGGAGGGGCATGTCAAAAATTTTCTTCCGCATATTAGCGAGGAAAATATAGAAGAACTTCGGCGAATTTATGGACTTTCCCCCGAAGTTGCTTTTGCCATGATTCTTGAGTGGGAGGGGCAATATGCCGTTGTTAGAGGCGGCGAAGTCCTTGCGATAACAGGAATATCGGAAGATGGCGTTCCCGGTGAAGGGATTATGTGGGCAATGTTTTCTTCCAAAATGAAACGCAACTTTGTTCGTTTTGCCAGAGCCTCTATAGATTTGATTGATTTTTATCAGGAACACTTCCTTGTAATTAATTGCAATGTTTGGATGCAAAATCACTCAATGATACAATGGCTTACTTTCTTGGAGTTCTGTCCTGAGTATGAGTTTGTGAAGAATGGAGAAACTATGATTTCTCTATCAAGGACTTGCGTGAATCCAAATATTGAATTAGTGACGAAATCACGGCCCGTGATTCATTGAGCGGCCCCGTAAGGGATACCCGCGTTTACAATATTAATCGGACACCCGACCCACGTTCAACTTAGGACTCTGAAAATGGCTAACACAATTGATCAAGCCTTTATCAAGCAGTTCGAAACTGAAGTTCACATGGCTTATCAGCGCATGGGTTCCAAGCTTCGGAACACTGTTCGCACGACGAATGTGACGGGTTCGACTGCTCGATTCCAAAAAATCGGCACTGGCTCTGCCACAACCAAATCGCGTAACGGCAACGTTACTCCGATGGAGCTTGCGCATACATATGCGGAAGCAACTATGGCTGACTACTATGCAGCCGAGTACATCGACAAACTTGACGAACTCAAGATTAACATCAATGAGCGTCAAGCTGTTGCGCAATCTTCGGCTGCGGCTCTTGGCCGTAAGACCGATGAGCTTCTCATCACCGCTATGGATGCAGGCGCAAATGCGACTCAGATTGCCGACACTGGCGGCGCTCTAGTCAAAGCTGATCTGCTTACTCTCTTCGAGACGTTTGGCTCTGCCGATATTCCCGAAGACGGTCAACGGTATCTTGCAATGGCACCTGCGGGTTTTGCTGACCTGTTCAACATTAACGAGTTTGCTAGCTCGGATTATGTTGGTCCGCAGAACCTTCCGTTTGCTGGCGGCATGACGATGAAGGAGTTCCTCGGCTTCAAGATTTTCTCGACTTCTGCGGTTACTGGTGGCAAAAACTTTGCTTACCATACGACTGCGGTTGGTCTTGGTGTGAACGCTGACGTTCAAACTGAGATTAACTATGTGGCCGAGAAAGTGTCTCACCTTGCAACTTCGATGATGTCGATGGGTGCTGTTGTTATTGATAGCAACGGTATCTACGAAGTCCTCGACAACAACTAAGGGGGCTGATGAATGGCTTTCTCCGCTGCTGGACTGACCCGCATTGGTGGCGCGTCGAATGCTGATCTGTGGTTCTACACCACGGCAGATGCGATTGCGACGGTCAACACTTCTGGTTACTTCAACGACGCCTCGGACATGCTTGCTGTCCGGGACGTAATCATCGTGGCAGACACCAACACTCCGACGACTAACCTCGTCTCTGTGCTGTCGAATGCCGCTGGTGTGGTCGATGTTTCGGATGGCACTGCCCTTGCCGAAACCGACACTGACTAAGGAGTAGGGGGGCTTCGGCCCCCCTAATCTACTATGCCTGATGTAGCTGATTCCGCTCTCGAAGTTGTAAACAGCGCCCTGTATCTTATGGGCGATGAGGCTATTTCATCTTTTACCGATGGAACTGCGCAAGCTGATGTTGCGAATGCGGTCTATGAAGACATGGTTAAGACCTCATTGGCAAATCACAGATGGCGTTTTGCCGCCAAGCAAAGAACACTCACTCGAATGTCCGTTGCCCCCAAGAGCCGTTGGGACGCAGCTTATCGCGCTCCGGGCGACTTGATAAATATCATTACAATTACGGTGAATGACTTGCCGTTGAAGTATGATGTTTATGGCAGCGATATTTATTGCAATGCCGTTTCTACCGATACGGTCGTTATGGATTACATTTGCCGCGCGGATGAATCAGTTTGGCCTTCTACCTTCAAGGTGGCGATGCAGCATATGCTTGCTGCGTCCTTTGCAGTTACGCTTGCGAGGGATAATGGCATCGCCCAATTGCTTACCCAGAAGGGTAACTTCATGATGGCTCAAGCCAGACGAATTGACTCTCAGCAGCAAACAACTCGCAAGCTCCACACTTCAAGGTTTATTGCTGAAAGACGCAGTTAATGCAGAAAATACGCGTACCCGTTAATAACTTCTCTTTTGGGGAAGTCAGCGAGTCTACGCTAATGCGCACAGACACGCCTATCTACCAATCTTCCGCCCAAAGAATTGAGAACATGGTCATTCTTTCTGAGGGTGGGGTTAAGCGGCGTCCCGGTCTTAACCGAATCTATGATTTTAGTATTACTAGGGACACGACCAAAACGTTTCAGTCGAGATTAGTTCCGTTTATTTTTGACGCAGAAGAGCGTTACATTGTCTCTATTGAGAATGCGCAGTTGCGCGTGTTCATCATAGACCCGACAACCGGAGCGTTGTCTCTCACTTCAACGATTACGCAGGACACTAACGCAGCGGCCCTGCCCTTTGATGATGATTACATTCACGAATACACATATGCGCACTATGGCGATGTTTTGTTTATTGCGCATCCGCTGTTCATGCCACGTCAGCTTGTAAGGACTAGCCTCACTACCTTTGAGGTTACTCCGATGACCTTCGATGAGCGCAATGATTCGGCCCTGACCTATCAGCCTTACTCAGTGTTCCACGCTTCCGATGTAACTTTGTCGGCAAGCGCGACTACAGGCACGGGTGTTACGCTTACAACCAGCGCAGATTACTTTGACACGACTTCTCCGAACTCGCTGCACGAGGGAGTGATTCTTAGGTATCACGATACAGAGGTGCAGATTACCAGCGTGACAAATGCAACGACTGCAACCGCAGATATTAACGGAACGTTGCGTCAGCGTCTTGAGATTCTGAACCCTTTCAGAACAATTGATGGCGATGCTACTGTTGAAGTCACGCATATCAATCATGGCTTTGCCGGTGGTGAGTCCATAACGTTTGAGGAGGCTTCTGCTGTAGGTGGAATCAACGCCGCAAGCCTTAACGGCGCTCGAACCGTTGGCACAATCATTGACGAAAATACTTACACCTTTGAGGCTGGCGCAACGGCAAACACCGCAGAAGATGGCGGTGGATACGTTAAGGTTGTTACCTCTGCGGCAACTACGGTTTGGAGCGAACAATCCTTTTCAGCGTTAAGGGGTTATCCGCAAGCTCTCGCATTCCACGAAAACAGATTGGTTTTGGCGGCTTCAATTGCTCAACCGGATGCTCTTTGGTTTAGCAAGACTGGCAGCTTTTATAACTTTGATGTTGGCACTGCCGCAGATGCAGACTCAATAAACCTTATTGCTGCGAACAGCGATGTTCACGATATTCGTTATTTGCGCTCAAGTCGTGATTTGCAGGTATTTTCTGCAAGTTCCGAGCTTTATGTTCCCACCTATCTCAACCAAGCAATCACGCCGAGCAATGCTCAAATTCGAACGCAAACGCCTTATGGAACGGAGTTTGTTGAACCGCATTCACTAGATGGGGCTACGCTGTTTATTCAGCGCGGGGGCAAGGTCGCCCGTGAGTTTATATATACAGACCAAGAAGATGCTTATAGCTCTGTAGCTGTGTCAACAATCGCTTCGCATTTGCTTGGTGATGCTACGTCTCAAACCGTTTGTCACGGAGCTTTTGATACTCCAGAATCTTACGCAATTTTTGCGACATCTTCTAGCAAGCTAGTTTTGTTTAGCTCCAACCGCGCTGAAAAAAGAGCGGGCTGGTGTAGATTTACTTGTTCTGGTGATTTTTACGATGTTATCGCGATTGATGACAGGCTCTTTGCGTCTGCTTGGATAGATACGGGAAGCGGTAAAGAACTTATTCTTGGTGAGTTTGACTATGACTATTCTCTTGATTGCTCAAAAATCTACACGTTGAGCAGTGGAATAGCTACTGTCACCGGAGACTTTACGGATGGAACTGAAGTTGCTGTTGTAAAAGACAATGAATACTTGGGTTTGTTTACGGTTGCTTCTGGTCAAGTCGATGTAAGTGCTTTGTACACCACAGGGGATGTTGAGATTGGGTTTGCCTTCACGGCTACTTTAACAAGCAACCCTATGGATGCAACAATTTCAAATGGACCAAGAACAGGGGATTACAGAGGTTTGTCTACTGTGGTTCTCGACTTGGTGGGAACTTACGACGCTAAGGTTAATACTAGGCCAACTTTAATTTCTTCTTCGTTTACGGGAAAAAAGGAAGTAAGGCTTCTTGGGTTTGATCGTGACCCGCAAGTTTCCATAACTCAGGCAAAGCCTTTGCCTATTCAAGTTAATGGATTTGTAGCGGAGGTAATTATCTGATGTTTCAATTCCTTGGCTTAATTGGCTCTGCGGTTTCTGCCGCTAGCAGTATATCTCGCGCAAACGCTGCGGCTGCATCTGCCGAGCTAAATGCGTTTATGACTGAAACGCAGCGCGTTCAGAACGAGGTGTCAACAAAACAGCAATCAAATTTGCGCAACGAACAATTTCAATTTGCGCAGTCTGCCAATCTTGCCTTGATGGGTGGGGCTATGAGCAGGGACATTTCTGGAGTTGATCGTTCTGTTGCCGCTTTCTTGGAGCGTCAAAGGGAAATCGCTTACAGCGACATCGCAAACGTTGAGTTTCAAGGGAAACAACAAGACCTTGCTCTGTCTATCGCGGCCATGTCTGAGCGTCGTAGGGCGGCAGACATTAGAGCGTCTGGCCTTGCAAATGCGTTTACTACTGCTCTGACAGGCTTGATGGACTACAACGAAGTTCGTATGCCAAGCTCCCCGCCCCCTCAAAAACCCTTTTCCTTTCTTGATACGTAAGGGACCATTATGGCCATTACTGCCCCTAAAGTTTTCAGAGAAAGCCGCCAAGTCATTTCTCGACCCGTTTCTGCGCCTAGGGTGTATGAAGGGAATGCAACGGCTGCTGCTTTTGAGCGAGGCGCTAACGAGATTGCGGGAAAAGCTTTTTCAAGAGCTGCTAAAGACGCGCAGATAAAAGGGGTAGAGTTTGCTCAAGCAATTGATCCCGATCAGATTATAACCATTGACCCCGAAACTGGTGAGCCTGTTGCCGTTGGTAAAGAAGCAATGGCTGGCATGGGAAACATTGGCAGCGATGCTTACAGGCGGGTTATTCAATCTCGCTATCAACAAAGCATTGAAGAAGAGATTAAAAACCAAGGTCGTATCTTTGCGGCGAAATATCAGAACCCTGATGTTTTTGGTCGGAATATGGCCAATTACCTTGAGAACATGTCTGCCAATGCCACTGGATATTGGAAGGGCGTAATTCAGGATATTGGTAAATCTTACCTTGCAAGCGCAACTTCTCAGCTAAGGGCGTCTCAACTTAGAAGGTTTGCATCTGGCGCTAATAGAAGTTCCAAAGATTCTGTTGAAGAGGGCGCAAAGGTTATCCAAGCAATAATTAGTCAAGCTGGCGCTCCCGGCGTCGCGGCAGTTTTAGACTTAGATGCTCGTTCTGAAAACGACGTGATAGTTTCGAGTTACGGCCCTCCTAGTATTGGCTCTCTAGATGCTTCTCCGGCGACGGTCCTTAGATTTAATGATAAAGGGACTGCGGAGCTTGTCGAAAGCGCGAAACTAGTTTCGGTTGACGCATTCAATGCTGGAATTTTTAATACAGAAGAGTTTATAGCTCAGGATAGCAAGATAAAGAGGGCTATTTTTAACGGCTCTATGGCCAACATTATCGGACGCCTTGACCAAGATTTAGATGTTTCCCCCGAAGCAAAGACCAATATATTGGACTCAATCCAATTTGCTCTGGGTACAAGTAGCCCCGTTTCGCGAGAAGATATAAATCTTTTCCCGGTGGAAGCTCTGGGTTATGCGAAAGAAATTTCCGAAATAGTAAATGCCAGTGCTACTTTGGGCTTAAGTCCGCAAATTGAAAAAGACCTTAGCAAACTATTTACTGATGCTAAAAGTAAAAATAGTAGTCGCGCTGCGCTAAGAAAAAGCATTGATGAACAGGCCGCTCAAGAGGCCGCTGCATCTCTCAATGAATTTTTTGAAATTTTTTCGAACGCAGATAATAACGAAAGAACCAGGCGTATAAATACCTTTTTGGATGTTTTGTCAGATTATCGCATAGCAGCTAATAATCCACTGCATCCAATTCATGACGCAGTAAAAGACATATATAAAAATTTTGCAGAGAACGTAGCCAATGTAGGCTTTGGTGAATTTACTTCAGTCTTTAATCAGACATACGTTATTAAAGAAGACTTAGAGCCTTTTACTGCTTTGCTTGAAACCGCAAGCACAAATCCAGATTTTTTAAAAAGTGCGAGGGATTTGGTAAATGAGTTTGCGGAAGAAAGAAATCTTACTCCTAGGCAATCGCAAGAGCTTTATGATTCTCTGAAATCTTTGCACAAGGTAAGTTCTTATAGCGAAGATGCTTTTGACCAGATTAAAACAGATATTAGTTCATACAGAGAAGTTTTGCTGGACGAAGCAGACCCGGCTCTTAGGGCTGAGGTTAACGAAGATTTTGAAAATGCGCTTAGGGTACGTTATGCAGACGTTGTTGCTTTTGGGCCTGAAGCTTTTAATCTTGCTAAAAACCGCGCTCTAGGTGTTCCCAACCTTAATGATTTCATTTCGGCTGAGGATCAAGCGGAAGCGTTTTCAGAATTAGCCGTATCTATCTCTAAGCAAATGATTACCGAATTGGTGTCTGCGCGAGGTAATTCAAATTTGTCTCCAGATTTTATCGAGGATGTAACCTCTGTCTTTGACGGTGACCGCTCCCTAGAGGACGTTCTTGTTAAGTTAGAAGGCAGACCGGAGGCAGAAATCCTTAAAGACATAGTAACTTTAATTGAACAAAATGTAGAACCAAATTCTGTCGAAGCTAGATTCGATGGTCTTGCAACTGACTTTAGGAATAAGGTCAGATTCGCTGAAGATATTAACGAAAAGAATCAAAAAATCACAGCCGCTAATAACGGCACTCTCGACATGACAAGCGAGTCTAACCAAAATTTTGTGGAAAGTATATTTTATACAGACCCAAACGGAAACACTATTAACTGGAGTGGGGCGTACTTTAGTGGTTCAGTTGTAAAAAATGCGGCCCCGTTTACATTGGTTGACGGCCTCAAACGCATTTCAGATGATCCAGAATCTTATAGCGTTGAGCAATTTCAATATCTTTTGGGGAATTTCAAAACGTTTAGTTACAGCCAAAATGAGCGGCAGCGTAAAAGTGGCGAATCCTCTATTAACGTTGGGCTTAGAGCGGCGCTGGGCGAAAGAACCTTTGCCACTCTCAGCGCTTATGCTGAATTGGTTGGCAGCACCGCTGATGAAGACAGAGTTCAAAAGTATTGGGAAAGCTTTAAGCAAAGGGATAACGACGAACCAGTTGAAAGGTGGCGGAAACAAAATGAAGTTGAAGAAGGCGAAAGTATAATTGCCTCTTGGGGTGGAAGTAATAAAGCTCGCGGAGAACGGTATATAACTATGTCTGGCGCGAGCAGGAACGTTATGAACGAAATCGCAGAAATAGCTATTAAATCGATAAGAGGTACTAGTTACGGAAAAGAAGAGTTGTATGAACTTATTGATAAAAATATGTCTGCATTGTACGACAGCGTTGATCTGATTTCTGTGCATAATTTGCCCACCGGACAAACTTACAACCTTCCTTATGGCGTATCTTTTGACGCCCTTACTCAAGACAATAGCGCTCTTTTTCTTTTTTCGGCGGTGGAAGATTTGTTCAATAAAACATCGGCCCCAGATAAATTTTTCAATACGTCTACCGGGAAGAGTTATATAATTGTAGGCGATAAAGAGGAGATTGTTCGTAGTAGCTTAGGGAAAAACAAAATAGCAAGAGAAAAACGTTTCAACATGAATGACACCACAACAACATCGCTTTACGTGGATTACGTTGGCGAAGGGGACGATTTGTTGCCAGTTGTTCGTGCCGTTATAAATGATCCTAACACCGGGAACGCTACACCCGTTTATGTTGACGGTGAAAAAGAGGACGAAAAGGTTCTTTGGGGATTTGCGCTAACTCCAGAATTGTCGGCTCAGTATACAGCGCGACAAATTACATTTGAGCAAAGGCCGTTTTTGTCCCCAGAGTATCTGATTGATGAGGCCAATGCGCTTGACAAACTTTCTAACAGCAAGCCAACAGAACCTATAGTTAACAGAAACGATAAGCTAAATGGGCTGACGCTAAATAAGCTTGCAGAAATGTCTGCGGACCAAAGGGAAGCTCTTTTCCCAAATCTTAATAGGGAAATTCGTAAGCTAATTGACCGGGTAAACCGATATAAAGGAAGGCAAGAAATTACCGGAGAGCCTCAAGTAGAAACGGAAAGCCAAACCTTAAGGACACGCAGACGCCGTGGACCGGCATACGATTAAAGGAACTAAAATGGCAGAAGTTGATTTTAGTCCTCCGCCCAGAAGTTTTTTGGGACAGGTAGCAAACAGGTATAGAAGTGGCTTTCAAGTCTTTAATCAGCTTGGGTCAATTTCGGGCTATGAACAAGACCCATCGTATAATCCAGAAAAAATTATTTCTACGCTGACGCCAGAACAAAGGGCAAATGAAAAGCTTGTCACTAATATAAGGGACGCTGCAAACGACCTTGAAGCTTATGATATGGTTAGGTCTTACACTACATTCTCTGACCAAGCAAAAGTAGCTTCTAAGGCTGGTTTTTTTCAAACTCTTGGCGCTGAATTTCTCTTTGTTCCAAATTATATTGTTCCCATATTTCCTGTGGGAGGGGGCGTAGCGGGAGTTAGAACCCTTGGTCAGGTTATAACCCCAAGGCGTCCAATAACATCTATTGCAATTGATGTGGGGGCTGTAGAAACGGCGGCAGCTAGCGTTCGGTATTCTGTTGATCCAACCTTTAGCGCCGCAGATGCGGGCCTAAGTGTTGTGGGGTCAGTTGTAGCGGGTGCTGGCCTTGCTAAAGCGTTTCAAGGGGCATCGTCTGCCTTTGCCAGAACGATACCGCTTTCTACAGCGAAAGACATCGGAGAACGTTTTAAGACAGTTTACGATGCGTCTCAGCGTTTAGGTTTAACTACCAATGAAGTGTCGTCCGCCTTTTCTCAGCTTGAAACAACAAGACCCCTAGAGAATGCTCAAGACCTTTACGTCGAAGCTTTTAATTATGATGCAAGGATTAAAGACCTTGAGATTGAATTAGACAAAGTTAAAGACGGCAGCGCTCAAGCAAGGCAAATTCGCCAAGACATTGAAGAGCAAAAAGTTAACAATAGCGGTGTGCGCCAAGAATTGTTTCTTAGAGAACTTGCCGCTCAGGGCATCAATATCTCAGACCCTTATGGCATTGCTAAAGGCGGCGCTAATGTTTTGATGCGCATGGTTCCAACTCCAATGCGCAATGTATTGTCTTCCTCTGTCGAGGTTGTTCCTACGCCTGTAAAGAAAATTTTTGTTGATCTAGCTGGAGATGCTGGGTCGCTTTTGAATATGGCTTCTTGGGGTGTGCCGGTTAGTCAATCCGTTCATATGGAAAGCCTCACTATGTTTAGGCTTTTCTCGACAACTATGGATTCTGCTAGAAAAATATGGGCTGAAGAAACTGGCGCTCCAATACCGGGTTCAAGCATTGTCTCTGGGCGAGACGTAAATTTTACAGACTTGGCTAGAAGGCTTACAAATCCAGACAGTTCATTTGACAATTGGTTTACTTCTGTAAACAGAAAAAGAATTTTGGGGCAATCGCTAACCGAAGGCGAGGCTAAAGCTGCTAATCTAATAGATGAATTTTATAAGGACTGGGGCCAAAAGCTTAGAGAAGTTGGGATTCTTGAAGATGTGTCTAGAGTTTCTACCAGAATAAATGACTTAGAAGAAGAAATCCGCGCCCTTGAAGCTTCTACAATAACTTTGAGTGAGAGGGCATCTGCTGCAAACGCAACGCGGTTTGACCAACTTGCACTAGAAGAAACAGAAGGAAAAATACAGTCGTTAAAAAATAAACTTGTTTCAGAAAGAAATTCTCTCCCCGATTTAGGAAACATTTCAGATTCTGAAGGTGAGCCATTTTTTTCCAGATATTGGAACAAGACTGTTGTTCGGGAAAGGCGGAGTGAGTTAGAGCAAATTCTCTACAATTGGTTTATTGAGAACCCTTACGTTATAAGGCATGACCTTGATGGAAGACCTGTTCGCATTAGGCTTAGACCCGGCGAAACTATGTCGCGTGTCAATGATGCGATTGACGCGATTCTTGGCGAACGCATTGATGATCCAGTATCTAATGTCTACGTCGGATATAGTAGGGCAGGTCATTTAAACTACAGGAAGTTAAACATACCAAACCGATTGGTTATTGACTTCATAGAAACCAACCCAAACCGGGTTATGATGAACTATGCTCTTCGGGCTGGGCCTTCCTACAGTTTTGAAAAAAAATTTGGCGGATCAAGGCGAATCGTTGTTGATAAAATAAGGAGATATATGAGGGAAGCCAACGCTTCTACAGAACAAATAAACAAAGTCCTAAAAGACTTTGACATTCTTTACCGAAGAATTGTTGGCAGGGTTCTTGAAGAGCCTGAGAGTTTAGATCAGCGCGTTGCTCAAACTTTAAGAGACTTGGCTACGTTTACCTATCTTGGTGGCGCTGGCATTGCAGCCATTGCTGATCTTGGAAAGATTGTGATGGATACTGAGCTTCCCGTCATAACGACTACGGCAAGTGCTTTTATGGACCCGGTTATCCGCAGAGCTTCTATTAAAGAAACAAGAGCTTTGGCTGGCGGTTTGGAAATGATGATGGGTTCTGTCGGCCTTCGCATGGTCGATGAGGCTGCGTGGAATCCAATAACTAGCGGAAGGATGGATAAAGCTAAAAATGCTTTTCACACCCTTAACCTTCTTGGCCCAATGACTGTTGGTGCAAAGAATTTTGTTGGTGGTTCTGGCGCGCACATGATGATTGAGATGGCGCAGCGTATAGCTTCCGGCACTGCTTCTGATTTTGACGTTAAATTTTTTGCCAGAATGGGCTTAGGTAAAGAGGACGCCAAATTTATTGCCAATGCCCCTTGGCAAAGAGACTCTAAAAGTGGCTTTATTTTGCCCAACATTGACAGTTGGCAAAACTCTCCTCAGTTTTTGGACAAAAACGGAAACAAGATTTCTGTTCTTGAGGCTTCAGATACCGAAGTTGGTCAATATAGGAATGGTAAATACAATCCTGTTTACGTTGATGAAGATAATGTTCTTCATATTGACAGGGATTATATAGAAGACAATTTTGATCAATCTCCGTGGACAAAGTCTGACCCCATTAGGAGAATTGGCGATGTTAAAAAGCTAAAAGACGCCAAGCGTTTTGACGAAAAGCCTTGGACTGAAGAACCTTATTTTCTTAAAGAGGATTCAATCCAAACAGAAGAACAGTGGCTTAACTTCTTAGCGGTTCGCAAAGAAGTTCTTGATGCGCGTTCAAGTTTTATGGAGCGCCAAAGCTCTTTGTGGGCAATGGACAATAAAGAAATCATTGATGAAGTTGGAGATGATTTTTTTGTAGACTTTTTAATCACAGACCCTGCGACCGTAAAATCCCAAATGCCCAAAGGCAATATAGGTTATCATCGCTACGGACCTATCACTGGAAGAGGTGAGCTTCCGGGAACTGTTTATGTAGACTTGGAAGCGGCAAAGAGATTTTATAACCAAAACTTTAAAAATAAAGATGCTCAAGAGGAGCTTAATCGCCTTAACCTTGATAAGGCTGCTGGGAAAATTAACGATGTTACATACGCTCACTTTAGGGCGCAGTTTGTAAATGTTGACTTGTTTAAAAATTATAACGATTTTGCAGAATTTTTGTTGTTCCATGAGTTGCATCACGGACCAACCCGGCAAAAACCAAATCAATCTCTTGCTGATTATGAAGAAGAGATAGACAATCTTGCCATTGCTTCTTTGCGGGACCGTAGGGCAAGGCAGCTTAAAAACAAAACGCAAGCAACCCGCCATGCGCTTGATGTTTCTCGCGGCAATGCGATGAGAGAAAATGCTTTTGATTCCCCTCAAAAGTATGGAGATTTTCTTGGCATCCGCGCTTTAATTGCAGGTCGCACTGAGTACAGCTTTAAGTCTCTTGGCTTGGATGGCCGAAAAAATATTCACAAAGCCATTCGAAATAGCATCTTGAATCGTGCAACAATGAGGGAGCTAGAGGCTAGCGCTAAAGTCAGCTCGGATGTTGTTGAAAAGTTTAGAGCAGCGGTAAACACACACATTAACAACGTTGTTGTTACCGCAACTGCGGCAGACAAGCCTACGCTTATTGATGGGGTTGTTCATATCCCAATGAAGTACGCAGGGCGTTTTGGCTTAAAGGAAAACAAAACAACGCCGGGTTATGCTAGAATAGAAAACGGCTTCTTGGCTATGCCCTTGCAGTTCTTTAACTATACCTTTGGGGCTTTGAACAAAACCACCGGGCTAATGATGCAGGGCGCTGTTCGCAACAAGCTGTATGGCGCAATAGCGATGCTGGGTGCTGGTTATCTCGTTTCTCAGATAAGAACGCCGGATTATGTTTGGGATAATATGAGCGCCCAAGACAAGTTTTTAAAATCGTTTGATATGTCTG
>Ga0208898_1001151_pt1 | contig 18007 bp, 31 predicted proteins | sample VirMetDEL_Mar_4_FD_184513 | JGI IMG/M metagenome (GOLD analysis project Ga0208898, IMG submission 184513) | Aqueous microbial communities from the Delaware River and Bay under freshwater to marine salinity gradient to study organic matter... | ecosystem: Environmental > Aquatic > Marine >...
GTTTAAACGGCAAAAAAAAATAAGATAATTACCCCGGTACGGGGTCAATAGGGCGCCCGCGTCAATTACAAGCCTAGACCCGAGGCTGAAACGCTGTATTTTCGTGGGTTATAATTTTGACTCCTGACCGCTTTTTTTGTTGTGGCATGATGCGCAAAGCGCTTGTAGGTTGTTAACGTCCCAAAAAGAACCGCCTAATCTTATTGGGGTTATATGATCGCAAACGTTTGAAGCTTCGCGCCCGCAATAATTACAGATTGGATTATTTTGTATAACCAGCGCCCTAATTTTACGCCATGCGCTCGAATTATACGGGCCTTCATTAAATCGCGGTTTATTTGCGAATGGCCGCGGTTTGATTTTTGGATCGGGTTTTTTTGGCATGGGCGCAAAGTTAGGCACAAAAAAAAGCCCGCATAAATGCGAGCCTTATCAGTTTTGGAAAACAATATTTTTAAGGTATTCCGAGCGATTGAATAAATTTATCTTTATTGAATGAACTAATAGCCGGATAACTTATTTGCGCTTCAAACCTTTCATGTACGTACGTTATTAATTTAACCGCGTTAAATGGTTTGTACTTCATTGCTAGTAATAAACCGCGCGCACTTTCAATATAAACGTAATCTAAACTGATACCCTCTTCAGATAAACGCGCCCGATTGTATATTGTGGTCATGTCCTTTAAATATTCGCTGTAATTAATTAACGGCTTATTGTAGTTCATTATGCCCGCTTCAATCAATTCAAATGGGGTAAACTTATTCGCGTCTATAAAACCGGCAACATGATACATAAGATTTAAATTTCTTAAGGCTGTCATTGTTATTAATGCTGTAAAATTACAACGGACTTTTTGCCCTTACCTTCAGTGCCTGAGCATAACCCGCACTTACTGCAATTACTTTTAAAACCCGCCTCAGCGCTGGCCGGGCATGATACGAGCGAATCAATACCAACGGACGAAGCTACAAACGAGCGCCAGCCATTAACAGCCGCGGCCGTTTGCTCACTTTCGTTGTGCGTACTGGCCATAAAAAACGGGCTAAATTCCGGGCGCTTGCTGTGTTGGTGTGTATATCCCGTCCACGATTTTGCAAGGCTGCATATTGTGCGCGTCAATTCAATAGGTAATAAAGACGGTTCACCATATGACCCGAAACGAACAAACCGATCTTTTGCAGCTTTTAATATATCGCGCTCAATATCCGCGGTTAATTGGGGTATTTCGTCCCATGTCGTACGCTTAGCAATACCCCTGAGCATGCTTTTAAAACCCAAATACTGCATACCCTTATGAGTATAGCAAGCGCTTAATTTGGCGCCATTACTAACAGCAAAAGGACAATCAAAACAAACATCAGCATCATGACTAAAAAAGGTTTTCATGTCCGCCCTATTTATGGCCGCGTTAAACTGGCCTTCGCTAAAATGGTACGTTTGAACTATTTTTTCACCGGGCGCGGCTATCTTTTTATTTGTTGTCTTACCTAACCGCACAACACAAAGGGTATTTTCTATTTTAAAATATATGTTACTCATGTTAGTTAGTTTTTACTTCGTTCATCATTTCTAACAATTGCTTACTTGTATACTCGATACTCGGGTCATTGTAATCAATCGCGGTAATGTATCCGTCTTGAAGATATTCGTTGATAACATAACTATCTTGAAACTCATCCAGATACTCATGTATAATACCCTGTTCGTTTGCTTTAAATAACTTTGCGTTGGTGTATCCACCACGGACGTCGCAACCTCCGTGTATTTGTATTAATAAATACTGCTCACTATTAATCTCAACCCATGAGCCTTGCAGTATCTGTGATAGATCTGAGTCATAATTGTATGTATTGAATGTGTTTAATACTTGTATGTCACCAATACTATTGAGCCATTGCCATTGATCCGTACTCACGCCAAACACATCTTCAGCGTCCCAATTATTGCAAGGCATAGAATTGAATTGATCGCATACCTCATCAGTATCCAATTGAGATAGGTAATGAAATACCGATACGGTTCGTTCTAATTCGTTCCATTGCTTGGAATAAGTATAAACTTCTTCCGGTTCGTTCTCGAAGTCTTCAATAGTTTTAACTTGATTACGTTCCCAATTACGCCCGTATGCCCCACCGCTGTCTAGTATATGACTACCTGTGTTTTCGGTAAGCATGTTGTAGATAATTTCTTTTGTTTCCATTTTATTTCTTTTTAGCCGTTAAACTGTCAATACTAGCAACTACGCCAGCAATGATAAAAAAACTAGCAACGCACGCGATGACGCAAACGAGCTGAAAATTGTGATGGTTATTAATAAGGTTTTCCATAATTCAAACATACAACAAAAAACCATCTTTACACAATAACCCGCAAACAATGACATTTGCATGACATAAGTATTTATATATATAAATGGACGCGCGCGCCCGCGTTTATACAACAAACAAACCAAACAAACAAATTTATTTTTGCGTCCAATATAATGGAGTCCACACCACCGGACACCTACAGGTTTTCACCTATAGATCCCTAATCTATCGATTTCACAGATTTTCGTGAACTTTTCGCAGATTTTCGTGAGCTACAAAAATTTGCCGATTTTACAGATTTTCGTGAACTTTTAAAAGGGCGCTGTAATTACAATGTATTTTCCAAAAGTATCTCGACCTTTTTCATGCGGGCGCTCCTTATAATCTAAATACTTCACAACCCATCTAGCAAACCATACGTTACTTATCTTGCGATTATCGAACTCTTCTTGGAAAGAATTGTACATAGTTTTATTATACAACCTCTGCTCTTCCGGCCACTGCTGGTCTTCAGCCCAATCAAAGAAATCCTTGTTAGTACTCTGTATAATTCGCTTGACTTCCGCGTTGATAGTATCTACTTGCACCAGCCCATCGTTTAGGAACTTTTGTACGTTATCTATCATGTAATTATCAAAGGCTTGCCAGTCCTTTTTATTCCACCCATCAAATAACAATTTACCATACTCATCCAGTGGCGTTTTATTCTGATTAAAGTACTGATGCAGTTCTAATTCATGCCGCCTTCTTTGGTGCGAATTTCCAGAACCCGAAATTACGTAGTTCGTCGTAATGCAAATTTTAGGTGAGTGGTCAAAATTTATAAAGATCTCATCCTTGTTCTTTTTGTTTACCGTGATGCCTTCGGTGATCAAAGGGAATATAGATTCGAAATTGAAGTTCTTTTTAACATCATCAAACGCTAGTATCTGAGTATCTAGGTTTACACGTTGGTATATGAAGTCACCCTTGTTTGGTTCGAACTGCTTCCCATCTATAACCACTACTTTCTTAAAGTGCTTCAGAGCATTAACGATTAGTGACTTCCCGGAGCCACCATTTGGATTATCATCCACAGCCTCGTCTTGAAATATGATTGCTTTCTGGTGCGTCTTATCCTTATAGCCATGTATCAGATACCCCAAGGTAGATTCTATACCTGAGATCCGGTCTTGGGAATTATTACAGATTTTCGTGATAAAATCATAGAAATCTGTAGTCCCATTAGACTTAACGTAATCCCTATTGACTATCTGTTCCTTCCATATGTAGCCATCTATATCCACATACGACAGCAGTTCAATCCGTTTCTTACTTATCTTAACCACTCCATTCGCAAATGGTATGTAAGCGATGTTTGCTGTATCCTTAAGTAGCTGAACCTTAATATCGTCCAACATAGATAAATACTGCTCGGTAAATATCTTACTAGATTCAGCGCAGTGATTCCAAACGTCTAGCTCGCCATTATCCCTCAGGTAGTTTAGTACAAAGTCTTTAATGTGATCAACACTTACTATCTCTAAGATATTGCTTTGCACCCGTACAAATATGGCACTGCCATCAATATAGTATTTAAAAAACCCATGCGATTGCAAGAAGTTCTGAAATAAAATAGGTACAATACTTATGCGTTTATCCTCCTTCCAAAATGGCTGTATTTTAGATTCGCCATCTACTTGTTCAACCACATCAACCGGTAGGTTGTATTCTCTACTGACTTCCTCCACACTCTGTCGAGATAAGCTACTGCGTATAGAGGTCAACTTAACATTATCCTCAAAGTACTTAATGTTGTGCTGTGTTCTGTTGTAGCCACTCTTAAACACATTTTGTAGCTCATCCGAAGAGAAGTTATGGATCACATTGTTTTTAACATAATTAAATGCATAGTCAAAGTTCACCCCAAACTCGTTACAATTCTGCGCTAAAATAAGTAGATTGCTATTCCTACTTCCTTCTACAAACCCAAACTTAGCATCCCACCATTTAAGCAGCCTATCCATTATCTTATCTGTATCCGTTATCGGTATCAGCGCTGGACGTTGAGTAATCTCGTAATGAGGGTTGTCTTCTATATCCTCAAACACCTCTGCATCCGGGTTATAATACAAATTAGGGTCATAGGACTCAAAACAAGCCCGTGACACGTCTTTATTCTTTACGTCGAAGTATTCACTAGGGTAAGCCGTATTAAATGCCTCAAATCGCTTGCTATGGTCTTCTGCGGTGCTTTTAGGAATCTTCACCACTGCCTTAAATCCATCTCCACTTGGAGAACGAAACGCCAAACACACCGATGGTATGCTAATTATCTCCTCCCAAACACTATCTGGACACTTGTCATAATCAACCACCATTAGGCCACTATGCTCCTTAAGTGACTTGCTGTTCCTATGTGTAAACACACCCGCGAAAAGAATAACTACTGATTTCTTCTTAAGTTCATCCCTTTCGGCTTGATCGGCCTTTCTAATCTGTTCTACGATGGCTTTGCTCTTGCCATTCTTTATTCTATTGACTACTTGTTCTAAGTCAACTGGGAAGCTTGTATTATTATCAAACAAGCTTTTAAATATGGTTACTTTGTTATTCATTCCACTATATTCCGGTATATTCCGGTAAAATTCCGGTAAAAAAAATCTCTATCTTATTGGTTTTCTTTTATTTATCTTCTTTTATTCCGGTATTCCGGTAAAAAAGTAAGATTATCAGAAAAAAATAAATAAAAAAAGCCGAAGCCAGTAGATAAGAAATACTGGCATACCGGCATTATAGGTTAGTTATTTCCTTAATCAACTGATACTCAGGGTTTTGCTTGAACTCAGCACGCTCTTCAAACACTCTTATACCGTACATTATACTGGAATGATGTAGGTTAAACATACGCCCAATACCGGAATATGTCATTTGATTAACGTGATACAAGCCCCAAAAGCAAGCAAATCTGGCTGTAGCTATGTTCACTTTACGTGATTTTCCCATAATATGGCCCACAGATACACCCGTAATATTTGCAATCTGACTAACCAGCGATTCATTTTCGTCCCTAAACGGGCCGTCCACCATATCTCTAATTCTGTCGCTACTAATATTAGGGTAGTCATCCTCGGATATTTCGTGTTTGCGTATCAGTAGTTTGCGAAGCATCTTAATCTCAAGATCTTGCTTCATGATCGTGTCTTTTAATTCTCTAATGCTCTGCATAATGTTGCTCTATATATTATTTCTTCTTCGTGTACTTGTATAAATACTGGTGGCTCAAATTCAAATGCTGGTTTAGTATTCCAGTATACGATGTATAATTTATCGTAATCTATTCTTGTGTTGATACCTTTAGATTGATACCATTTCTGTGCGTCTGTTAAATCTTGTTCGTTCATTTTGTTTATTTAAAGGTGTAAAAACATATAATTTGTGCATTTTATAGCACTTTATATGTAATTACATATGCCAATTACCCCGAAAAAGTGGTAATTAATTATTTGCTATAGATAAGATATTTCAATTTATCGGCTTTATAACTGATATTTTCATTTGTTACCTCCGTATGTTAAGTCAAAGAATTTTTCTTCTGACATTGTTTTTTCATGATGATAGTTAATGCACTCTCTTGCAAACTCATCAGCAAATTCACACATTATTTCTTTCTCTTTCTCAAGCATTGATTCTGCAAACTCAATAGCATCATGTAAACCATAAGGGTCAAGTGATTCTTGTAAATCTTTAAGCTCTTTAATTAGCTCTTGCATTGGTGTTTTCATTTCTTTGTGGTGTTAAATAGTTCTTTTACTCTATATAGCCTTCCATTGCTATCAGCCCAAACGCTTCTGCAATTAATTTGGTTAATTAAATCTCCGTATATGTTATAACGATGAATCAATTTCCACTCAACCGCTTGCTCTGTGGTAATGACTTTGAATGTTCTATAAAACCACTTTTTCATTTCTATTTTGTTTTAAAGGTTAAAATAGAGTAAGGTGTGAGGACTTTCTTTATTCCAAACAATGGGTGGTTCTCCTCAAGCATTTGCAACTGCTCTTTACATATCATACCAACAAGTTTTGCCTTACTCATTTCTCTTTTTTGTTAAAGGTTTTATTTATGCGTTACGTGTGGTCTTTCTGCGTTTTCGTGAATTTCGAAGTTTTTTTTTCTGTACTTACGATAATCGTTTCTAAGGAGTTCAAAGAACATCCAAATGGCTGCAAGAAAAATGGCTACTGGAATGGCGATTAAAATCATTTCTTTTTTATTACTGCTGGGTTTAACTGACGATAAATTTCTTTTTGTACTTTTCGGTGGTGCATAAAGATTTCATTGTACAACTTTCTGAAATCATCCTTTTCTTTGTCTAATTTGACATTGTCGTTCAAAACATTTTTCTTCATATATATCTATTTTTAATCTAAGTTTATGTGATAAGTCTTCAAAGTGTCTTTTCTCTGCTCTCAGCTGTTGGGCCTCCCTAATGCTTTCTTGCATTTTATCTTTATATAGATTTCTTTGAATTACTAGATCGGTTATATATCCATATAACAACCAATCACAAAATTTAATCACGGTCTTCATTTTTTACAAGTATATTATTTACAACTTCAATTAAGCTTTGCTCTTCGCTGTGAATCCTAGCCATAATAACATCTCTCATGTAATCTAGGTTTTCTTCTAAGTAGGACTTGTCAAACCATTCTCCATACTCAAAATGAGTAAAATCCTCATCTCTTACGCAAAACTCACCACTAAAATGGCAGTCTACAAATTCTGAATCGTAATACTCGAAATAATATATCGAGTTCTGTTTGTGATGTACTTCAATCTCTATCATGTTGTAAATATACGCAAAAGTTGCAGCATTGCAACATATGTACGCAATAATTCACAAATCATGACAATATTGTGACAGCATCATCTTCGCTAAAGCATATTCCAGACAAACCTCCGCACGCATCCACAAAGTCTACGAAGTTCTGTTGCTTGTCGGATATACGCCCTCCGGGCTTCTTAACCTCTATGGCGGTAAATACCGCTACCTTTTTACCTACGTGGTGTTCAGTAATGGTTATGGTCTTCCAACCAATTAAATCAGAACTACCGGGAGCTAGACCGTATTTAACCTTATTTGATTTATCAAAACCTACGTTATTACGGAATAAACGAACATCACCTCTAGATAGCTGTAATATTTTATTCTGTATTTCTTTTTCGGTCATGGCTCAAAAAAAAGCCCCGCAGTCAATGGGGCTAAAAAAAATTCTCGAAGGTTTAACGACTGTGTTGCAAAAGTAAAGATAATTGTTTAAAAATTTCAAATGCTATCTGTGGCACTATGGCGTTTCCGTATCCTTTTATTGATTCTCTCCGCCACTTTGAAAAGGTAATTCTGTCCAATTCGGTGGGAAGCCCATCATCTCCGCCACAAATCGGGGGTTGAGTTGGGAATTTTTCCCATTGGTGTTCAATGTTGCCCAACTGCCCAAGTCGTTTGTTTCTGTCCTTCCTCTCTTTTCTAATGATTCTGCACTTCCGCTTCCATTCGCATCGCTCACCGTCGGTGTTGGCAACATCCCCATCGACATCGCTCTGTTTAGTGTCACACTGTGCATTGACCCCTCCTTGACTTGAGTGCTTTTCATAGTTGCTGTGGCGTTCGTTGAGTCCATTGCTGTGGGTGTCGGTAGCATTCCGTAAAAATTCATCGCGTCCAATATTGAGTTCGGTCGATTCTCTCCATTTGCTCGACTCGTTATTGATGTTGCTCCCGTTGCTTTCAATGCTTCCACTCTTTCTGGATGATCCCTTTGTACTGCAGTCGGTGTCGGTAGCAACAAACCAGACTCTGTCCCTTCTGTGCGGAGCGTTTTTGGCTGCAGCTGGAATAATAAACGGCTGTACTTCGTACCCTTGAGCTTCCAAGTCAAGACACACCTGCTCGAAAACCAATCCGTCATCAATATTAGTGATACCAAAGACGTTTTCAGCGATGACGAATGTCGGTTTAATTTCTTGTATTGCTCTAAGCATTTCGCCCCAGAGATAGCGTTCATCATCTGTTCCTTTTCGTTTTCCCGCCATTGAGAATGGTTGGCATGGGAATCCTCCTGTGAGAATGTCAATTTTGTTTGCATATTTTTTAAAATCTGTTTTACATATATCAATGTGGCTATCAGCGTTTGGAAAGTGATAGTCCAAAACCTTACGAGGAAATTCCATCCACTCGCAGTGAAAGATGTTCTCCCATCCCATCCACTCAGCCGCTAAATCAAAGCCACCTAATCCACTAAATAAAGATCCGTGTTTCATTTCCTTCTTGCATTATATCTGTGATACGCCCATCCAATTTTATAGCCCCTAGCCCTTGCTATCGCTTTCCAATCTTCTAAGCTTTTAGGCCCAGCTAATTCGCGCTTGGCTTCTTTCTTTTTTATCTCTACTTCCTCCAAAGGTACTAGTTCTCCGGCAACCATTTGCATCTTCTTAGGCTCAGGTTTATGCAACTCACCACATTCCGGGCATCTTTCTGCTGTATTGTTGTACACCGCATAACAAGTCTTGCACTGCCTTAGATTGTGTTTTTGTTGGGCCGCCTTAATCTTATCTGTAGTTAGCTCCCATTCTCTATCTTGGGTAGGAAAGCCATGTTTAAATACGTTACCAGCGTGATCAAGAACAATCGCGTGAGGTTTACCCTCCATAACTCGCAAAGCTCGTCCAACTTGCTGGAGGTATAGCGATAAACTCTTAGTGGGCCTTAGCAGTATAACCACCTCGCATGATGGCACATCGAAGCCCTCTGATATTATGTCTACAGATACAAGGATTTTCGTGGATTTATTCTTAAAGTCATCTAGTATCTTTTCTCGCTCGTCTTTTTTATGGCGTGATGTAATCATCTCAGCACTATGTCCTAACAACTGAAACATATTACGAACCATAGTAGCGTGTTTTATGGAGCAGCAAAAAACGATTGCTTGTTTATCTTTTGCGTACTTTCTATAAGTAGCCACTGCATCACCAGTAATGGATGATTTAAGCATGGCAGTTTCTAATTGCTTCTTATTGTAATCGCCTCCAGTTGTTTTGATTTTCTTCAAGTCAACCTCACTAGCGTAAACCTTTGCGGTACACAGAAACCCCATACCTATCAGATCTTTAATGGTAGGGCCTTGTACTAGCTGGTCGAAGGCTAATCCAAGACCTTTTCCGTCTAATCGGCACGGGGTAGCTGTTACACCCAAAACAAACGCTTCACTAAAACGAGCAGTTATCTTCTCATATTGGCCGGCTACAGCGTGGTGAGCTTCATCAATTATAATAAACTCTGGGTTAATCTTGTCTAGCCTCTTAACAACGGATTGAACCGAACCAACTTGTATGTTACACGTGTAGTCCGGCTCAACGCCATTGATGATTATACCATGAGGCTTACCAAGCCTTTCGCTTATTTGCTCAATTAGCTCTTTCCTATGTGCTAATATAAGTACTTTTTTTGGTGAATTTTCTGCTATTTGTGTAAAAATTGCAGTTTTACCTCCACCGGTTGGAAGTACGAATAGTACACGTTTACTTTTCGAAAATGCTTGTCTTAAGGTAATAATCGATGAGCTTTGATACGGCCTTAATTGCATAGGGTGGTTTGTTTTTCCATCTGTGTAGTGTCGTTCTATCTATTCCCAAATCTGCTGCAAGCTGTTTTTCAGTAATTCCGCGATCTCTAACAACCGCGTTAATTATCTCTTTCATTGCTGCCAATTAGCTCAATGGAATTTACCATCATTTTTAATTTTGGTTTGTCTTGAAAGACATCTGGTGAACACTGGCCCTCAACATAAACTTTTTTGCCTTTAGTCATGAATTCAGCCACAGCTACACTTTGATCATTGCGCCTCCAATAAGCACACTCAACCCATTGCGTAAAGTCTTTTCTAACTTGTACAGCCACGTTAAAATTAATGACTTGTTTTTCTCCTACTTGGTTGATGGTAGCATCGCTACCTAGGTTTCCTATTAATAATGTTTTGTACATAGTGTTGCAATAATACTACAAATGTTTTATATTTGCAACATGGATTACCATAAAGATGTAGAAAGAATTAGCAAAAGTGGACTAGATTTAATTAACAAATCTCCGTTGCATTATTATGATCGGTATTACAACCGACTTCAAGAAGAAAAGAAAACGCCAGCCCTTTTAATGGGCAGTGCAATTCACACTAAAGTACTAGAACCCGATGAGTACGGCAAGATTTACGCTGTAGCTCCAGAGGTTGACAGAAGAACCAAGGCTGGTAAGGCTGATTGGGATGCGTTCGTGAATGATCACCCGGAACACGAGATATTAACTCAAGAACAAGACGCACTAATTGCTAATATACACGACGCGGTATACAAGCACGAACAAGCTAGTGTATTATTGAAGCGCCTAATATCTGTAGAGCAAGTATTTACGCATGAAGATAAGAAATGTAAGCCTGACGGTATTACGATGCAAGATATCATGATCGACCTTAAAACAACCGAAGACGCATCACCTAGGGTGTTTGGTCGCTCGGCAATGAAGTATAGATACGATGTGCAAGCGGCTTGGTATATGGATATACTCAGAGAAAAGGGCCATACGATTGAGGGTTTTGTGTTTATTGCGGTAGAGAAGTCACCTCCATACGCTGTAGCGTGTTACGTTATAGAAGATGAAGACGTAGAGATTGGCCGTCAGAAATATCAAGAGAATTATAACACTTGGAAAGAATGTAAGGAATCTGGGAAATGGCCCGGATTTGGATTAACTAAATTGCAATTACCTAATTATGGAAAATAAAGAAGAAAAATTTGAATTAGCACAGAGGCAAGCTAAGGCTTTGTCTATGTCAACGGTTATTCCAAAGGAATACCAAAACAACATCCCTAACACTATGGTCGCTCTAGAGATGGCTCAGAGAATTGGTGCATCGCCTTTAATGGTTATGCAGAATTTACACATCATTCACGGAAAGCCATCTTGGAGTTCTACATTTATTATTGCAGCCCTAAACAGCTGTGGTAGATTTACTGCATTAAGATTTGATATGCAAAAAGACAAATGCAGAGCATTAGCCAACGAGATATCTACCGGGGAAGTACTTGAAGGGCCTTGGATTACGCTAGAAATGGCAAAATCAGAAGGCTGGTCTACTAAGCCGGGTAGTAAATGGAAAACAATGCCTGAGCTAATGATGAGATATAGGGCAGCTGCCTTTTTTGGAAGGCTTTACGCTCCAGAAATCATGATGGGTATGTACTCAGAGTTTGAGCAGCAAGATATGCAACAAAATAAGGCTACTCAGATTCAAGAACTGATAAAGCCCATTGATGAAAGTCCTCAAGACGATTCATCCAGCCCCGACCAAAATCCTTAAACGATGGGATACCTTTAATCCAATCACATCTCCACTCATAGAGGGCCTTGTATACGTTTACTGGGCCTTCTTTTTTTATAGCCTCATTCATAGCGTATATACTACGCTTACCAATCTTGCCATCTACGCCTAGCTCATAGCCATACTCAGAGTTTAGGAACTTTTGCATTTGGAAGCAAGCAGTAGTTCCTGACCCCCATGCGAAATCAGCACAGAACTCAGCAATGATTTGATTGTTTATTCTTGATCCACCAACAACATCCCAATACCACTTGTATACTTGCACCCACTTCTCTTTAGGCATCTTATAAAAATCGCGTACAGATTTGTCGCTACGACCGTGGATACTGGCCCATGCTTGGAATGTCACGCCCACGTTAGTGTGGTATCCTTTAGGGTTAGGGTATTCCGCTGTATCTGGAACTACGTGCCTTGAAGCGCTATCCAATTTATGGCAGCTTAGGCCACCTTCCCATTTCTTGATGTAATCAAAGTTTACGTCTTTTAAATTAGCCATATTGTTGTGTTTTTTCAATAAGTTTTCGTAAATACCATTCTGCTTTTCGTAGGTCTTCAATTCCGTTTTTATTTCTGTACCGCCAATTATACTTGAAAATATTCCCACGTAAGTAACCAATAAATTCTTCATGTGACATTGCTGCTTCTATGGCCTCAATGCACTCTATCTCTCCTTGATAGTGTTCCGGCTTGTTCACGTTGTCATCCATAAAAGTCTAAATTGTTCGAAGGGCAAATCTATGTAATAATTTTCACCATTACCAAATATTACCTCTGTACAATCAAAACTAGCATAGGCTGCTACTACTTTAGTCAGATCCAAAACACCCTCTCTAAGTACTTCTATCTCTTCAAAATCAGCTTTTAATCCTATCATTTCGTATAAGGGATCAACGTGTTTTTCTAGAAATATATAATTAACGTCTATCTTCATATTATTTTATACGTAAAAGCATTTACTTTTAATTCTTCTTTACCATCTTTTCTTATTCTCTCAGGATGTAGCTCCAACCATCTACCGCCTAAAGGCTTTGGGCTTGCTCCACGTTCAACGTGCCAACCACCTCTACCTTTGTTGTATTCCTCTTTGTAAGTTGCAGTACGAACCATCAAAATATCTTTAAGTTTTACCTTATTTGATTGTGTTAGCCTTTCGACGGTGTAGGTCAACTCATGGTCTTCGTGAACGTGACCCATCCATATTAAATTAGCGCCTTCAACCATTGTAGACATTCTGTTGAATTGAATCGTTCCCTTGGTCACTGGCCCACCACCACCTGAACCGTGGAAATACTTGATATTAAAATTGACTTTGCCGCTACTATTCTCGCGATAAAAGTTGTACACTATCCAACCACCATACCCTCCAACCTCTACATTGGTGTCATTGGTTGAGTTCAGTCCATATACAAAACGTTCAATAACGTCTGTTTCTTGTCGCTTTAGGATGTTGGTTTCATGATTGCCATAACCTACCACTTTAATAAGGTGAGCGTATGGTGAAAACCATTTAACCGCATCATTCACGACAGCATCAAGATAGTTAGATTTGTTGTGTTCTGGTAGGATATCTGACTTGTTTTTACGCGGATCATAAGCTCCTTGCATGAGGCAAAATGTATCCCCATTAAGCAGTATATCTGCGCCTATTTCTTTGGCTTGGTCAAGGTGACGCTTAAGTAACTCACGGTCACACTTTGGGTTATCCCAGTGTATGTCTGAGATGAGTAATACTTTTTTGGGAGCAAATTCATTCCGTAGTACGTGTACATTTGTCTTCATAGCTTTATTTTTAACAACAAAAGGGTAATTATACCAAGGCAAACGTAGACCCAAATGGGTGTTTTGTACTTGGTTATGACCTTTGGGGGTAGTTGTTTTGTGATTGTAATATACGAAGTATCTGGCTTTTGAGTTATAGTGGTAGTAAAAACATCATGTTTTCTTATTACTTCAACCCTAACAGAGCCAGTATCTATACGAATAGTGTCTAAATAACTAAGCGTATCTACTTGTTTGTGGATAAATGTATCACGAATTGTAAAGGTATCAATTACAATAGAAGTATTGCAGTAAGCACTGTCTTTTTTGCAAGCTTGCTTATGATGCCAGTTTGCAGAACATGATGCAAATAATACAACTATTGCAACCCATCTCATTTTTTCTTTACAAATTGTTTATAGTGAAATATACTTGCCCATGTAAACAAACAAGCATATCCAACATTCATTAAAATTTCCGCATTTGGTGGGTAACTCATATACAATACATTCCATAAACCCATTACTGCGGGTAAAGCCAATCCTACTCTAAGTAATACCTTTTCTGCCAATGGAAGTTTGTCAATTCTTGATACTTGCCTACCAAACACGAAGATGTAGAACAACGTTGCGTTGACGCAAACCAATAAATTGGCTACCTCATTTATTATTTGTAGTAGTTCCATCTTGTATTTTTTCTTTAAAGAAACGTTTGCTAATTGCCTCAACTCCTTTTAACCCAATGAAGCCAAGTATAAAAGCAATTCCGTTTTCGTATTTAGTGTTTTCAATCTTGGTTAATTCCATGATAACGGGTGTTAAATAGTTAGCCGAAGCCGTACCCGTAATGATGGCAAATAAAGATTGCTTGATGTTCTTAGCCCCTTCTTTTCCAAGAAACAAAAGTGAGCCTAACAACCCCGCAACGGATTGCATGATGTTAATTCCTATTTCGTCTAAAAAGGTTTTCATGGTTTTATTTTATTTATTTTATATCTATTTTTTACTCTATTTGCTATCATGTTCGATATGGTTGATGGTGATAACCCTAATTTTTTTGAGCATTCTGATATTGACTCAAATGTAATGTCTAGTTCCCCACAATAAACTTTTTTCTTGTTTGATTCCCATGTTTTCTGCATAGATTCTATAGGATTCTTCTTACCTTTATTTAAGTGGCTTATAGTGGCTTTTGTTTCTTTTGTATGCGATTTGCCATAAAAAGGATTGAGGTGTCCTTTTCTTTTTTTTGACATCTTATCCCTAGTTTGCTTAGAGGCTTTTTTGCCGGTTAAAGATTTAGATATTTTTTCTTTTTGCTCTTCAGATAATTGTTTGCCTTTGTTCTTTAAAGATACCTTTTTGTTGTGTTGTGGGCTATTCCTACTTCCGCTACGCGTATCTCCTCCAATGGAAGTGTTTTTTAGATTATAATAATTAACATTATTGGCCGCATCTACATTAGATAATAGCCATTCTTCCATTTGTCTAAAATTTCTTCCTATATAAATTATTGATCTTTTAAATGAATTAGGCCGTTTCTTATATGCTCTTTGAAAATACAACCCACTACCAACATAACCATCGTCAGGCGTGCCAAGATGACTACCGATATAATACATATCTGTATCTAAATCATGCCATCTATACACAAACCCTATCATTATGGAAGGTCTTCTTCACTTGGTTCGGGGAAATACTCAGGATGTAATTCTTTACATTTCTCAGTCCACTCAGCAATTGCCCTTGATGAGCCAAAAACGTGTATTCCGACGGGCTTACACCACACCATTTTGTTATCCCAAGAACTTACCGCATCACCTTGCCATAATACATCAACGTGATAGTTGGTTGATAGTACGGGTTCGGTAATTACCTCGCCTTCTGAATCGTATGTGCCTTCGGTTAGGACTATGTTTCCCAATCTTACGACGCTATGAGGATGGCTTGGGTTACCTTCCTCGTCAACGCCTAATGCTTCGATAAAGGTGTTGGCTTCTGTTTCTGATTTAAATTCGTATTTTCTGAACATTTTATATTGTTGTTAATTCGATACACTCGGCATCGGTTAGAGCGGTTGGAAATAAAAGTATTTGCTTGATGCGTAGCACACCTCCCGCTCCTTCCATATTAAATCTTAATAATCTAATATCACTCCAAGCAGTACCTGTTGAATTTCCTGTTAATTTAGTGCCGTTGTGAAACACATTTCCCGTTGACAATGAATTTAACCTCCATAAAGTCTTGTTATTACTATCGTGGTCAATTACACCTGAACTAATTCCTGACCAATCTACTGCAAAGTTTACACCGCTATTATATATAAATGCTCTACCTACTGCACTTGCTCCCATAAACCTCATTAAGTCTACATTTTCCAGTGTATTTGGTTTTTCATATTCAACCATCAAAACACCTTCAGTATCACTTCCATCAAAGATACCTTGACTTTGAAGATTCATTTGGAAACTATCTTTCGATTTCGTTACACTACTTCCATAGGTAGGTATGTAGGATGTGGGGTAAGAGCCTTCTTCATATTGAGCACCATAAACAAACAAATCACCTTCTGCTGATGTTGAACCACCATAACTACCCGTAGCACTATCGCTTATGTATAAATATATAGTAGAACCAAAGGCATTACTTGAATCAAAATTAGCAATACATCTATACCATCCGTTGCCGTAATCTTCTATATTACTTGTTGTTTTAGTTCCCGATGAACCAACAACGCCCGTTGAAATATCAAATCTTGCATATCCTTGTAAATCTCCACTATGAACTAATTGAACCGCAGTTATATCATTACTTTTAACAAAGAAAGAATAAGACCTTGCAACGGCAGTAACTGGCATTGAGCCTAATGCAATTCTTTTTGTCGCAGAACCACTTGGCAATGTTAATTTAGCAGCATTTAAAACACCCTCTGGAGAAGTTGCATTGTTATCAGTTATTGTTAATGCACTTTCTGTCCAAGCCCCAATGTACTCTGACTGCGTTACAAGGTTACTCCTCTGAGGCTCTAAAAGTAAACTCGGACAACTCGCCCCACCCGAATAGTCAAGGCGTGGCATATCCTCAAGAATACCCGCTTGTTCTGTTGTGGTGGTTGTAGTGATTACGTCCGTACTAACTAAACCGACTTCCAACTGAGCGTCCTGAATGTAGATTGAACCAATAGTTCCTGAACTTGTGCTTGAACTAACGGAAGGGTATATCCGTATCAATGAAGGTGCATTATCATATACTACAGAACATCTATACCATCCACCACCTATAGATTCAATAGATAAATCAACTAAATTAGTTGATGAACCTACAACTCCATTTGCTAAATCAAAGAAACCTTCTGCGTTGCTTGATGCACCAAAAGTTCTTAATCGTAAATTATTAACAGAGTTTGCTTTAGCATAAATACTTAAAGTACCAACATTTGAAGATGTTGGATATTGAAATAAATATCCTTCCGAACTACTATCTAATAACCACGCATTTGAACTACCATCATAACCCGATTGTCCTCCCGTAATAGTTGCGCTTGATATACCCCAACCTGCTTGATTAAACCCATTACTTTGAAGCAACAGATTCTCCCTACCCTTCTCTATTAACCCATCACTATTAATTCTTGTTGCCCCTAAGTTAGAACCACGACTAAACGTGAAATCTCCACTACCATCGGTAGGTTTTACACTATATAATTTCGTGTCCTTATATCCGCTTGGTATCATTACCAAACTTGCATCATTCAATAAACTCATAATCTTAAACCTGCTATTGTACAACTGAATGCCTCAACAACCCCACCGTCTGCCTCTACTCTGGCACGATAGGAATTGAAAAGACTAAAAGCCTCACCCTTGTATCGGGTTGACCAAACACGAATACCAATCATCGGTTATACGCTACGATTGAACCGCTTGTAAGTGTAATGCTTGAAATGTACTTGCTGCTATCAACAGGAATGTAAACTCCGCTTCTCAAAGTTACTCCTGACAATCCCAAAGCCGTCATAAGGCTTGAGCCGTCTTCGTCAAGGATAGCCGATACAACTGCATCATCGTTGACAATAAAGCCTCTGAAAACGCCTGTGTTGGCACTTGTGTTTGAAATAACTTTGCAGCCTGTGTATCCTGCTGAAAAGGATGTTGATGTACTACTCATAAATCTTTTCGTTTAATGTGGGTGTATATTGTGTTTTTACTGTTGCAATAGGATTCACTTTTAACATTCCTTGTTCCACTAACTCATCTGCATCGTCAGGATCAGTGTTGGTAGGTGATGTCTGTGCATAAACACGATAGGAAAACTCTCCGCTATCTACTGAAAAGGTTGAACCCTCAGTTACAGAAAACTTATTGTATCTCTCTGTGTATGCACTGACGTCTGTCAAAATGAAATTGGTTGTGTTGTTAGTCAACCTGTGTGTAATGCTGAATAAATATGTAGGATTTGAAATGGTAGTTTTCTCTGTAAGAGTCAAATACCAAAACTTAGTTTCCTCCTGTGTAATTGTAAG
>Ga0208898_1001152_pt1 | contig 18001 bp, 22 predicted proteins | sample VirMetDEL_Mar_4_FD_184513 | JGI IMG/M metagenome (GOLD analysis project Ga0208898, IMG submission 184513) | Aqueous microbial communities from the Delaware River and Bay under freshwater to marine salinity gradient to study organic matter... | ecosystem: Environmental > Aquatic > Marine >...
ATCTGAGGTGGTAAAGAATTTACTGTGGAAGCTAAACCATTACTATTGTTAGACGGCGGTTGTATGGCAGGGCCTCCTATTTTAGGAAAACCTCCTATTGGAAAACCTCCTATCGGCATTTGATTTCCAAAAAAAGGTCTCATTTCTTTTTCCTTTTCTTTTTACGAATTGGTTTTTTCTTGACTCCGGGTTTCATAATTTGTTGTGCCATTTGTGATCTTGAGATAGCCATTATTTTAATTGATTAATATCTTTCTTAATATCGTCAAACTTTTCCATGAATCTTTTTTCCATTTCATCTAATTTAATCTGAACTTCAATCATATGTTTTTCTAAAGATTCAATTTTTACTTGATCTGCCTTTAGTTCTTGAACATCAGTATACATAATGAAAGTTGTGCCGACTCCGACAAAAATGACACCTAGTAGAGCTACACTCAAAGTTGCAATATTTAACCAGTTTTTGAGTTTATCTACTAAAGTCATATGTCATCCTATCATCAATGTTCCATTTTGCGAATGCTTTTTACGAAGATTCTTCCTTGAATTTCTTCTAGCTCCGCCTCTGCTTCACCACAAGTAATTAATACGGTTGGACCCATATTACGTTTCATTAGACGCTTTTTCTCTAAACAATCACTAATACTTTCTGTGTAAGTGTGCTCTAATAATTCACCATTGCCACTAAATAAACAAAGAACAATAACTACTTTCCACATTAGTAGCCTCCGTTTCCATTACCGTTTGCAAACTTAATTTCTCTTGTTGCATCTTTTAATTTTTCAACGTCTTTTTCTAGTTGATCTACCATTTCTTCTAAATGTTTGATCATAATCTTCGTGTCAGCATTTTCATCTAAAGTTGCTTGTTGTTTTTCAACTTGTCCTGATAAGAATTCTAATAACATATATTGTTCATCATCGGCAGGTAGATTACCCATCAAACCTCTGGGCCATTTAATTCGAAACTCTGTGTTTAACTCAACATCCTTTTCCATTAATTCTAATCGAGTAGAATGTTGATTAAGGGTTTCGACTATTCCAAAATAAGCATAAACTCCTAGTGCTACGGCAGTGACAATAGAAATTAAATTTCTAATTGGCATACCAACTGTTGTCTTATCGCTTATCTCCATTTAACATCTCCAACGTTTACGAGCCTGTCTTAATCTTGAATTGGGGTCTTTGGCAGCTTTAGGAAATTGTTTCATTTGACCCGCAGAACGTGCACAGTAAGATTTTCTTCTGTTGGCATCTTTACTTCCTGGTTTTACTTTTCCTGTAACTGCGGTCTTTAACTTCGAACCAGGGTTCTCGGCACGATATCGTTTAACTCCAGCTTTTGTCATTCCCGCTCCAGACTTTGTAGAACGAAAATACTTTTTTGTTTTTGGTGGCTGTACGTCTCTTTTTCTATTCATTATAAACTGCTTCCATTTTTAACATATAAGATACTCATAGACGCAGACACATCAAAACTTACAGAAGCTGAACTAGATACAGCTCTAAACTCTATATCTGTTTTCTCGGTTAATTTAATTGGAAAACTATACATCTGTAGATGATTTCCGTCTGTTAGTACAATTATTTCTTGTGTATTAAATACTCCACCGTGTGGTCTTGCTACTAACAAAGTTGTTAAAATAGCAGGAGTATTTGAACTATTCCCTGTTGAGATATTTGTTTGATAAATATAAGCAGTGTAGTTAGCTGGTACAGTCCAAAAAGCTTGAAGCGTTTGATTAGTTCCGTCTCCATTAATTGTAGTGTAAATATTCGCAGGTACACCTGTTGTTACTGTTCCCGTTCCTACATAAATAATTCCTGCGTTTGCCCCGCCACTTCCTGCGGTTAAAACTATTGCTCTGTTTACTCGTATAAATGAATTAGTAGTCGTAACAGCCGTTTGACCATTCATAGTTATTGTTTCAGAAATTTCATTATAATTTCCGTCTAATCCAGAAATTAAAACTGTTCTTGCACCTGTTCCTGCTGACGTATCATTTACATTCGAACTAGATACTGTCATAGTAGTTGCACTTGGTGGATAAGAATATAAACCTCCTTGTGACCAAATAGTTTCTACACTATTTCCAACAACTGCATTTTGTCCAAACTTATAAACATGTTTATGATAAGCGATTTGTCCCTGAGCCACTTGAAGTTCAAATGGCTCAGTATTACCAAGTTTACTTATTGAAGTAACTTGTCTAGTCATTAGGTGTAAAACACATTCACTGTGCAGTTGACTGTAGTTACATTGAGGTTAGATGTAAATAACACACCTTGTTCAGGTATGCTCATTGATACATCTGAAGTGCCTCCTGTCACTGCTACGTTAAACACAGCAGATCCGCCATCATTAAAGGTGACAGTTCCATTACTAGCCCCAGGACCAATAATAAAACCTTTTAATCTTGATCTACCTGCAAACACAGTAGTAGTTGCGTTTGCGGCAGCACCTTTAACTTGAATATCACTATCGAAGGCCATTATTTACCTCCTTACGCTACTGTTACGCTATTTGAACCAACAATAGTCCAACCTGCAGTTGTGTTATACACAAGAATTACAGCGTCACCAACAGAGTCAAAAGTAATAGTAGTTCCACCTGCTAAAGTAGTAGGTGTTAACACTGCTGTATCACCTGCAGCACTTTCAGCTACATAGGAAATGATTTTTACTTGACCTGCTGAACCATTAGCAAGAGTTAATGCATCACCAGTGTTTTCAGCGGTAATTTCTGTAATCAAATCAGTTAAGTTTACTGCACCAGCACCTGTTAATGCTTGAACAGAACCTGTAATGATATCACTATAAGAAGTTCCTACTGTAATAGCACCAGTGGTTGAGTTTTTTGATACGGACTCAAAACCGTTTTCGGATCTCACTGGACCTGAAAAAGTAGTATTTGCCATATTAAACCTCCTAGGTTGTATAGACCGATCACATGGTCTCTATACCGTCTGACTAGCTCAGTCCATGTAATCTATTATGCTAGTTCTTAATTAGTACCATAAAAAAAGGGGGCGTGAAAGCCCCCTAATTAATTATTAATTATACGTTAGATTATGCTGCACCTGGTGAACCAAATACACATCTAGGATCTGAGAAACCAAATGAGTATCTCTCTCTAGCTTTGTATCTTACGTTACCAGTGTCAAAGTCACCTTCCATAGATGTTCTAATTGGTGATCTTTGGAACAACTTAAATCCATTTGGAATGTCAGTCTTGATAAAGAACGCATCTGGGTCTGTTAAGTAGTGGTTTACTACATATCCCTCAGGAATCATGCCCATATTTCTTAGAGCGTTGATATCATTATCTGCTGTTGCAACTCTTAACTGTGACTGTGTTAGTCTTTCAGCTACGAATTGTAACTCAGAAGGAATGATCAACTTTCTTCCTTGAGTTGAAATTAATAAACCTCTCTCATCAGTAAATGCTGCGATATCAATCAGAGCTTGTTCCAATGAAGTTTCGTTTAAGTCAGCAGGTGTTGCTAATTCGTTAGAAAGAGTTCCTGCTACAAGTGGGTGTGCAGTAGAGCAAAGTTCTACACCGTCACCACCAGCAAAGTTCGAGTCAAACGCATTGTTTAATACGTTTGCAGCTTTTACCTGCTTAGTGTTTGCCATGGAACGAGCAAGAGCTTTCGTGTATCTTGCTGAGACTCTGTCGTAGAGGTTATCTTCAACAGCTTCTTCAGTGATTGCAAAACCTAATGCAATTGTTTCATGTGTGTAACGTGCAGTGAAGGTTTCTGTCGCATTGTCATAGACAATTGATCCACCTTCTGATTTTACTCTAGCGTTACCAAAACCTGATAACATTACTTCTTCTTCGAATGCACGATCAGAAGTTTCTGTTTCAAAGATTTCGGCATGCTCTGCATCATAACGTCCGTACTCCAGGCCGAATAAGGCATTCAAACCTGGCTCTAACTCTTTTACGAGTTGACTTCTAGATATAGCCATTATTTATCTCCTTATATGCCTGTTGTATCTGTTAGAGAATGTAAGTTAATTTTAACTTGGATTGCTGCATTTGCTGCAGTGTAATCTGAGTTATCAACATCAGTTGATAAACCTACAACTCTAAAGTTAGCGGCAGCACTTACTGCAAAACTGCTACCATCAATAGCAACGTTTGAGATTCCATCAATTGAGGAACCTGCACTATATGTTGCGATGTTACAGTTTGTACCGACTTGTGCTTGACCGGCGTTAGCGTCATCAACTTTAACCTCAAATATTACATTTGGGTCGTCGATGACATAAGCTTTGATGTCATCTGCTGCTATGCTTCCTGGGTAGTGATTACTCCAAGTAGGCTTTCCTGTAGTTGGATCAGTGTATTCGCAACCATTAAAAATACCAATAAGTTCAGCACCAGCAGTTGAACCGACATCAATAGCACCATTTGCGACCAATATTACTGGGTCGCCTTGATATATTGCGGATCCCTCGTTATTGCCGATTTTGTACTCATTCTGGCCTTGACCATTATAAGCAGCACCGAGCATTTTAACGGGTCTAAATCCGTAATATCCAGCTTGATTTGCCATAGTTCATCTCCTTTATAGTTAAGTGTTCTTCTAGTTGTTCTTTTTAGAACCTCCAAAAGATACACGACTCTGCCTATCAGCATTGATAGGCATGCTAGGATGTTGTTCTCTCAACGGATCGTCTTCCCAGGCTTGAGTCTGTTGGTCAGTCTTTCGCCTGTAATGAGCATTACGCTCTTCAACGGTTTCCGCTGGTATTCTTGCCAATAGCAAGTCACCTACGCTGATGACACCCTCATAAGATTTGATGTTTCCGTTGTAAGCAGAGTAAAGACCTGCGGTATACTCATCAGCTCTGACGAGTTCCCAGCCTTCTCTGAGACGAGCAGTAATATTTTTCGTATCATCTGCTCCATTTACACGATGACGGAGCCATCTTTGCTTATATCCATCAGGACACGGTGGTGCGTCTAACTGAGACGGTGGAGTCCAAGGCTTTCTACGAGCTTCTTTCTCCCTTGTTTGTGCACTTCTTGGTGTTTTAATATCTGTCATTTTGTACCTCCTTAAACGTACTTAGCATACTCAGCTAAGGGAACCCCTAGCTTGTTTGCTATTTTTACTTGACTAGGAGTCAACTTAACAGACTTGCGCCCACTGGTTGCAGACCTTGATGCAGAAGCAACAGGTTGGGCGATTTTGTTGCTTCGTGTTGTCTGATCCGAGCCTTGATTAAAAGACTCTGGAAACTTGTTTTTAACCCTATTAGTCAATTCATCATAGTATTCATCTGATTCTGTGTCAAATCCTTCCGCTACTAATCCACGGTGAATTCTTTGAGCATAATCAGTCATTTCTTCGTCTTGTCTAAACCAAGTATTCTTCTCAGCCCAGGCTAATGCCTTTTCTGATGGTTGTGGTCTAGCTTGAGGACGCTGAGGAGCTTGTTGTGCTTCCTCTTGTAACTGTTTCTGAAACTCTTCGTACTCACGTTCTTTTTTAGATTTAGTTACACGTATTCTTTCTGCTTCAAGATCAAGTTTAGTTAAGGCAGCTCTTGCTTCCTCTTCTTTTACAAAATCTCCTTGTTCACGTGCAGCAATTAAGTTTTGACGTGCAAGATCAGCAGCCATTTTATTTCTTACTTCGCTTTCTGACATGTAACCTTTGTCAATGTCATAAGTTTTTAGTTTGGCCTCTGAAAGTTCTTTTTGCACATTCTGAGCATATTGAAGAGCAGCTTCTTTTTCTCTTTCAGCTTCTCTTAACTTATATGTCATTTTGTCAATACGCTTTTTGACTTTATCAGAATATTGATCCATCTCTTCGGATTGCTCCTGAACTTCAACTTTGGGTTGTAGTGGATCTTTTTCTTCAGTTTTCACATTTTCGTATGTTTCTGGTTTTACTGAACCATGAGACTTATCCTCAAGTTCTATTTCAGCTCCTTCACCAGAGACATCTAGATCAACCATTTTATCTTTTTGAGCAGATGTTATTTCTGTTTGCATGGTACCTCCATGTTATAATACTGTTAATATGTCCTCTGGATTATCAACGGTGCCGAGTATCTCGTCATCATTAAGTAATCTTACTTCCCCACCATCTATCTTTAGTCTTGATCCTGCGTATCTGCCAAACACAACCCAATCGCCTTGTTTACACCAAGGACCATTAGGAAACTTTTCTTTATCTTGATATGCATCTTCTCCTACAGCTAACACCATAGCAACAGATGCAGTTAATTGTGAATCTTCCAAAGTTTTATCTGTTAGGATAACACCACCTTTAGTTTTTTCTTTTGCTTTAAAAGGTAATACTAAAATTCTCCACCCAACAGGTTTTGGAAGTTTTTCTATTTCTGTTTTCTTTTTTTCAACACCCTTAGAAGGGTTGTCTAATTTTGCTTTTACGTGATCGGGCACGTATAATGTTTTAGTCATCAAATTTCTCCTCTTTTTCCAGCAGGCGAGAAACTTCCTGTTGGCACATGTCTAGCATGTGTATCTTTCCTAAAATATACTTGTAATCTTCCATTTTTTCAACCCCTTGTGTTAGATTTTCAAGTAATGTTTCTCTTGCTTTTTTTAATTCTTCTTTCAAGTTATAAATTACAAATGCGCTCATGCGTAGGCATTAACTCCTGGTATACGTTTTTCAAAAACTTTGTTACTATTACCTTTTGAGCAGTACCATGTTTGTTCAACACCTCTGTTTGCTCCAAAGTTAGGAACTTGAAGTTGTGTGAAACCGTCTTTGACTGCCGTAGCTACAGAATTAAGTAGATAATCATCACCGACCATTGTTCCGTTTTCTTTTAACTTTGGCCACCAATTTAAGATATCATCTTGAACTGCATCATATTCATGAGCACCATCAACCATGATGTAATCAACAGAATTGTCTTCAAACATATCTAATATTCTTTTCTCATCAGATCGTCCTTGGCAAACATTGACCATATTTCTACCAATAAAATACTGTAGATTATCTCGAAAGATTGATAAAAAATCTTTTGGTAATTTTATGTTTGCATGTTCAGTAGAACCTTCAAATGTGTCAACGCAGTATATTTTTACGTTTTCTTTATTTGCATTTACTAATGAAGTAGCAAGATAATGTGTAGAACGACCTAGAAAAGATCCAATTTCTACAATTTTTCCATCATCTGGAATTTGGTCGACAATAATGTCGTACGTTTCAGAATAGTTAAACCATCCTGGTATTTTAAAATACGAATGTTTCATGTTAAGAACCCTTATTTAGTTATCTTAACTATTTGTATCTTTTTGTAAGTATTTTTCAACCCTTGTGAAACAGGACCTTTCTTTGGAGGAACTGTTGTTGTTAATTTTTTACTTTTTAAATTTTTTGATTGCAAGATCAGTCACCTTGAGTCCAAATGATGAAGCGATAGCGGCCATTAAAGCCCAAATATACCAATCAGGAAGTTGATTTAAGGTATCAAATCCTTCTTTTAGTTTATGAATCCATTCTGGTTTACCAAAAAAGATTGCACCAAACACAATTAATAGGGGAAGTGATAAAATTACTGTAAACCACTCATCACGCCATGAATTTTGCATATTTTTTTGAGTTGCAATCGCATAATCAATCTCACCTTCTGCCATTTTACGTACGTGAGTTTGTTCTGCCTCTGCCATAAGCTTTTTTGTTTCCGTTCTTGTCTTAATAACGTCTACGGCACCTTTTGCGACAGTTCCTATTACGCTCCAAATCATTTTTTCTTCTCAGCTCCTTTAATTTTGCCTTTATTTATGCTTGCATAAAAGACTTTTTTTGCTGTTTTCTTACCATAAGTCTTTTCCATTGACTTTTTTATCTTTTTACCCTTGGTTGTTAGTGGCATTTTGCTTATCTCTTGCTACATTTGCTCTTAAATTAGCAATATCATAGGTTTGTTGTATTTTTTTGTCGTCTAACTCTTGTTTATATTCAAATTGATCCTCTTTTAAATCTTGGTTTTGATTTTTTAGAGCATTATTCATCTCCATTTCAGACTGTCTGAGCTGTAATTCTTGTTGTTTTAGTAATACTAAAGGATCCATCTGCATATTTTCCATTGCTTCATTACCCTCAGTTACCATTTGCTCTGTAATTTTCACAATTTGCTCATTAATTAGTTGTTCTCTTTGTTGTTGTAACCTCATTAACTCCTCTTGTGGTATTTGTTCACCAAATTGTTGACGTAATTTTTCTGCTTCCTCCACTAGAGCTTTGTCTACAACCTGTGTTGCAAGTAAAGATACGTGTTGATAGATGTGTGATATTAACTGCATCACAATCATTGGGTTTGCACTGATCATCTTTGAACTCATAAATGTTCTGTGTGCTTTAATATGTTGTTCATGATTTTGTTGTGGAAATGCTTGTAAGGGTTTTCCCATAATTACAACACTATGTTCAATTGCTGGATCCATAGGTTGAGGTGGTTGAGGTATCGGTAGTATTTGATCAATATCTTTGACACCTAACGCAATGTACATTCTTCTATATGCCTCATACATATTGTGCATTTGAGGATTTGTCTGAGCTAGTTGTAATTGATTTTGTGCAAGAGTTACTCTTTGTGATAAAGAGAATATGTTTGGATCGGATACTGGTAAAATGTCAATGTTATCATCAAAGTCAACTTGCTTAATTTCTCTTGGGCCACCCTGCACATTGAAAGGATACATAGGTGGTAAAATTACTTTGAATATTCTTGCTAATAATTGAAACTCTTTTTTCTGTGCATAGTGTAATCTTTTGTGAATTGCTGACATTACTTTTGTGCCACGCTCCATGAGAGCCATGGTTGTGCCAACAGGAGTTTGAGATTTACCAATTTCTGACATTTGCATATCAGCAACTGCAGCAAATTGTTTACCTGCTTCTACACAAAAACCAAGTAATTGAAATAAGACTGCATCAGGACCTTTGTAAGGTAATGGCATTAACGCTTCACGAATGATTCCGTTTGGTGCATCGACATCTCTAAACTCACCAGGTTGTAAAGGTTGATCATCATCACGAATACGAAGACCTCTTGCTTTATAACCAGCAGGTAGATTTGATAATGTACCTGCATCAAGTAATTGTCTCAACGCACTTGTAGCAGTTCTTGTTAATCCACCAATCATGTGGATTAAACCAAAGCCATAAAAACCTAGACCGGGTAAAAACTTATAATGAACAAAGTATTCAGTTTTCTTTTTTAAAGGATCTGCTTCATTATAATTACGATAAATAGATAAAACTTTTTGACTGCTTCTATCAATTGTAACTATGTAAGGTAATTTAATTCCGCTGGGCTCACCATTGTTAGGATTAATATCTTCAAATCCTTCCAAATCTAAATCAACATGAACTTCGTAAAGTTCTGTCATATCGCCCATCAAATAATCAGTGGGACTTTCTCCGTCTATTCTATCTTTCTTTTCCTGTAAATCAGAAGTGCCGTCACCATCATAAGGTTGTAAGGCAATATCACGGTAGAATCCTGAAACTTGTTTTTTCCTTAAATCGTTCATCGACATTTTAACCACTTGTGTAATACGATCACAAGTATCTAAGTCTGATGCGCCGTAAGGTACAACTACGTCTTCTGCAGGAATAAATTTAGATGTCGCTCTTCCAAGAACATTATCATAGTAAACTTTTTTAAATGCACTTCCTGCTAATGGTAATTCAAATAATAGTTGATCCATCTCTGGATTATAATCTTCCATGACGTGAGTAATCTCATAGTTCATGTAATCTTTGACTCGCTCAGCAGCTTGTTGTAGTTGTGGATTGTTTGCGCCAACAACTTGTGTTCTTACAGGGCCATCACTAGGTAGAAGTTCTACATAAGCCATTGCCTGAAATTGTGTAACAGCTTGTGCTAACATTGGATGACTAACAGATGCAGCACCTCTAAAGGGTCTAGTTCTTTCCTCATATTTAAACCCAAGTAAATCTAAACCTTTTGTGTAAGCTTGTTCCCAATCTTCACGAGAAGATTTATCACTATCGATTTTGTCAACTAAATCATTTGTAATTTCTTGAAGATAAGATTCGTCTAAAACTTCAGCTAAATTAGACATGAAGGATGCAGGTTGTTGCTGTTCCTCCATAGGATTTATAATTGCAGAACCGTCGTCAACAATCTCTACGTTTGGTTGTGCATTAATTTGATCTACTTCTATTTCCTGACCAACTTCTTCAACATCAAGATCCTCTCCGCCACCTGGACCAATTGGTTCAACACGATCCATTTTAGGTAAGTCAGATGTAGGATTAAACTTTTCTACCATTAATAATCTCCATAAATATCAGTTATTGAAACTAACCCATCATTACTAATTTTACCACCATCTTTTTTCCCGTAAAGGAAAAACGGCTTTGCACTTTTCTCTGTTTTAGGCAAAGTCAAGACAGGTATTAGAATTTCTTGTGGATTATATTCCTCAATTAACACCTGTGCTGCATTTCTATCATCACCTGGACCTAGAGGAACAAGTTCAAAATCTTCAAAATCAATAGTTCCGCCTGTATCCGTTGTTTCCGTTATAGTCTTTGGTTGGACGTAATAGTCCATGGTTTGTCCTGGTGCTATCTCTCTTGAATAAATTACTTGATTAGCTCCTAAACTATTTGCATTTCTTTTTAATTGTTCATCAATAAATAATTGTGCTTCTTCAGGCTCTAATCCTTGAGCTAGTTGATCTTGTTTTAAATATTCATATTCGCCATCAAGACTTCTTTTATAGTATGTTAAACCACGATTAGAAAGATTTGGATTGATAATTTTTTCTAAATCAACAGTTCCTCCATATTTTTTGGCAATAGATTTCATTTGCTGAATAGCAACTCTATCATATAGGTCTTTAAACTTTTTACCCTCAGGTCCATCAATATCTTTACCCCACCGTTGTGTTACAAGTTTACCGGGATAGATACCTACTTTCTCAATACCTTTAGACTGTGCATCTTTAATGGTCGCTTTTAAAATTAAATCCACATAATCTTTTTGTTTTTGAAATGGCACTGAACCAAAAAGTTTTAATTCTTTTGTATCATGTCTACTAGGGAGTCCAGACTCCTCTCCAAAACGAGCAATTTCTTCTGACGTTCTACCACCTGGAACTCTTATATCTTTAAGTAAAGAATCTAATTCTAAAGCTCTATTTAAATCTAAAAGGTCATCACGAATTTTTAATTGTTGTTGTGAGATGTCAAAAATCTTTTCATCAACATAAGGCATATCCTGTGCCACACGAGCTTTCATCTCATCATCAATTAATTTCTGTAAACCTGTCAATTGCTCAGAGTATCGGGGAATTAAACCCTTACCCGCTGCATTAGGAAATGGTTTTATGCCTTTTGTTTCTTTTAATATTTCCTTTTGTTGTGTAGACATCATTTTATTTAATTCTTCTAATCGATTTATTGCATTGGCTGAAACGTAAGGATCTGTCGACTGTGCTTCTATACGAAGTTTCTGTTCTGCTTTGTCTAATCTTTTCAGCATGGCATCAATACGTTCTTGTTCTTTTCTTAAACTCGTTAACATGTCAGTTTGTAGTTCTTGAATGACAGCAATCTTCTGACCCTCTGGTCCTGCATAATCAGCAACACGAGTAAACGCAATAATATTAGGATCGTCAAAATGGCCACTTTCAACAAAAGCTTTTGACTCGCCTGGTATAGAACCTGCTTGAACAATTACGTTTCGATAGTTTTTTCCTACTTCATCAAGCGGTTGACTACCCGCATTTTTGTGTTTAGGTAATCCCATTGCATTTCCATAACGAACAAAATCTTCTTGATCAGGAGTTAATTCATCTGCTTCTGCAATACTTCGTGGATTTTCATTTTTCACAATGACATTTAAATTACCAATCGGTGACTCCTGATAATAGTCAATCAATTGTTGTCTTGTTACTTTTTCATCGGGAAAAAATTTTTCATAATCACGTAAGAATTGCTCTAATCCTGAATCTTTAATTTCAGATAAAGGTGCTTGTTGACCACCCATTAAAAAATCTGCCCATGCTTGTGGTTTTGCAGCGTTGGGTGCATTCGGGCTCATCATTTTTTCTAGGGTAAAAGATTGAAAAGGAAAATCATTTCTCTCTACGGGTGAAATAAGAGCTGGAGTTAATTCATCCGTAGCACCTGGACTGGGTAGCATGGTTGGCTGAATATCTTTTGGTGTCACTACACCTTTAGACTTACCGAAAATATTAAATAGTCTGATTGGATTAAAGGCTTGTAAGTTTCCTGATTCAACAGCTTGACTAAAATAATCTTCTCCTTCAAAGGCAGGATCGGCTGAGAACTGTTGTTGATTAAGATTTTCTAACGGATCACCACCAATGGCCATTTTAACAGGACCACCTTGTTTAAAATTTAAAGGAAAGTTTTTTCTTATGTAAGGAGCACTACCAAAAACTAAATCCTCATCCTCCACTTTAGAACCTTCCGGTCTTTGCTGTGATATCTTAAAGTCTTTTGGATTTTTCTTAAACTTGTTTAACCTTTTTAAAAACATTGTTTGTAATTCTTCTAAAGACATATCTCTATCAGTACCCAAAAATAAATCTATCTTACCATCTTCTCCTTTATACACTGCAGGAAAACCCAACTTAGGTGTTAATTTTTTATTTATTTTTTCTATGGCTTCATCAGATAATTCACCTGGTTTAAACTCAAGTAGTACAGATTGATTATCATCTAACATTTTTTTATTTATTTTAATGATTTGATTCACAGCGTTTTTTACATCAACTTCTTTACCAATGTTTTTTACACTCTTTTTCAAAATATTTTCTTGTCTTGGCTGAAGAGCAATATTATCAAAACCGAGATTAATACGATAAAATTCTGGATTATTAAACAATCCTCTCATAGCAGGAGAGAGTTTAAATTGTTGAGACGGTCTTTTAGCGGTTCCTTTGAATTTCGCAATAGGAGCTATGTGTGCCATGTGTCCTGCAAACACTCTTGCAAAATCCGCAGCCATTTGTTCGGCGTCATCTCCAAATTTATTACCGATTGTTCGTTTGTATTCTTTCACAAATTGTTCTTTAAACTCTTGGTTCTTGTTGACAAAATCAATAAATGCTTCTTTGGTAAATTTTGTAAGGTCATTACGTTTTTGTATTTTTTGTTTTAGTTTCGAGTACGAAACAATACCCTCATCTAAATCAGCAACTAGATCAGCAAAAAGTTTTTGTTTATTAAAATTGTTTTCTTGTACAAATTGAGGGTTATTTTTTTGATACGCTGGATTATCGATATATGCTTTGTCTTTTGGCGACCAAATCTTTTTTGGTATAATGCCTCTTTCTTCCATAAATTCTGCAAATTGATCTTTCGTTCCAAACTTACCTGAGCGATAGGCATCGTAGAACATAGTGTGATTTGCTTGATCTGTTAATGAAGCCGTTTTAGGATTTGCTGGTGATATAAATGTAGATATAAAATTTCTTTCCCTTCCTTTAGATTGTTTAGGTGCAACGAGGTCTTTAAGATTTTTTTCATTTTTTTCCCATAATCTTCTAAAGGTGGTTGGACGAATACCTGTAATTGTAGAGGCACGGTTAAGAGGGACAAAATCCTGAAACTCATCATATTCTTCTTGAAGTGATTTTATCATGTCATCTGTTAATTGTTCACCACCTGGTTTTTGTGGGTCTTTGACATATTTTGCAATATTACTGTTTGGATACGCTTTAGCATATTCCGTAATATTTTTTATTCTTGTTTTTGAACCAGTTACAGATTGTTGGATTTCGGCTGCTTTACCTGGTGATATCATTTGACTCGGCGGATTCTTTCCAAGCTCATTATCTAAAAGTGCAAGATTATCTAAAACCTCAGAGCGTTGGCTAATATTTCTTTCTACAAGACTTCCTGCAGGCTCATAGTCTTTACCTGCTGATCCTTTGACCATGAACTTTTGAAAAGGAAATGTTTCTTTTGGTTTTCCGTCAACATATTTACGACCTAAATATAAACTATTTAATTGATTAAAATTTAATTCAGGAAAAACTTTTTGAGCTTCTTCTATGAATTCTCTTTTTGTAAAGCCCTCAGGTTTGTCTTTGCTAATCTTGTTAAAATGATCCATTAGCTTCTGTCTATTAGCTGAAGTGCTCTCTGGTCGTCCTTTAAATCCTGTTAAATTAGCAACACGCTCTCCATCGATCATCGATGAAGGCAACATGTCATCATTGGGCTCACCTGTTGCTTTTGTTTTAATTCTATTCAACTCTTCATTCAGTAACATTAAACCACGAGAGTCTTGAACAGCGATGTCTATTTTTTCTTGTCGGGTTGTTGCGTTCGCAATTTTTTCTGCTAAGGCTTTTACACCAGCGGTTAAACCTCTTCGTACTAATTCTGTTACACCAAAAACATCAATCGTATCAATCACGGCAAATGCTGCATCGGTCATTTGCATCGGGGTCAGTTCATAGAAAGGCTTTCCCTCTGCTAATTCTGTCATTGTCTCTACTTGAGGACCTAATGCTTCTCGAACACCCATACCTAAACCAGAAGTCAATCGCTCTCCTGTCACGGCTTCAATATCTTGTGCTCTTTGTCCTGCACCATATCGACCTTTATAATCTTGTTTGTCAAACTGAAGACCCGCCCGTTGCGCCATCGCTTCTTCTAATTCATAGAGCTGTCGATATCGCTCTCGATCTTCAACACTACTTCCCGGTGTAATTGCTTCTTGTGTAGGGAGAATCATTCGAGAAGCACCTTGTACTAAATCTGCTATATCAGGAGCACCGCCTGGTTGACCATAAAACTTTTTTAAAAATTCTGGAACTTCGTCAAGTATGTAGGGGTCGGGTTTCACCGCCTCGATGTCAGGTTGTAATGATACGTCAGGATAATTCTCATACGCAGGATCATTGTCGATTGCTTCGTCTCCTGCTCGGTAAAGGTCTGATCGGGTTCTCACCATTAATAATACTCCGGTTGTGCTCCATGGTCCGTAGGCTCATCTTCGTAGTCATCTTGCAACGATACAAAGTTACCCTTACGGAACCTTAGTAATGCTTGGCTCATCGAGTCAACTAAGTCGTCATGTTCCGCATGAGGGAACATGGCACATTCTTCAATCATCTCTTCAGCCCAGCGTTCTTTTGGTGCCCACACGGCTCCTGATTCAAACACAGGCGCCACTGCATGCACTCTGGATAACTTATCATTACCACGAGAAGGTGTAAAGTTGATAACAGGGATACCCACCTGACGTAATTCTTGTATCAACGGTAAGCCCGAGGCTTTTGCTTCAACGATCACGGACTCCGGTTCCCAGTATTTATACTGCTCCATCGCCACTTTCTTTAACTCAGGGAACTCGAAACGATCTTTCACTAAATCTAACAATATTATATTAGGTGTCACTTCATCAGGATAGAACACACCCCATGTGCTTATGGCGCTATAGTCACCTGTTTCTTTTTTGGTAAACGCTGTGTCATAGGATTGTATGATGTGAGACAGTAATGGCATTTCTTTTTTATCCCATGTCCTCCACCACTCTCGTTTAATAATAGCCCCTTCTTCACCTGTGGGATTCTGTTGCCATTGAGCTTGCCACTTCTGTTCGCTCAGCGATGCTTTCACTGCTTCTAATTCCTCTAGCTTCCAATAGTTAGGCCAGACCGGTTTATTGTTCGGTAAGATCGCAGGGAACTCAATCACATCCCACTGATCCGCTTTTACTTCACCCATGGCACGCAATAAATTTCCTGTTAAATCTTTTTCACTCCAACGGGTCATCACGCACACAATACTTCCACCAGGTTGTAAACGCTGACGAGGTCCTGAGGTATACCATTCCCATGCGTTGTCCATGGCCGTTTGACTGAGAGCATCTTGCTCCGAATGAGGATCGTCAATAATTAATAAATCCGCACCACGACCAGTAATTGCACCTCCTACACCAGCACCAAAATACTCTCCCCCATAGTTGGTTTCCCATCTTCCCGCCGCTTTGGAATCCTGTGATAAACGTACGTCGGTAAAGACTGCTTTATATTCTTCACTGTCCATTAAGTTTCTCACCTTACGACCGAAACGATACGAGAGTTCGGCGGTGTGAGTTGTTTGAATAATCTTGGTCTGTGGTTTATGGCCCATGAGCCAAGCAGGAAAAAGATAAGATGCAAATTCTGATTTTGTATGACGAGGGGGCATATTAACAATTAATCTTTTTATTTCACCCCGTAGCACTTTTTCGAACTTCTCTCCGATTCGGATGTGATGTTCACCTTCCACGAACCCTGGCCACACAGTTTTAACGAACGTTATAAAGGAGTCTCTTGCCTTACTTGCAAGTTCTAGTTGTGTCTTTCTAAGTTCAAGTTTAAGGAGCGCTTCTTGAGCCTCCTTTTGATCCATAGAGGATACGTCAAAATCTATTCTCATGTCAGAATTATTATCATAGTAATTATTTGTGTAAAACACAACCTACGTGCCTATCTTGTAGATACATCAAATGGGTGTAAACCCCCCGCACCCCCGCCACCCACCATATATGGTGGCTGAGCGGAGAACGGGACTCAAGATATAGTAGGGCTAGGAACTAGATGGGATTTGGATCGGGGGGAGATGGGCAGGGCTGGAGAATATCCAGCCCAGCAGGGTTAAAATAAATTGCTGTGCTTGTCAGCGAGTTTAGACAATAACTGCCTTCCCCACTGCTTCACTTCAGCATCAGAAGTAGTAGTAATAAGATGATAAATTTCATTACTAAGAAAATTAGCGATAGCACGATAATCTACTTCTTTCTTTGTTTGGATAGTATTATCTCTATCAAGTCTATCGACTTCTGCCAAACGCTCTTGCAAATCTGCAAAAGGTCTATTGATAATACCATTGTTATTGTTAGGCATGAGTTATAATCTCACATATCCTAACTAATTGCAAGAACTTATGATCTTTTCTGTGGATAACTTTTGTACCATTTGGTCGCACCCTTGACCACCTCAACATTGGCTTCTATAAGAAGATCATGTACCCAACTCCTGGCGGTCTGCTCCGCCAACCTCTATCATGTGATAAGACCAAAGGTTTGACGGGCAATGGAGAATGATTCGTGAGCCACGCACAACCAACTGTGTCCACCGGCGTCTGCTCCTGAACTATCCTACCTAACTGTGATGATCTTATGGCTTAGTGTGTAATGGAGAATGGAGAACGACACGAGGGCAAATATACCCTCGCACCTAAATTATTTAGTTAGCCTAATATTACTGAGTTTGCATCTGAACAAGAGGGAAATTCGCTGTGAGTAATTCGCTCTCTTGATCTTGGTCAACAATCGGCTTCAACTCGACAGTTTCTACAAGCTGAGTTTTATATTGAGAGTATCTCAAAGGCTCTTTGAGTTTGAACTCTGCACTGTTGAACTTGTAATATGATCGTCTAATGACGTTCATCTTATGTTCAATTCCTTTGAGAACTTTATCGTCCTCGCCAACAAAAGACTTAACTAAGTCTTTCTGCTCTTTCAACTTCGAACTGATGAAGTTATTTAGAATAGTTAGTCTTACTAACTTGTCTATTTCTTTCTTTTTGTTCATGTTGCCTCCTTTGGCTTATTATTAATATAGTGATATCCTAACTAATTGCAACTATTTATTTAATTTATCTGTGGATAACTTTTTCCAACCCAATCATCATCTTCAACCAACTGTGTCCACCGGCGTCCCCAGCTCAGGCCACTACTAATCATATACCTTATGCTTATGGTGTGAATGGAGAATGGAGAATGGACGAGACCAGCCCCCACAAAACCATCACAATCGCCACAGCAGCCAGCTCCCTGAACAACTTACCAACGCCCCAAGGTATAGAGCTAATGGTGATGCATAGAATGGAGATCCCAAGCAGCAGGGCGACTGTGATGGTTAAAAAGAAAGGCAACTATTCTTCGGCCTCATGATCGTATTTCTCTGCAATGACTTCACGACACACATCTTC
>Ga0208898_1001161_pt1 | contig 17897 bp, 29 predicted proteins | sample VirMetDEL_Mar_4_FD_184513 | JGI IMG/M metagenome (GOLD analysis project Ga0208898, IMG submission 184513) | Aqueous microbial communities from the Delaware River and Bay under freshwater to marine salinity gradient to study organic matter... | ecosystem: Environmental > Aquatic > Marine >...
CTATCACACCCTATCTAATGCTTGCAGATTTTCTGTATAAGATGGAAGCTCTTGGACCAGAGCAATTTAATAGGCAAATAGATCCAGATAGGATTGATAGAGCACCTCCAAATATTAGAGAGTTAGCTGAAGGTATTGCTGGTGTTAATCTACGCTCTAGCGCCCAGCTACCCTTGTTTGATGCTATGCTAAACATAGCTAGTGGTGATTTCACAAAGGAAGAAAAACCCTTTGAAGCATTTGGTAAGATGGTTGGCGAATACGCTAACAGCTTCTTGGTTGGTACTAACTTCGTAAAGGATGTTATTGCCTCCTTTGACTCACAAGAGGCAGCAATAAGAGACTACAATGCTGCTATTGAAGGTACGGGTGGTATGGAAAGAGGCTTAAGCGCCTTCACTCAAACCGTAAAGAAGAGTCTCCCCTTAGGAGTACAGAGACTTGCTGGTTTGGCAGAGCCGCCAACTAGGGCATATGCCTATAGAGGGCCTAATGAAGTAGCTTATAGAGAAAACACACTTGCAAAGCAAACTATCGGTGTTACTACTGTTCGTAAACCTACTGATGTAGAAACAGAAATGCGGTTTTTGGGGCAAGAGGAGTGGGTAGCCTTTAGAACTACAGGGGATAAACTTGTAGATAACTATATTCGTGAGGGTGCTAGTCAGTTCGCTAGTGGCGTTATACAAACGCTAATGTCTAATGACGCATATAAAGATATGGCGTATGAAAGTAAGAAGGTATTAGTTAACGATCTACTTAGTAAGATTAGAAAAGAAGCTAAAGTTATGGGAGAAGTATTTAGTCAGCGGGATATGGCTGCTAAGTACGATCTAGTAAAGACAGGAATTGAAAACGAAATTAGTGCTATTATCAAAAAAGATGGCGACATAACAGACGCTAATGAAAATGAAGTTTCTACGCTTGAACGTAAGCGTCTCCTGTATAAAAATTATAGCTACACTGGGCCTTTTGCTAGATTCAGATGGTTGAAGGCAGACAATAGAACTAAAGCAGCTGTAAATAAACAACTAGAAGAATTAAGATTTACAGTTGCAGAAAAAGCAGACCGTGGAGAAAAACTAGCAGACTATGAAAAACTGCTACTCCTTGCTCCACGGCCTACTGTAGAATCTTCGGGGCTATATGGTTTAGGTTACGAACTAAGTAAGCTTATAGAAAAAAGCTATTCCTTCTAACGCTTATCTCCAGAGCCACTAAGTACACCTCTTTCTAGACGCGACTGTAGTTTCTCTACATTCTGTTTAGCAATGGTGTTAAGTGGAATACCAAGATCAGTAGCTAGTGCAGAACAGTACCAAAGAACATCGCCAATTTCAGCTGCGATTTGCTCCTTCCAGTCATAAGGAAGGTTCTCTATACCATCTCGCACTAGCTTCTTTACTTTGTTAGCTACCTCTCCAGCTTCACCTGTGAGGCCAAGAGCAGGGTATAGCAAGCTAACCTCTGCCCTATAGATAGCCGTTGTCTTACAGAAGTCTTGATACTCTTTAAAAGACATCGCATTGCTATTCATATATTCATCAGCTTCTTTTTTCAGTTGCATTGAGCCTCTCCAAATTCTGGAAGTACGCTTCATTGTACCCCCTATGCCACTCTTTAGCTTGCATAGAGTCCGCTTTATAGGGGCAAGAAGTGACGATAACAGTCTCATTGTCTAGTCTCTTAGTCCATTGTTTGGTGTTTGTGAAGGCATTGTACCCAGCTTCGTATTGAAGCTTGAGCGGTGGCATCTCGTTGTCACGTTTATGTTTATGCAATGGGCGTTTCATAGTGAATCCTTTAAGTCCTTAATTTTCATGTTATAACAACTAGCTTTAACGATATAGCCATTAGAAGTATCAACATCCCCTTTACTAAGGAAGTTTGCTTTATCAAAGTATTCTTCTTTTGACATAACGCCTAAGAACCAACCTTTACTCATATCGTTTAAGATACGAACAAACGCATAAGCGTCACATTTCTGTTTAGTATTATAAGCTGCTACAGAGCAGTCATAATCAGGCAGGGGTGTGACACTTGTGCGTTTTGTTTTGACATCTACAGATGACCCATCTTCCAGTATAAGATCATAATCATATGAGTTATCCCAACTTCCTCCTAACACACTTAGGGCAATTTGTTCTCCTATAAAACCAGCGAAGTTTCCTGCGCCGGAGGTTATAGAATTATTTAGCTTGCCCAATTCAATGGCTTTGTCTTGGGCTTTAGCCAGCATCTCGTGTGTTACTAATACTTCTTGCATGTTACCTACTCGTAATGTCTACGACTTCGCATACCCCCGCTGTGCAGGCAAGTTCTTGAGAGCCTGTAGTATGATCCTCTCTCTCATATTCTCGCAGAAGCGTCCAGTTAATAGTGGATGGCATTCTCGCGGCCAAATTAGCGTAGGCCATTTCATCAATGTCTTGGTAGGGAGCCTGCTTATAAGTATGGTCTGAATAAGGCAGAAAACTAATACCCGAAATGGCATCAAAATTCTTAAATACCCAATCGCCAACACTAAGCCACTCATCTTCTTTTACGCTCACTGTGATACTAGGCTTATGCTCACACCAATGCTCTTGGTAAATAAGCCAAAGTTCTAGATGCTCTAAAGCATTCATATCATCCCTACAAACTGAAGCAGCGGGTGACTGCATGGGGAATGAAAACACAGTCGCACTTTCAGGACGCATAAAGTCTGGTTCAGCTGGAATACCTGCGTCCTTTAGAAACTGCGTCATAGGGTCTTTATTATCCGCCCTTACTGTACGGATGTAGAAAGGATTATGGCGAGCATGAATGCCACTAGCAGAATCAACAAGCTGCGAGACTGTACCGCTAGGCTTGACACACGTAATAGCAGCAGACTGATTAATACCAAGAAGAGCAGCAAACTGCTTGTTAACTTCAACGGCTGTACTCCTAAGATCACTTAACATACTAGCCAGATATTCTTTACCATTCTTTCCATTGCAATAAGAATTATCCATAATTCCTGTCAGAGATACTCCTAACAGGCGTTCTTCTTCAGTGTTCTTTCTCCAGATAGAACGCAGATACTTAAAGTCAGTTAGGCAGGATTGAAGAGTACCTAGAATAGTAGCTAACTCAACCTTCTCACGTAATGTTGCTTTAGTATCTCCCTCACGGACAACTACCTCAGATAGATTACAGAATTGATAAGGTCTAAGAATAATCTCTGAGCATGGATTGGTACCCCACCTTATCTTTTTAGTCTTTGCTTCATCCGAATGATTAGATCGTCTACCATTCTTAGCCACCTGTCTCTCCGCCGCTTGACGATTAAAGATGCCTCTTTCACCTGACTTACTTTCGTAGAGAGAAAGCCACTCAGAAAAAAATACTTCCATCGAAGGTTTATCTTTATACGAGACAGAGTTGTTTGCCAATGATCTTTGTGAATCATTGACCCACCATTCTCCAGACTTAGCCTTACGCATAGCGGTATCATTAAGATTAGACAGAGAGATAAGAGCAGAGCGACGAACACCGCCGACAACAACAATCTCGCCAATCTTGCACATAATATCGTGGGCTTCCAGTGGGTATAAGCGTCTCCCAGCAGCTCCCTTAATCTTAGATACCACAAAGTTAAATAAATCCTCTAGGGGTTCCGGGCCACTTGCTCTACCGCCAAATGTTTTAAGCCTAGCTCCAGCGGGGCGGACGTTAGATACATCCCATTGTGGAATCTGGCCAGCATACAAGCAAGCAATTAACTCTCTTAGAGCCTTACACCATCCGATCTTACTGTCGTCTACGACGATAACAGTGTTGCTTTCATGGAAATCTTCATTAATGAGTGGTAGCTTATCTACATTCTCACGCTCAACAGAGAAGCCTACGCCTGTTCCGCACATAAGAATGTACATAGCTTCATCAAAAGCACGTAAAGAATCTACTGGTACATATGAACAATTGTATGCTCCTACATGGCATCGCTCTAATGCTGGACCAGCAGTCATTACGGCTCTCATAGAAGGCATTACATCTAAATTTAGAACAGCCTTTTGCAGACGTTCTCTATATTCAGAGACATCTACACCTTTTTCTTTTTTGATGTAGTCAAATAGATAATCGAAGTAACGTGTAATAGTCTCTTCCCATGTCTCACGGCGCTGGTCTTCTTCTCTCCAGCGAGCATACCGTGAAAGAGCGATAAAGTTTTGATAGTCAGATGGTAATGCCATTATTGTTTTTCCTCCATAGAATTTACTACTGTGAGTAATAGTTTATTTAGATACCACTGCGCTTTTAGTAGGTCTTTTAGTGGGTCCTCTTTATGCTTAACCCTATAACGACTAACGTACTTTAACACATTGCCTTTTAAATAACCTTCAAACTCTGCCTCTGTCATAGAGTTTTTGATTAAGTCGATGGTCTCCATGCCCGTAGTGTTATAGTGAGGTGGGCTATTGATAATATCAATAGGTTCGTTCTCTTCTGCCATTGCTAAGTATCCTTGCATTACTATTGTTTTCCAAAGTTTATTTTTACGACATTACCTTCAGTACTAACAACTCTAGGAGTAGGCTTAGGGTCATCCCCTAATAAATAGGTGCCATCACTTGAGGATGCTAGTATGTCTTCTGCTGCCTCTTTTATATCAAGATTTTCTTCGTACAAAAGAAGCGACACAGACATGAGAGCCCCCATACTTAATAGGATGTCTTTACCCTCTTCATCAAGAGGTATGTCGTTAGGGCATACTAAGGATACATCAATCTCACCGTCCCACTCTTTCTTATTATCTAAGACGGGTAAAATCTTTATGTATAACGCATCACTGGAGAGTACATCTCGTATCGATGTCATTTTATTTTCCTTTTATTAGGAAAGGTTACGAAGGTTGGTACGCTGCTCTTTGGTGGTTCCTCTAACCACTCATCTGGGATACTAACATCACTATATAGAAAGCCGTTATTCTCACACCACATAGCATACGTGGTCTTTGATCCCTTTGCAATACGGGCTCTACTATTAGAGAATACGAAACGAATGTCAAGGGTAGGATGCTGCGACTTAATAAGCTTGTGCTTACGTCTGTCTGCTGCTACAAACCTGCCCTTGGTTTCGACTATGATGTTGTTAGGTAACACGAAATCTGGGGTATAGGTTCGGTAAGCTAAATCTTCCCACTGAATTTTAATCTTCTCGTAGGTAAAATCTATACCTGCATCCTTAAGGGTGTCAGATATTTTTAGCTCTAGGCCAGACCTATACCCTAGCCTTCTAGCGTGCCTATGCCCTTCTTCATACATACAGATAGCGGAAGCTATATGGGTTTAGCATTTTGCTTGTGGCACCTCCTAGAGCAATCATCTCATCTCTAATAGCTTTATTATTCTCCCTTTGGTTTTCTAATAGGGTACGCAGGTTACTATAACGCCTTTCATCATGCGCCTTTCTGGCTAAGACTAAGTGCTCTCTTAAGTCTTGGATCTTTTCTTTAATGTTTTCAATCTGTTCTAGTAGCTCGTCGTCTGACATGTCATTATAATTTTGAGTCATTTTTATTCCTTTATATAAACGTAATCTACATCTGCTGCATTCCTAGCAGATGATGGGATAGATGGACGTGTATCTAAACCGGGCCAACAGTCCCTCTTAAAATCACAGAACTTACAGGTATCTGACAATACCTTATTTCCTGTGGCCTTGCCTCTAAAAGTTTCGTCTACAGCTGTGTAGTCTCTTTCAAATTTATTCTCCTCTAGCCTCCTTACTTTTTGTAGAAGCTGTGTGCAAACAGCATCAACGTCTACACCATTAGCTTCTACGTACTTAAACTGGCCGTTGGCTTTATTGATAACCCACCAACCACCAATCTTCTTGCCAGATGCTTTTGCATAGCCAGCAAGTTGTCCTATATAGCCAAAGGCATCACTCTTTTCAAGGCTTTCTAAAGAACTAAATTTATTTTGATATGACCAAGGTGATGCAGACTTAATATCATCAATAGCACCATTGATGCTTAAGTCCGTAGTTCCTTTAACTTCTATTCCATCGCCAAGCTTTAAGACAACCTCTTCGCTACCTTCGTATTGAACTCCTGCCTCTGTAAGCAGCCCTTTAAATACGGCTTCAACGATGTCACCCATCATCATATTCATAACAAAGTTATAGGAGCGCCCTTCTGCCACCTCTGGTTTGTTTTTCTCATACCAAAGTTGGCAATAAGGACGCCCTATGTTTGACATTCGGATGTGAAAGGCATCCCTTTTACCCCCTCTGAACTGACGTACAAGAGCTTCCTTAACGTCTGAGGTAATCTGATTTATAGTATTTTCAGATACCTCTGCGTCTTTCTCGCGCAGACGAGAAAGGAGAATATGTAATGCCAATTCAGAGGGGTGGTTCATTATGCAGCTTCTCCTTCAACCTCAATGAAGCTGTCTAACAAGGCGTTTTGTCCGCTCGGTAGATCATCCCCATTAACTTTTGTGTCCCACTGACGTAGGACATAGCTGTTGTAGTTGTTCACCCAATCTAAGAAGGACTCAAAAAGCGCCTGCTCCTCTCCATTAATGTCAAACTTATTAGAGAGGTCTAGATCAAGCTTAGGTAGATAGAAGGATTCTCCGTTAGGCAAGGCTCTTTCCGTTGAAGAGACATTGATCCTACGGTGCATAGGTAGTTCTTTACGTGAATAGAGAGAACGGAAAGGAGCATTGCTATCCTTGAAGGCATCCCTATTATCAATCTCCCAGATCACTGGGATGTCTTTTTCTAAGTCAACCTGCTCTCCAGATGCATTGACTACACCATAAAGAGTTACTGTACCAAAGATAGCACGAGTACGCTTAATCTGTTTAATAACGGACTTAAGAGCATCAGGAACAGCGTTCCAATCTTTGATATAGCCCGCGGGCTTACCACAATTGAAACCCCCTTCTGTGTCTTTTAAATCGCTATTAAGGTCTGTTGCCATAACAGTCTTGATAAACTTGTTAGGTTCATCTCCGCTCCCCCGCACAAAGCGTTTATACAAAACGCGCTGCATGTAGGGGCGTAGGTGCGCAGACTCTGCATAGAAAAGCTCTCTCGTATCTGCGTTTTCTAATTTGACGTATCCTGCTTCGACTACTTCTACATTGACCATTTTACCTTTGACTTCTTGCTTACCTACAATAGGTTTCTGCAATAGTCCAAGTCGGGATAGGCTGTTGGTCCGCGTTTCTGAGCCTTCAGATGCGAGCAACATACCAGCAGCTTTAGCTAGATCAGCAAAGCTGTTATTCGTCGTCATAAGTTCAGTCATGTTTTACTCCATAAAAAAAGGAAGAGAGTTATATCACTCAACCTCTTTTGTGTCAAGCCAATTCGGTCCTATTTTTGCCTCTAAAAGAAGAGGCACATTAAAGTCTATGTCCCATTGCTGGTCGATAAGACGCTTAAGATTTTTGTTAGTTTTGTCTATTACGGATAGTGCATCTTTTACCTCCTCTGGATGTACGTCTAAGACGATAGAATCATGTACTGTGTTTACAATACATGTATTCAAACCTTCTAATTGCTCCTCAATATAGATGAGGGCAAGTGGTACAATGTCCGCAGTAGCAAACGATTGTACTGGATAGTTCTTTATCTGCGTGAAGAATGTAGGTGTGCCATTTGCCCTACGTTCAATGTTAGGAAAAGCAAACTGCCTACCAGAAGGTGTAGTTATACGGCCCTCATTTAAGGCTTCTTTGGCGAGTTCCCTATGCCAACGCGCAATGCCTTGGTACTTTTCTCCAAAGTGTTCATAGTATGTGGCTTCGGCAGAAGATCGTCCAAACCCGGTAGCTCCGTAGAGAGGGGCGAAGGTGTGGGCTTTTGCCTCTTGGCGAGTTGTAGGTTGGCCTGCATTACTGATAACCTGTGCTGTATAGGAATGTACATCGAACCCATTGCTTACTTCCTGTATAGCTGTTTGATCCTGAGACAGATATGCAGCTACTCGAAATTCCAATTGAGCAAAGTCAGCCTCTAGTATCTGGCCATTTTCCCACCGCGATACAAAACACCTCTTGACGGGGAAGGTTCCGCCGCGCGGCATGTTCTGCATGTTAGGATTTCGGCCAGAAAAACGACCTGTAGATGTAACAGCCTGTGTAAGCTGTACATGTAACTTTTTATCGTCCTTTGTAAAGGAACTAATACCCTCGACGAAGGAAGATAAATATGTCTCTATTGCACTTAGGCGCATAACCTTACTCAAGAAATTGTGAGCAACATCTTTCTTTAAGGAAATAGCAGTAGAAGCCAGTGTTGTCAAGTCAGACTTATTTGTACTAAATCCATTGGCTGTAACCCACTTCTCATTAGGTGCGCTAAACTTTAGCCCAGCTAGTTCATTAGTAGATACAAACAGATAGCCTTCTCCCTCGCAGCCATTGCACTTAGTAGGTTTGGAGAAAGGCTTTCCATCCTTTTTTGTTTTGAAGATTTTCCCTTTGCCGTAGCAAACTTTACACTGTCTAGCTGTCTTCTTGTATATGAGTTCACTACCACAGGATACTGCACTTCTAAATTCCGCTGCATTCATTCCTCTATGAAATAGGTCTGGCCAACTCTTTTTATCTAGTGGCTTTCTAGAATAGATTACCCAAGATAACTGCTCTGGGCTGTTTAGATTTATGGGATAGTCCCCCATAAGCTTGTTTGTATTCTCATCTAACTCTTTGATTAGTTGCTGACGTTCATCTGTGTACTGAACACGAACGTCTTCTAAGACTTCCTTATCTACAGAGAAACCGCTCTTATTCATCTTGGCTAATGACAAAGCAACCCTGTTCGTTAGTTGCACAGTAGAAGTAAGACTTACATTATCAGGTCTCTGTAGATCTGAAAGGTGAGCTGTATATAAAAGTTCTGTTACAGCTAAGTCATCTAGGAGATAAGAAGACAGTTCATCATGAGGAATATCAGCTACGCTAACATCCTCTTTTAGGTATTGCTTAAGAGTGTCCTGCTTCTTTATAGGCAAGCAGCGACGTTCTGCGCAAGCCTCCAAAGAGAGGGGGTTCTTTAACCCCTTATGTAAGAGGTATTCTACTAGCATGGTATCCCAAACAGGATTATCATACGTTAAGCCTACCTCCCACAACCACGTTAGATCATGTACAATATTGTGACCAATCATGAGAGTAGTTTTAGATAGAATATCCTGTAGCTCTTGCTTATTGCTGACATACCGAGTATCGCTATGGTTGTAAGTAAAAAGTCTCGACTCACCCCCCAAAAATTTGACCCCTACCATCACTAAACTATTAGTAGATTCGTAGGGGTCTAAGTGTTTCTTGCCGTTCTTAGTTGTAACCGTATTCTCAACGTCTAAGACGATTTGCATTGAGTACTCCTAATGCAAGGGAGGAGGGGCATTCGAATGTTCGAAAACTAATCCCCAGTAGTCACATAGATTTTTATACGCCTCCCATATACAATAGAGGTCATCAGGTGTGAAGCTGTCATCATTCTGCATCCTACTCCTTAGCTTAGTGGTTATCTGTAGCAGCATATAGCAGTCAGGAGAAAACATAATAGCCTCCGTCAGGTGTAATCGAACAGCGACATTGACGAATGCCTACGTTCAGCGACATTAAAGACACCACATCGCCTATCGTTTATAGAGTAGTATACAGTACGTAATTCAGCCTCTATGATAAATTGGGTGCATACTTTACACGGCTTAGATAAAGCCATAGATGAGTCCGCAAGTATTCTACAAACGTATAAGTCTAGACCTTTACAGTTGTCTAGTCCGTACCTGAAGAGAGCATGTTGTTCAGCGTGTAAATGTGGCCACTGTGTTCTATGACGCAGAAGGGGGTGTGTCTTATAACTGTTTACACCAGAACAAACTACGTATTTATCTACGAGTACTGCACCTAAACGAAACCTGCTGCCTTTGCTGGAATGTACGCCGGGTGTAGTCAAGGCAGCAGTTCTCGCGTGTTCAAGAAACTTGTTTACGTAGTATTTACTCATGCCTTTCTATCTAACATAAAGCGTGCCGCATCTATTGCCATATGTACGTTGTTTTCAAAGGCAGACAAAAGAAGTTTTAATGCTGTAGCATCAACGTCATTAAACCTACCATCAGGATATTGATAATCTTTAATCATAGACTGAATCATATCGTCGATGTTATAGTTAATTACTTTAGGTTCATCTGAATCATCACCAAACCATACTAGTATATCAAAGTTACCATCATCCGATAAAACCGTATCAACATCAAGCTTAATAGTTACGTACTTCATTTGTATTAGTCCCCTTGAACGAATTGGTTAATGTATGGAAACACATTTGAAATAGCAGTAGCGCATTTAACTGCTAATTGTCTGTGCTCTTTCTGTGTATCCTTATGAGTACGAAGTTCTACATAGTGAATCCAACTACGCATTGTCCCATTAACATATAGCTTAGTGCGAGTCAATCCTTCTGGAAGGATACAACGAGCAACCTCTTTGGCTATGTCGCGTTTAAGTGCTTGGTCGTATAAACGAAACACATGACGGCATAACTCTTTCTGTGCGCCCTCCCACCAAGCCTTTAACTCAGAATCGTTAGCAGCTAAGGAATTTTGTCTGTTGGTATAATCTTGTAGCCTAACCTCTCTGGCGTCTGCTAAAGTTTCTGTGGCTGAATACCTTTGACTAAACTCTTGTGCTGAAAAACTTCTATGCCTAAGCATTTGTCTAGAAATATCCCTAGACGTTTCTATTTCTAGAACAACATTAACCATTTCAAATGGAGACCAGTGCTTATGTCTAATTAGATACTTAAGTAGCTTATCTCCAGATAGATTTTCCATCTGGGCCGTAGGATTAGATACTCTAGCAAAGTAAACTATCGCATCCTCCATAGCGGCAGGTTGGTTAGGAACAATGGGCGCTACAGTCCACCCAGCTAACGACGCACTAGCCATTTCATTCTCCTGTTTTGCACCAATCAAAAAACTCATCGTAGTTCATAAAGAACCTAAGCACAGTTATGAATGCTTTGCGTAGGTCTTCATCACTCTTGTCTATGTCTTTATATAAGTCAACAAGAACTTTTTTTACAAGAGTTTCTGCGGCACCATGGCTCACCTTTATACTGCTGTTAATATTTAGGCTATATTCCATTATAACTACTCCTCAATCGCCCCTTATGTAGTTGGCGCACCCTAGAGGACTCGAACCTCTGACCCACAGATTAGAAGTCTGTTGCTCTATCCAACTGAGCTAAGAGTGCTTATCAGTGTAGCGTATCGATACCTAGTACCCAGTTCTCAGCACTATCTCTGTGGTAGTCTTCACTCTTTCCTAGGTAACTTTCTTCTCTGATCTTCTGGCCTTGTTCGTAGAAGACTACACAGAAACCACCTTCTTCCTTATAAACTTCAGACTTACGGTTATTTTCGTCATTGTAGTAGACTGAAAGTTTCATAAGAGTCTCCTACGGCAATTCAAAATGAGGAGAGTCGATGAATGGGGTACGACCCTCTCCTTTTCTTGTCTCTTCGTAAGAAGTTCTAGCGCCAATCATTGTACCTTCCCATTTACCAATGTCAGGTACAGTCCATGCTGCCCCCCACCGTATAGGGACATTAATTTCTTTAGATACTAAAGCGACTGCCTCTGCAACTTCTGCAAAGGCGTCGTGATCCCAGACGATACTACCATTCTTATATACTAAAACGTCTACAGCATCACCTGTAATGTGCTTAGAGTTTAATGTCTTAGATTTTCCTGTGTCAAAAAGGTACTGCTGACGTTCTTCCGAACGTACACCTTCACCAATACCAAAGTCGATGGTAGACTTTAGAATTGCCATCTTCATAACAGTTTGAAGTAGCATATTTACACCTATTAAATTTCTTAGTGAGCGATCACTGAACTTATACTGAGGCATTCTCTACTCCTGTCAGGAAGTATTTGGTATGTGACCATAACACAAAGACAGTCTCTTGTGCTTCAGTTATCAACTGAAATCCTTGTGCTGTATGGTTAATACCAACCACATTTTTTACGATAATGACATTTGCTTTGTCATCTTTGTCGTTCGTAAAGATTGTAACAGTGGTATTAGGCTCAAACTGGGTTTGAAGTTTTGTTGTACGAGCATTTGTTGTAGTCATATTAATCTCCTATGCTGTATACCTACTTGTTCTGTAGTCGAATTCACAATGCACTATACCGTGCCATCCTGTCAACTTATTTTTAACTATGTTGATATGTCTCTGATTATCTTCTTCTGCTTGGTCAGATAGCTGGGGGTTCTTAGCTAACAAAAGCATAAGGTCTGCCTCTGCAGCTTTACCTGTGCGGCTCCCCTCCATCATGGATTGGTTCAATACAATCTTACCTTCTGCTTCTGCAGATAACTGAGACATGTAGAAGATAGCGCAGTCATGTCGCTTTGCAATACGCCTAGCGTAGATTGCATTAGCCTTTAGCGCTTCATCTACACGGCTATGACCACTCATATTGGCTAGTTTATCCCCCATGTCAAGCACAACAATGTCGGGATTATAAGAACGGCAGACAGTATCAACCCAATCCATCTTGTAGTCAGTGACATCCTTAATAAAAATCTTGTCGCTGATCTTACTATATCGTGACGTAGCTGTGGCATAGTTATTCATTATGTCGCCTTCAGGATAGCCGGCAGCTGCTAATACATAGCGTAACAATACTCGACGCACTGGTTCTTCATTGCATAGTACAAGGACTTTAGCCCCCTGTTCTGCAAAGCCATCCGGCCCTGCAATCAAGCTGGCATGAAACGATGTTTTGCCTACGTTAGATCGTGCACCTACCTCAATTAACTGTCCACCATCAATGCCAGTGACCTTCTTTTGTAGAGAAGGGATATTAAACTGCCACTTAGGTTTATTGAGTGTCTGTGCAATGATCTCATCAAAGGAGAGATTGTCCCAAGTAACTTCTACCCGTGGTAGAAAGTTATCTTCGTGCTTTTCTAAGAGGCTACGGAGTTCCTCTAGTGATGCCTTGTTTCCATTGACATATTCAAACCCTAAGTTTGCAATCTCTTCACCAATGTGTTGTTGAAAAAGAGTAGACAAGATGTCTCGTGCCACATCTTTTCCAATAACTTTTTCACGCGCAATCTTACTAAACGTTTCTGATACTGAAAGCTTCTGTGAAGAAGTCAGAGTTGGATTCTGTGTTAGGTATATAGCCTCCACCTCTGAGGGATCTAGGCTGCGCTTATACAACGCTAAAGCCTCGTCAATAGCCTTCTTAATCTTCTGACCTTCCTGAGAGAAGATGGCCGTTGGACACTTAAAATTATTATGGTCCTCATGGAAAGAGTAATCCATTAGAGAACGCAGTATCATTAGCTCCATACTAAGTCTTCCAATCTCTGTAAGTCTTCAGTGATACGGTACTTAAGGTCATCCTTCAATTTTAGAGCCTTCACGTCAGGTAAGGATGACCTAAGCATACGGGTAAACTTAAGTGTCTTATCAGCAGCATCCGGGTCTAAAGCCACTATAACACGTCGATATTGCTTAAGCAGCTCTATATGCCTGTCTGCAAGAGAAGTACCTAAAATAGCTAAGCCAGTGACACTGCTACTGGCCACTACATAAGCACTTATACAGTCCTCTACTAAGACACAGACATCTCCTTCTCCATGTACATAGGGTAGCCCTGACCTGCCATACCGTAACCATTTAGGTCTTCTGTAGCCAATCGCGCGACCTGCTGCATCTACAAGAATACCTTCATGGTAGACAGGAAAGACTACCCTATGATCCTTAATGTCGTACAAAACGTGCTTGCTGTCAATACCCCATTCTGTCAGCCATTCTATGGCCGCTGGTGAGAATTGCTGCACTAAAAAGGCAGGCTTGTTAAAGTCAAACATAAAAGATACGGTATCCTCCGTACCTTTACGCATAACTTTTAATACGTCAGCAGCTGACATATTAGTTTTTCCAGTACCCTTAATACTACAGCTTGCTTTATAACAATTCCATAGAATCTTCCCATTCATGTTAGATGCAGTGAATGTGTTACGACCTCTACAGACAGGACAGTTAGACCTTCTTGTCTCTCCTAAAGCTAAACCTAACTCCTCTACATACTTGTTTAGGTTCATGTTTTCTCTTGCCCTTGTTAAGAGAGTTAAAACGTAGCACGATCTACACTTTTTGTCTAGTACGTGCTTTAACCATGTTAAGATGTGCAAATGTATTAACTATATTTCTTACACCCCTATCCTCTTGGAATCCTACCACTGATGCAATATCAGAATTAGATAATCCAGCAGCTTTCATCTGCGAAACAGCAGTCCTGCGTAGATAATGTACCTTTAATTCAGTAGGTAAATTAACTCGTTCCTTAATCTTGTTTGCGTAGTAGTTAAATTTGTATATAGAATAAGGTTGGTACTTCCCATTTACGGGGTTTATGCTAGGCGCAACATACTCTTGAAATCCAAAGTCTCTCTCCTGCTGCTTAAGCAGGTCAATTAAAGGGTCTTCAATCTCAAGATATAAATTTGCGCCATGGTTTTGTGCTAGGGTTACAATCTTAGACTTAAAATCTATGCTATCCCATTTTAGTGTTCGTATAATGCCCGGAGGCTGAGCCCATTCATAGATTAGTTGGGATATAACACCTATATTTCTACACTTAAAATCTGCATAACACGCCTCAAGAAATTTCATAACTTGAGAATGGGTCCATATAGGAGTGCATATTGTTTTATAAGGCTTAGTTTTCATTACAAAAGGATTTGGAATGCCCACCTTTCCGATATGAAACATTGTTCTACATAACTGTACACACATGCGGCCAATAGTAGCAGAATAGTCTTTCATTATTCTGTTATAAAAATCAACAGCGAACTCCTTGTCTATAGACGCGGCATCCACGTTAAGATCAGGGATATATTTTTCTATAATCTGTAGAAAATAAAGGTACTGTTTTTGTGTAGTATCCTTTAGATTCAACATGCGTTCATGGGTTTTATATAAATTAATTAAATCTCCAAATGTTTTGGTAGTCATAGCATCCTCCATAAAAATAGGGAGGGGAATTAACCCCTCCCCTGATGAAAGCATTACAGCCTAGGCTGCAAGGGCTTTGAATTGTGGGCTGTTTACCCACTTTATTACGGACTGTTCCCGCATAAACATGTTCACTGCCTCATTGTCATTATCAGAGGCTTTCAGTTTAAACCCATTACGTTCATCCGCATACGTGGCATAGTTAGTGAATGCACTGTACAATGCATACACATTATGCCCTCGCGTCTGCGTTTCCTCAAGGTAGAGATGCCCCATCTTCTCAGCCTTACGCTTACTGCCTACGATCTCTGGAAGCAGTAGCTCAACATCCTCGAAGGCTAGTTCCTTTTCGGCCCACGTTTGTAAGACCCTGCCATGTTCATGGAACTCCACCTTAGCCTTATTTAGCTCATCAATGAAGCTATTTAAGCTGAAGTTAGCAGTGTTCTTACGCTTAACTTTATCCCAATCACCAACAATCATACCATTGGTGCAGAACGCATCAATCGCCCCAAAGAAAACCTGATTGGAGCATAGCCCATCAATGCCATGCAAGGCAATGACACGCTGCGCAACATCCACTTGATGCTTCTTAGTGGTGACGCTGTAACGGACGTTCGGCAGGGTAATATCCATCAGAGCAAAGCACCCATTACGTGCTGTCTTCCAGCTAACCTTAGCATCTTGAAGATCGTGAATGCTTAGGTTGTCCCTAATTGTGTCTTGTACACGGGAGAAGTATTCGGGGTGAGAAGCACACTTAAACTTTGACCCTACTACATCTAGCGGATCACCCGTTACAGCGTTCACAACGTACTTCTTGTGTGCTACACGGGACGACTCAAAGAAGATGTCGAAGTTTACATCTTCTGGGATTTCCCCAAACACATTTTGGTTCATGTTCGGGAAAGAGATAACGGTATCGAGCGGCATTGCATTTCCTTTCATAGCAGCCGTTAGTGACACACTTTTTATACTAAAAAACTAGGCTGTTGGTCAACCTTTTTTTTATTTTACTAAGAGTGAGGTAGCATGTCGCACATAGATTCCCACTTATGTGGACTAGATCCTGTGCTTCCTTCTGACAACGGGTACAGGGATACCTGAGATCCCCCTTTGGTCTGTCTTCCATTCGCATTATGAAAGCCTTTCTATTTCGGATACCCCTTTAGGAGTAATGAAATAAGACAACCCATACTTAGGTGGGATGCGTCGTTCTTCAATCAGCCCTTCCTGCACGATTATACTGACCGCCCTTCTCAGTCCGTTGTCGAAGTGGCTTGCTAAATATCCCTTCTCGTATTGAGAAGCCCACTGCACACGTTGTAATGTTCGGAGCCTCCACTCAGGCGCTGCGATCTTAGTCATTATGAAACACTCCCGTTGCCAAAGGGCAGAGAATAGTGATACCCAACTGGTGGGTTGGACTGGTTCTCTTTATCCAGAAATTCCATGATCTCACCAAGTGTCTCAATGAGAGACTGAGGGGTACCATCAAAAATCAGGGGGTCATGGTCTCCATTAATCACATAGATTTCCTGAACGAGAGTGTCACCCCTTTCGTTTCTGTGTTGCGCTATCGAAACGATAGAGCCTTTGTAGTTGAGGTAAACATTGTTGAAGGATATTTCAGACATTTTCTTCTCCTAAGATAGTCTTTAGACTCCAGAATAAAGCCTCATACTGTGAGAGCAGACTCAAGAGTTCACCCACCTTTTCTAGGTCAGCTTGTCTACTCTCCACTGGGTTGCTTACTGTTTGGTAGTTTCTACCATGGAATAACATTCCTCTAATAGAAACCAGCGCATCATGTAAGTAAGACACACTACGATCTAAGTCGTCAGCTAGTGTGTCGAAATCTTTCGGGCTGTTACCGTTGAGGTTAGGTCTTGCATAGATCATACTAGTCTTCCTTACTCTAGTTTATTGGGAGGGTTCCCGTAAGTCTCCTACTTTAGAGTGGTTTGTATTCGCGAGTAACACAGAAAGAAAAGCAGAGGCGTCCTACCTTTATGAAAAGGATACCACCTACTTTCTTTGAAGATATATTCCACATAGGTTTCATTCTCCTAGTCAGACCCAGACCCAGACCTAGACCCAGATCCAGACCTAGACCCAGACCAAGACCAAGACCTAGACACAGACCCAGACACAGACCCTGACCAAGAGCCAGACCAAGACCCAGACCCCGACCCAGACCTAGACCTAGACCCAGACCAAGACCTAGACCTAGACCTAGACCCAGACCAAGACCAAGACACAGACCCAGACACAGACCTAGACCAAGACCTGTACTTGGTTCGTTTAGTTGCCATAGTTCTTCCTCCTAATCAGACCCAGACCAAGACCCCGACCTAGACAAAGACCTAGACCTAGACCCAGACCTAGACCCAGACCTAGACCTAGACTTAGACCAAGACATAGACCAAGACCCAGACCAAGACTCAGGCTCAGACCCAGACCAAGACTTAGACCAAGACCCAGACCTAGACATAGACCTGTACTTGGTTCGTTTAGTCACCATAGATGTTTTCTCCTAGTCAGACCTAGACCCAGACATAGACTCAGTCCCAGACCAAGAGCCAGACCAAGACCAAGACCCAGACCCGGACCTAGACCTAGACCCAGACCCAGACCTAGACCTAGGCATAGACCCAGACCAAGACCAAGACCTAGACACAGACCCAGACACAGACCTAGACCAAGCCCTGTACTTGATTCGTTTAGTTGCCATAGTTCTACCACCACTCCGGCTGTTGGGTTTTCCATTTAGCAAAGGAAGCCTTGGCCCCCCTGTAATAAGCACGATATGCTTCTACACAATCGTCCCTCTTATACTCATCTGGCATACACTGAG
>Ga0208898_1001163_pt1 | contig 17862 bp, 17 predicted proteins | sample VirMetDEL_Mar_4_FD_184513 | JGI IMG/M metagenome (GOLD analysis project Ga0208898, IMG submission 184513) | Aqueous microbial communities from the Delaware River and Bay under freshwater to marine salinity gradient to study organic matter... | ecosystem: Environmental > Aquatic > Marine >...
CAATACTTGCCCAGCAGTACCAGTGCCACTAACATTCAGCTTACTAGCATTAATAGCACCATCAGCTATATCGGCTGTATCTACACCATCTGCTATATCTCTTGCTTTAGTCATGTGTTGCTCCTATTCTGGTTTATTCGGAAAGCTAAATCTATTAGGGAAGTCTGGCTGTTGTGGTATATCTCTTAGTGTCTGTCTGTAAGTTCTCATAGCATCAGACATAGTTACATCACTAGCACCTGCCCAATCAGTTTCAGCTAGTAGTTTGTTTCTGTGTTGTCTTACAAACTCTGCATCAGATGATGTGTATTCTTCTCCACTATCAATTACTCTAAGTATATGCATTAGCTAAATTTCTCCTCGTTACTGATATAAACATTTGTTCCACCATCTGCTGTCCAAAACTCATAGGTGTATCTGCCAGTACTTCCAACAGTTTCTGCTGGTGTGTTTTGAAGTGATGATGGTAAAGTTAATGAAAATACTTCTCCTGTTGAAAACTCGTAAACAGTAGTACCAGCAGTGTCCATCATATATAATGATGCACCTGAGTTAGAAAAGTTTAAAGATGATAAACTAGCACTAATAGCAGAATAATCGTAATCAATAGATGCATAACTAGCTGTACTAATATCCCAAGCAGTAGATAAACTGTATTCCCTAATTGTATCTACATAAGTACCACTAACATGATTGATAAAAAGTTTTGTCCCATCATCATTAAGCTCAAAAGTTTGATGAGTAGAACCTACAGAGAAAGATTTACTTGCATAAGACATAGTAGAAATGTCATAAGCTGTAGTTAATGTATATTGGAATATAATATTATTTGTAGTATCGTTAATGTAACCAATAGTACCATCATCATTAAATGTAAACGCCCTAGGATAACTTGCAAGCATCTGCCCTGTAACACTAAAAGAAGTAGTGAAACTTGCTGAACTAATATCCCAAGCTGTGCCTAATGTAAATTCGTGTACTTTTCCTGCATCTGCTCCTGCAAAATTAACTGTATAAAATTTAGTACCATCAGGTTTGAATGTTACGTCAATTAAATATGTTTTGTTTGTGCTGTATTGTTGAACATAACTTGCTGTTGAAATATCATATGGGGTACTTAATGAGTATTGATTAACATAATTGTCTGCTGCTGTAGAAGCTAACAAACCTATATATAACTTAGTACCATTATCACCCACATGCAATCCATAACTACTTGTAATAGTGGGACTAAAAGTTCTGCCTGTATTGGTAATGTTTTGCAAATCATATGCATTACCAATAGCAGGCTCAAAAGTATAAGTCCATTGAGCTTCTGTAGGAACATTAGTAAATGAAACTGTTGTATCTGCTGTCAATGCACCTTGATTGAAGAAGTTATAAGTACCTACGTCTAGTGATGGTGTAGCACCACTAACTGCATTGTAAGCAAATGGTGAAGCAGAGTCTGCCCAACTAAATGTTCCATCTCCATCTGATTTTAATACTTGTCCTGCTGTTCCATTGCCAGATACATCTAATTGTGTAGCACCTACAGCATCATCAGCTATGTTAGCTGTATCTACCTTGCCATACTCTAGTGCAGTACCACCAGCATTCATTTGTAATACTTCATCAGCACTACCTAAAGTACCTAGTCCTGTACCACCTCTTGCATATCCTAGTGTACCACTTGTTATCGAGGTTGCATCAATAGCGGCAACATTGAAAGTACCGTAAGCAATAATATCAACAGTGTCAGTGCCAGATGTACCGATAGCAGTAGCAAATACCACAGAAGAACCAGAGGTAACAGTAACGTCACTTCCATTAACCATCTTAATACCATTGAGGTATACGTCAATATAACCTGCATCATAGAGTAAAGTGTTTCCATTATCATCTGTTCCAGTAATTGTTGTTGTTGAAGAACTTACAGAGTATTGGAATCGTGCAGATGTACCATTAACTGATGAACCAGCATTTTGCCACCCAGAACTACCATACACTTTCATTATGTCATTAGTTGTATCGTAGTATAAATCACCAATATCTAGGGAAGTTGTTGGATCAGTAGCAGAGATTCTATATTTATTAGCAAAAGAATTTACATCTGTAATGTTTGTAGCAACAGTATTAATGTTTGTAGTATTGCCAGCAACTGTAGCTATATTAGCTGTATCACCTGCAACAGTTGTAACATTAGCACTAATACCAGCAACAGTACTTACATCTGAACTGATACCAGCCACTGTTGTAACATTACCAGAGATACCTGCAACTGTAGTAGTGTTTGCTGAGATTCCAGATACTGTAGAAACATCAGAACTAATCCCTGCAACTGTTGTTACGTTACTACTTACTCCAGCAACTGTAGTAATATCAGAAGCAATAGGTGCAAGTGTTTGTAATTCTGTACCAAGTGCGGCAACATCAATAAGGTCTTGTGAACTCACACCAGATAAAGCAGTAATCTCTGTACTTAATCCAGCTACTGTTGTTACATTAGATGATATACCAGCTACTGTATTAACGTTAGCAATGTTGGTAGCTACTGTATTTATGTTAGAAGCATTGGAAGCAACAGATGTTACGTTACTTGCTATACCTGCTACAGTCGTAACGTTACTGCTGATACCTGATACTGTTGTTATATCACTAGCAATAGCGGCTAGTGCATCTATGTTCGTTGTTGTAGAACCTAACTCTAATGATGTACCATTACTATCATACTTCAATACTCTATTAGCATTGTTGGCTACTGTAGTATCGTAAGGGAAGTATAATGGTCCTGATGTACCAGAGCCTGTAACTGTTCTACCTGTTGTAGGTTTTAGCTGTAAGGATCTATCCGTAATCTCTTTGATTTGTTGCTGTCTAATAACAACATTATCAAACTCTGTCTCAAGAGTATTAGCTACACTGATTTGTCCTGTAGTAAACGCTGTGGTTCTTCCTAATGCTTGGTCCCCAATAATAGTAATGACATCCCCATTGACTGGTGTATAGTCCTCACCCCCACCTCCAGAGTTATCTATGAATGTAATAGAACCTGTACCATCACCACCGATAGTGGCATTGTATTGTAAACTATCAGTTTGTGCTGTATCATTGCGATATACCAATAGTTCACTAGCTTGGTTGACTTGGAAGTTAAAGGCATAGGGACCATCTTGCCCAGTAGAGATATACTGGACACGCCTCGCTACATCATTGATGTCGAATGTCGCCATTGCCTCCTCCGATTATTGATTTGTATTGTACCATATTTATCACTTACTATCTAGTTTAGTTTGCATACGCTCTAATATTTTCTGGGTTGAATTTCTTCTCTTGATTAATCCTATCTTTCACATTAGCCCTGTCAGGGAAACGTGCATCATAAGCTTCCCAAGCTAAGGCTTCGTAAGCTTTGATAATACTACCCATAACACTATGAGCTCTCTCTCTTTGCTCTGTAGGAGATTCAGTAGTAGATGCCTTGCCTTCTGACAAAGCAATCCAATCAGGGTCTTGAACTAGTAACTCTAATTCTTCTAATAATGTAGTCTCACCCCTTCCATACTCTGAACGTTTTGTAAATGAATTCATTTCTGTCAGTACCCTATTGTACTCATCTACAGTTAATCTGTACCCATCCTTAACATCTTTAGGCATTGCATAGTAGAAGTCGTTCTTTATCATAGCATCATCCACTGTACTATTCTGTTCTTGATAGGACCTGGAAAAAGAGAATATACCTAACTCTGGTGCTGGCATAGTGGTACCAAACAAGGTTAATTTAGGAGGAGCTTCTTCATTAAAGAATATTGAATTAGACTTTGCTCTATTTAATGCTTTATAGAAGCCTTCTATTACACCAGAAGCTGGACTTGTTCTAATCCAATCAGCACCACGTTGGTCGCTCCTTACCCCATAGTCTCTAGGAGTCTGACCTTCTACGACATTTAATTGATTGTTCAGAGCTGACATAGGGTTTATAAACGTGCCCACATAGAAGTCTGTCATCTTTTCTATTATCTCTCCACCATTCTTATTAAACCAGTCGGACGCATCACCACCTCGTAGGTCCCCAAGTTTAGACAACAAATCAAATCCATCAGTCAAAGGCTGGTCCTCTATGAATCTTAAAGTAGCGTTGAGAAATCCCATAGCCGCTTCTTGTGCATATTCTGATGTAGAGTCTATTCCTGGTCTGGAAAGAGTATAACTGAGGTCAGCCGCCATAGCCATTATCTGACCAAATGGGTCCAGTCTACTATACTCATAAGCCTTGTAACTTCCATCTTGTTGTTTAACCATGATGGAATATTCACGGAAATTCTTTCTCCTAAATGCATCTCTAGCTTCTTTAGTTGTTGGTGCCGCTCCTGTTATAAAGAAGTTAGCATCTTCTTGTTCAACACCTAGAGTGAATTTAGCTACAGAACCCATTAGTACTGTACCCATCATTAATTTAGCTCTAACCATTTTCTTTGCAACTGGGTCATTCCCTTTCAATATTGCCCTTGTTCTTGGTTCAAGCATGTGCAAACCAGGTATTCTTCCTGCCACTTCAAGGGATATATTAACTAATGTCTTGTAGAAAGGAACAAACATTTTCATCTCAGGACTGTTCATAAATCCCTGAGCTCTTTTAAAGAATCCTGGTGGCAAATCTCTAGTGAATGTTCCTTCTCTTGCTAGCTCTCTAACTTTTTTCTTAACTTCATCTGTAGGATTTGACATAGTGCGAGCATACATTGTGGCGGCTTCTTCTTGAGTATAACCATCAGCAATCGCTTTGTTGTATTTTTGTCTTGCTATTCTTGAAAGCTCCATCTTTCCTACAACTGCTTTGAAGAATTCATCTTCGGCTGTTAGAAGTGTAGTTGGCAATCTTGTGGCATAACCAAAGTATTCCACCATATCACCCATCATAGTATCTTTATATCCACCCAGCAAATCTCTATTGATAGTTTTCATTCTTGCTAGGTCCTCTTTCCCTACACCATCTGTTACTGGTCCACCCTTTCTTATAGCTTTAGCCATAGCCATCAATCCATCCCCACCGCCACTAATAACCTGAGAAAACGCTGACCAAGATTCATTAAAATGTGCAGATACTTCGTAGTCAATACCAAGAGCTTTATATCCAACCTGTGTGCCCTTTTCCAAACCAGCAAAAGCTAAGTACTCTACGTTTCTATATAGATTCCATGAAGCGTTACCAGCAATGTTTGCTAAATGTGTAAGAGGTGCAGATAGTTTAGAATTAATATATAGCTCTGTTACCATGTGTCTAAAACTAAACTTAGTTCTTTCGTTCTTTGGTTTAGCTAGATGCTCCTTGACATCTTTTTTAAACTGCATTCTTTGGAAGGGCAATAAGTCATCCTCAAACATAGCGTACTCTCTTAGAGTAATATCACCCCTGTCTAATTCTTCTTTCAAAGCTTTTAAATATTTAGCATTCTCGTCTTTGATAACCACAGATAGTTCTGGTCTTTCAGCTTGGTATCGTGTAATCCTAGCCGCATCTCCAACTTGTTCTGTAACAGTATCATAAACAAAATCTCTTTGAGTAATTATCCTTCTGTAGTTTTCCTCATCTATTTCCGTAGCTTCCCCAGCAACAATCTTCTTTCTATAAGTCAAAGCTTTCTGTTGGAGCATAAATGTTTCCCACATACCTCTAACAGTTTCAGCTTGATTTAAACTACCGCCATTCTCTCTAACATCTCTTATCTTAAAGTATAAATCACTGGCTCCTACCTCAGCCGCCATCTCTTCAAGTTCATTAATGGTTAGTGATTTCTTTGCCTTACCAACATTAAATACATCTGAGTAGTCCGCTACATCAAATAGCTCATCACCTGTTCCTCTTAGGAAGTTGTTAATAGAGCCAGATGCTTTAGCTAATTCATTCTTCTCCAAGAAACCAAACATCTTTTCTATATGCTGTACCTCTTCCTCACTAGCCATCTTGAAAACAAAATTACCATCTGCATCCATAGAGATAATATCGTCTACTTCTTTCTTTGTGTTAAGGTCCTCTGCTATTTCAGAATACGTCCTAACCCTGTCGCTATCAACATCTGTACCTGGGTCTGGTTTGTAGTCTGGGTCTGGCTTCACATCCTTAATTTTATTTTTCTTTGATAGTATTTCGTCTATAGGAAGTTTAGCAACTTCGTAAGCTCCTTCTTCTTCTATAGCCTCTTGTTCTATAATACCTTCTTCAACAGCTGGCTCTATTGTTTGAGGAGCCTTCTCTTCTATATCAATAGTCTCTGCAGTCTTAGGTGTTAACTCAGAAATAGATGCATCAAGACTGTTGTCAAGATTAACTTTTTTGTCTAATAAAGTATCTAGGTCTGGTTTCTTTGTTGCCATAATATTACTCCTCAGCTGTTGCATAAGCAGAAGCTTGCAATCTCTCTAATTGTTCTACTGTTAAATTCTTACTTTCCTGTATCACTTTGGATATTAACATAATCGTACCAGTAAGAGCCACTTCTATTGGTAGGTCTCCAAAGAAAGCCCTGGTCTTTTCTCTGATAACAGCATCAGCATCTACCCCACCGCTAGGGTCCTCAACTTCTGTTAAGAATTCATAAGCCCTATTGTAAAGTGTGCTAGCTTCTCCTTCTGGCAATCCTGTGTATTCTATAATAGCTTTAAGTGCATTCTCATCGCCAGGACTTACAGCAACAGCAGACATACCCGCTATAGAACCTGAGCCAATAACAGTATCCTTTGCCACTTTCTTTGCCTTAGCATTCTTAATAGCCTTATCGAATAAACCTTTAACAACAGGATTTCTGGTCAAGTTGGTAAATAATTTTCTTGCCCCTGCATAAGGTATCATATACTGAGTCATGGTCTCTACCATAACAGGACCAAGTCCTTCCACTTCATTAATCTTATTAAAGATATTGTTTTCATAGAAGTCTTGTACTCTTTGCACCATAGGCTTCATATCATCCTCAAGAAGAAACTTATCATACATAGCGGCTCCTAACATAGCACCACCCTTCTTCATCTTCATTAGTCCAGAGTAAGCCGCTTCAACATAAGCTTTACCAAAATCATTCTTACCTTGACTTCTTTCCTCTATGTATTGAGCAAGAGGTGTGAACTCCATAGGTGTAGAGTTCTCTTGTTGTGGTCCAATATTAGGAACAAGACTTGTTGGTTGCTTGCTACCAAACACTTCATATAATGATTTGTCTTGCTTGTGTTCTACATAAGGATTATGAGCCAAAACATATAACCCATTCTTATCTCTCTTTACAGGCTTGCCATGTTCAGCCGCTCTCATGTAATTCATAAATTGTTCGTCTTGGTTCATTGTACAACTTCCTCAAATACTACATCTGGAACAGTTTCTTTCTTCCCTTGTTGAATAGCTGTAAACCCAAGAGGGTACATTGTTTTTAATAGATTCTTAGCGGTGGTGAAATCTTGGACAGCAAATTCTTTATTAGCAAACAAATCATCATTGTACCCTCTGTCAGCTAAGTCAAGCATATAGTCTAAAAAATCATTTAGTTCCCCTGCATACGCTGGGTCATTATAAATCTTCTCTGCCATATTAGATGAATCAAATCCAGTTTGTTTTGCAATACCAGACCAGCTTGCAAGAGTATTAGGATTGTTAAGCGTGTTTCTTACATTGCCAGCTGTATTGTATAAATGCTCTTCAGCGGCATTACCTGCTTTGTATATATTAACCAACTCTTTTACTTTAGTTGTTAGCCCACTTTCTGTAAGAGTCTTGTCTAGTTTCTTTTCCAAATAATAATCAAACAAATCTTCTTCTGCCTGCAGATACAATTCACTAACATCATTTGGGCTCTGAAGGAAGTCAGGAACTTTAAATCTTTCTCTAAGAACAGCCTTGGCATCTTTATATTGTGTATCAAGTTCAGTCTCTAACTTGATTGTCAATGAATCATATTGAGCTAAAGTAATATCATACTTATCATACGCGTCATCTAAATCCGTTTGGTCTGTTAAACCAACAGCTACACCTCTTGTTAACTCTCTGTATGTTGCTGGATTATATTCTACAGAATCTACTCTTGCTGTATGATTGTTAGTTATAGTAGCAAGGTCATCAGAATGTTTGCCAGGAGTAAATCCTAGAGACTGACCAGCATCATCCACTCCTGTTGTTAACTCTCTATAATATGTTTCTTTCTCTGTTCTTGTTTTAGCTGTGAGGTATTTTAACTTGGCTATATCATAACTAGATTCGTCAGCTTCTGTTGCCAGAGCTTCTATGTTATCTAACGAATCTCTTTTACCTGTGATAATATCCAATGCTTCCTTCTTAAACTCTGATAATACTTCAGGAGAAAACTTTTCTAAGTCCTTTATAATAGCTTGTATTTCAGGGTCATCCACTTCACCAGCACCAACATATTTCCCTGCAAGTATCTTTGCCCTCAAGCTTTCTACTTGTGATTTGCTCATATCCTCAACTATAGTGCTGTACTTATTAAGACCAAAGTTTTTAATCATTCTTGCATTTTCTAGTTTTTGTGTGGCTCCCCATGTAGCTAAAGTAGAAGCCTCTACTAAGGATGATTGCATGACAATTAATTTTTTATCAACTTCCTTATTTAGATATTCAAGCGTGCTTTCTTTGAACACCTCTCCATCTTCATTTTTTGCACCTGATATGTTATCCATAAGTGGACCATCAACAGAGGCTTTCTGCATAGCTAAGGCAGTGAAATCCTCTAATGCTTGGTAGTCATCTTTCTTCTGCATTTGTTTTCTTTTGTCAACATGCAGTTCGGCAATAGCCTTGTAATATAAATCACCCTTCTCAGCTAGAGAAGCTCTAAGCTCTAAAGCCGCGGCTCCATCCATACCCACAAGAGCATCACTTAAACCATTGACTGTAGATTCTATTCTTGCAGAAGCATTCGCAAGATTACCTGTTCCTCCAGAGTCCAAGTCAACTTTCTCAAGAAGTAAAAGATTATCCAAGTCTTGCTTGGCTATAGATTCCATTTTGTTTTTGATGATATTTAATTGGTTCTCTCTGACAGCCCTATCGAACAATGTGTTGGTTTTGTCTGTTATCTTCCCTTCAAAGTAACCTGAATCAATCAGTTCTTGCCTTGCTTCTGTACCAGCTGTTCGGAATTCAGCCAAACTAGGAGCATTACCTGCCACATAATCAGCCGCCCTTATAAGAGTTTCCGCCTTACCTTTTTCTAAAGCAAAGTCTTTGATGGTATCTAACCTTCTGTTCAGTTCATTAGCAAGATTAGCTTGAGCATCATACTGAGGGAATGTAATATTAGGAATGCTAAACCCTCTAACCATACCGCCTTTTAATGTGATTCTATCTCTTGCCATTACCTAGCTCCTCTTGGCTTCCCAAGATACTCGGAATATCCTGGAGTTGGTGTGTATTGAGGTGCTGTTGGCTCAGGGAAGTTAAACATGCCAGCCTCTCCTATTTGTGCTATGTCTGTTCCTAGACCCATAATACCACTGACTAATCCTTGTGTCATAGCAACATCACCTGCTTGTTGTAGATTTCTGTATTGCAATGTTCCTAAGTTATTAAATACTTCTGCATTTAATTGTGTTAAATTGTAATCCTTTACTCCTCTAGCTAAGGATATGTTCTGTTGTAAGAGTACAGAACCAGAGTTAGATAAGATACCACCAGCCGCACCTTTAGCAACAATAGAACCTATTGCTCTGTTGGTTTCTCTTAGAACTTCTAATCCAGCTTCTTTAGCTTCAGCTCTTTGAGTGGCGTATTGTACTTTAGCAAAGTCAGCCTGAGCTTGGTAATATGCTCTCATAGCCGCGGCTTGTTGGTAGCTAGCAAAAGCTTGACCCACTGATGATGCTACTGATAATACTGTAAAGAAACTTCCAAACATTATTGACCTACACTTACTTTAAACTCTATTCCAATTAAATTGAAAAACAATGGTTGTGATTGTGAGAATGTCATCTGTCCTTCTCTATCATATCCCAACATTGGTTTTCTCCTCTTCTGACCTGTATAGAATGATCCTGCACTAAATACAAAATCTTTGCCATCTAAGGTCAAGTTCTGAGACAAATACAATAATGCGGTTGCCTCAACAATTCTTTTCTTCTGTGCTACTATATTACCACTTGGTAATCGTAACTCAACAGGTAAAGTAGTTATAGTTGGCACATAGTTAATACCAATCTCTACATAAGTAGTTGGCACTGCATCTAATGTTATACTACCAGATGATACTGTTTTATCTGATTGCATAGAATCATCTGCAATAACTTTAACTGTTTCTCCTTCTAGGTGATCCAAACCTGTTACTGTTGTCGTACCAGGTAATGTACCCCCTGACAATAGTATAGCACTATCTGTAGTATTATCATCATTAAATACTTCTATATAATATACATCTGTTGAATCTATAGTTCTCTTAACTACAAAATACATAGTCTCTACATCTACAGCGGCATTAATAAACTCACCATCTGTTGATGCTAAAGAAGGTGCTGTAATGTTTTGTGTCTTGAGAATAGAATAAGTAGCTAGTGTGCCATCCCCATTCACTACTAGTAATAAATCCCCATCTGTGGTAGACGTTGCTTTTCTTAATGCCATATCAACTGGTGATTGCAATAGATGAGAAGATAATAATGATATGTTGTTTGATACATAGTTCAATTCCACATCACTAAACAAGAACTCTCTAACCGCTTTACCAGCCGCTTGGATAAAGATTGTCCCACTCTCAACACCTAAAGGTTTAATACCTTCCTTAGCTCCCCTTCTTGTTGCACCATTGATAACAATGTTACTAGGAGTAATCGGATCTAATGAGGATTGAGGGACAAAGAACTCACCACCTTTAGTAAAGATTTGTAAATCTCTACCACTGAATAATCCTATGATTGGGTTCGCTTTACCTGTATCTAATGTTGCTTCTATAGCATCATCATCTAATGTTTCGCCTGGATTGAAATCAAAAAATCTATTGACTCGTGATCCAAACAATGTGTTCGGTCGTTCCTTAGTACCACCAAAATATAATCTTCCTTCATGGAATGTAACTGTTCTTGGGTATCCTCTAGTCGCTGACCAACTATCTTCATAACCTCTTTCATGAAACCAATCACCTGCTGATATTGCATCTGTATCAAAGAATGGTATTTCTACTACAGCCTCTACTTCACTACTAGAAATGTATTTAACAATCCTTGCCCTACCCAATCCATTCTCAGCTTCAACATACTGCCCTACGTCTGCAGCACTAAATGCACCACCACTTGAACTAAGATGTATGTTCCCATCTCTCTCAGAAGGTGTGATGTTGTGTGAACCTGCTGTTGTTGTAGGAGTAAAAGCGTAACGTGGAACAAAGTCAAATGAGATAGCAGATATAGTCCATGTACTATGTGATGCACCTCTAACAACTTTGAATGGTGTCATATCTTCATGTGTAAGAATTAATGTATCTACTGACTGTGAATGATCCATAGTATCTAGCAAAGAAGAACCTATGGTTGTTGTGAGGTAATCATTGCCACTACCATTAATATTTGTTACTAATGCTTTGTCTTTGTACACATACATTCTGTTATTAACAAACAACAGCATATAACTTTGTGTAGTAGAAAATTCAAATGCTATAAGACGTGTGCCATTTTGTGGACTAGCGGCACTTGGTATTTCATCTATGTATTGTAATCCTGGTCGTCTTTCTAAACCACCTTGTGGCTGTATTAAAACATTCCGTGCTTTATCTAGTGCATTAGTGTACTGGTTAATATCAATCCTTGATCTTAGCAATGGATCAACTTCACCTGTTGTAAAATTTGTTTGGATGGTAACAGCTCTGCTCATAGCATCACCTTACATCAGCTAATGGGAAATCTACTATAGCGTAATTAGGTTTGCCTCTGCCATCTATATTCATAGCTTGTCGGAAGTAACCACCTCTACCATTCTCTGCCATACCACCTAAAGCAACTGTTCTCCAATAATCTGCTTTGGTTGTTTGGTCGGTAACAGGTTCAGCTAAATGCCAAGCCATCATATAAACTAAGAGTTGAACAAAGTATGAAGGCATCAAACCTTCTGATATACCTGATGTGACATAATCTATATAAATACTGGATTCATTAGTAGCTATGGTTGGACCACTAGCTGTATAGAGTAATTCATAGTTTTGTATTGGCAACACTCTAGTTGCACTTGAATTGTAAACTTGCAAAGGTGTTCCACTTACTGCTGTTGCAGGTAAGTCATACTGATATGACCACTCGTTAATGGGAGTAGTTGAGGACCTTGCTAATTGTACTTTGGTCAATGCGAATGACCATGGGTACAATGATAATGTTTGTTTCTTGATTGTGTCGTAGATATTGTTGCATACTGTAGCGGCATCATTACTTGTGTCTGAAAATGAAGATATAACATCTGCACCTAATAAATTCAAGGCTTGATTACAGATTGTAATATTTGAATCACCACTTGCCATTATGCCCTCTTAAAGTTGAGGGGACCGAAGTCCCCTCGGTTGATTATGTGCCGTCTGTTACTGTTAGAGCTGTAGCATCTGTAGTATCAACTACTCCAGAAGCGTTAGAAATAACAATCACTAGGCTACCTGTTGGTACTGAGCTGTCCCAAACATAGATTAGGTCTCCAACTTTTAGTACGCCTGAAGCGTCATTGAAGTAACCTGAAGCAATAACATTAGCTATTGCATCTGTGCCTGGAGCTGTGTATGCCCACATTTGAGGAGCATTACCAGCTTTAGCTTGACCACCTATCGGTTGTAAGTTTGTTGAACTATAAGCCATAATATCCTCCTATGATTCTCTACAAGTGATTTCTACAATGCCTTCGCCATCAATAGAAATAGCACCAGCTGAGAACATACTATTAACCAAGAAAGAAGTTTTTTCTGGGATATAGTTGATTTCAGTTTTTTGTGCCATATTAACAGCCATACCTAAAGCTGATCTATGGAATGCGAAAACTTTCCTGTCGCTTGAGCCATCAATAGACAAACCACCTTCGTCTCTATCTCCAAGTACATGGAAATTGAAACCTAGGAATGTATTGATTTCTCCTGAAACAAGAGCCTTGATTGATGCGAAGTCGCCTGAAACAGCTCTTTCATCACCTAGTAGACCAGCCAGTGAGTTAGCATGGATAACAATGTGTCTGTCATCAAACGGAACGTTGTTAGCGTCTAATGCTTTTTTAGCGGCAATTAGTTTACCAACGTTTAGGTTTGAAGCAGTTGCTGTTCCTGATGTAACAACTGTGTTAGCTACTGTTGATGGAGATGCTTCTGCATCTAGTGCATCAATAATTAATTGGTCCATTCTACGTCCAATAGCTTTAGAAACTACTTGAACTAGTTCTGACCTTTCGTCGAAGTTCACCTTAGCTTGGTGGAAAATGTCTGAATACTCAGCCGCATTGTAATCTTCCATTGTCGCAGTTACTTGTGAGTAAGTTACGTTTAGTGGAGTTACATCTGTCTGAGGAATTCTAGCAGTCGCACTTCCTTTACCAAGTTTAGGAAACTTGTAAGTGTTGCCTTGTACACCTTGTCTTAGCCTAACAGCATTAAGTAGAACTGATTCTGCTTGATATGCTTGTTTAACCTCGGCATCAAACAAAGTAACGAAAGCATTAGTAATTGACTGTGCCATAGTTTACTCCTTGTTTAACACAAATTAATATTATAGTTACTTTAGTTATCGAGGGAAACCTCGGCTAAAAAATGATGTACTTCCACACCAGCCAGAGGCGAATAGAACATTCGTTATCTCGCTAATAGGATAAGATATTTTTAGAATAAATACAAGAACTATTTAAATATCGCCAGTCGAGGTCGCTACTCCAGGAAATGCTCTAGCAAATTGTTGCTCTACTTTTCTTCTGAAGTTAGGATCAGACTTGTATTCTGGACTTGCTACCAACTCATAGAGTTCATCTCTACTTGGCATACCATCCATATCTACAGTTGCTGTCGGTATTTGTTGCTCACCATAGTATCTTCTTAGTTTATTAATCATATTGATACCATTAGCTGTAGCACCTGCAACTTTAAATTCTTCAAAGTCATCCTCTGACCAAACACCTTTAGCTACTAATCCTTGTGCCCACTGTCTCATACCATTGATAATCTGTGGAGCGTTAGGTCCTAGCTTTGCTGTTTCTTCTTCTATGTTAATAGAACTTGCTTGTTCTTGAACTTCGGCTAACTCTCTGAACTTACCAACAAGTTTATCAAACGCTTCTTGTGTTGGTTTATTCTCGTTTGCCCAATCAACAAATTCTTTAGCCAATGGATCTTCATCAACATCAATACCATCAAAAGCAGATAAATCATATTCTGCTGGTGCTTTGTGTTTACCCATTGAGAATTGTTTTTGCAGTTCTTTATAAGAATTGTTTAGATCTTCTACCTTTACTCCATCTTCTGCATCCCAGAACTTATCCTCTAAGTATTCTGGTTTAACCAATGCCTCTTTGGCTACTGGCTCTGGATCAGGTTGATCTTCTACAAGATGTGGTATCTCTACTTCAGTAGGATCAATTTCTTTTTCCTCTTCTGAGACAGGTGCCGCATCTGCCATTAAACCATCTTGTAATATTTCTTTTTCGTCATTCATTTTTTCGCCCTCGCTATTCTCATTTGAATTTCTCTAATTATACTATTCTGACCTTCTCGTGCATAACCAAAACTTGTTTCACTACCAGGAATCCAAGTAGGCTGTGCTAACGTTTTACTAATGAGAAACTCTAAAACCTTTTGACCTTGTTCGGTCTCAAATGTTCTAGCAAAAGATTTATCAATAGAATACTGGTCATCTAGTATGTTCATAGGGGTTTCGTCTAAAACCTCTATGCCATCCCACCCATTTCTGCTCATGCACTGACCTCATCAGCCATTGCACTTGCTGGTTCTTCCATAGGTGGTCCTTCAGGACTTGGCTGACCTTGTGGTCCCATGCCCTGACCTTGCATAGCCATCTGCATACTTTGCTGTATGATAGCCTGCTTTTCTTGTGGTGTTGTTCTCAGTGATGATGGGATACCTAACTTATCACCAATATAAGTAGCAATAAGATCTGGTTTCATCTCTGCAATACCACCAGGTCCTAACGAACCTGCGATTTGTACGAACTGCATTATTTCATTTATCTCCTCTAAGTTCTGTGCTTTAGCTAGTGGACTGATTGGTACTACCTTAACTTCTAGTCCATTAACCTTCAATGGTAATTGTATTAATCCTTTCTTATCCATAATAGATAATACTCTGGTTACAATAGGAACCATTGTTTCTGTAATCAATCTACCAAATGCAGAACCCATATTCTGTGCTAGTTCTTTCATTCTTTCTACAATCTCAGTAGCAGAACGAGCTGACATATTATCAGGCGGTAATGTATCATCCAACAATGTTTTCTTAATATTCATTCTTAGATCGTTAATAACAATTTGTGATACATTAAAATCACCAGAACGTGGTAATGGTGCTAGTGATGCACCTTGTGGTCCACCATTCCTAGCAACTGGTATAATAGAACCAGGTGTAATTCTGATGTTTGATGGATTGATAACACCATCATCTGCCGCTGTGTATACTCCAGCACAAGCGATAGATGCATTCTTTAGCAGTAGCTCTAATGTTTTGTTTAGTGTTTTAATATCTGGAATAGCAGTTACCAATGGTCCTCTACCAAATACTTCACCAGCTACTTTCATATAACGTGATACAACCCAAGGTGTTTCATTCATTCTTCTGTAGATTAACTCTTCACCTGTTTTTTCATAGACTAAATGATAGCAGAAGTCTTTTCTTTCTGGATCTAATATCACAGCTTCTGTTAGTTCTATTTGCTCTTGAGGTTTGCTTTCCATCAACTTTAATAATGATGAAGGCATCTCTGCATCAGGGAACTCTCTTTGAATAGCCTCAACTCTTAGTTTGTATTTACGATACACATTATCAACTGTACCACTTGGACCTTCTTCTAATGCTATTAGGTATTGTGGTATTGCTGTAAATTTAATTGGGTTAATGTCATCACCTTCTTGTACTAACATAACCGCTGTTCCTACACAGAGGTCGAGCAGAAACTCTCCGATAGCCAAATCAAAGTTTGACTGACGAAGAACTGTAAACATCTTGTCGAGGTAAATATCAAGTGCTTGTTGTACTTCTGCTCTTCTCTCTGGTGGAATATCATCCCCAGGTTCTAATCTGCACCACTTCTTGTAGGGAGGGAACAAGCCTGATTGGATTCGATTAGCGAACCTTTGAGTGGAATGAATAGCTGTACTGTCAAATACCATGTTCATTTTATTCTGACCTGGTACATGACCTTCGTAGTATCCGTCATATAAATTTCTTTGAGGTAAAGCATATCTATAGCAATCCTCATATACTGTTCTCCATAGATCTTTTCTGCCAAAGGCTTTCTTAGATCTATCCATTACTTGTCTTGCATCTAGTCTCATCATGATTTTTTATTCCTTTGTGCAAAATTTCTAGCACTTTCTTTGCTTCTAAATCCCCAAGCCTTGAGTGCTAATGCAAGCCTTGTCGGTCTACCCTTACTATCTTTCATAGGTCCCTTCATACCAGCAAATCGTGCCGCAAAGCTAACACGTCTACCATCTGTACCTGACTTCTGTGGAGCTTTTAGATTAGAACCTTCTTTGTTCTTAAAGTATTTTCTGCCAGCTTCGTTAAGTCCACCTTCTGGATTTTGATATTTTTTAGCGACCACTGTTAAACCTCAAATTTTTTAACGTTAAATTACCAGGGTTAAATAACTTATCTATTTGTTGGCTAATATCTGTGCCAGATCCCATTAAGCCTTGGTCAAACGCGAATGGTTTTAATTCTGGCATTCCCAGATCCCCAAAGCGAGAGGGTTTCTTTTCTTCTTTTTTTCTAGCTTCATCTGATAATGCTTGGTATTTTTTTATTTCTTCCCTTGTCGGTGGTGTCGTGCCTTTAAATGGTATAGTTACAGTGTCATCTTTTTCAAGCCTGCCGCCCATCGCTCTTGATTCTTCCGCAATCTTTCCAGCTATTTTTCTGTCTATGGCTGGCTTGAACAAAGACGCTAAAAAATTAGACATAGTAGGCTTTGGTCTTTCGACTACAGGTCTATACTTGTAGACTATCTTATCTTGTCTTTTGTCATAGGTTCCAACTGTTGTCCCTGCAACTACACGTCTACCTTTTTCATCCGTTTTATAAATTTTCCTTGAAGTATAAGAACTACCAGTTCTTGGTCTACTGTATGCACCAGTAGGCTTCTGGGAAGCGGACATTTTAAAAAAACTAAATGGCATTAATCCATCAAACCTTTTCTTTTTCTTTTCTTAGGGAAACCTTTTTTCATATTATCGTAGGCTTCTTTACTAATGGTAGAATTTTTCTTTGAACGAGAAGTTCCTGCTTTTTTTCTTTTATTTATATTATCATAAAGTCCTGGCATTAGTTTGTCTCCACTTGTGATTGATCTAAGTCTCTATACTTAGGGTTACGAATATATGTCATCTTCTATCTCCACCCAATGGGTTTCTGACACCACCAAGGCTACCTGATACTCGTGCATTACCTTGTTCGTCATCAACTGCTGTAAAACTTAATGTTAGCCCACCACGGGTTCTACTCCTTGTTCTTTTAATACTGGGATCTTTTGTTAAAGAAGGTGCAGTAGTCTTAGCCACTTCTTGTCTTGCTGTTTCTGGTGGAGCCTCTTCTACTCTTGGAGCTGGCTTTGATCTTCTTGGTGAACCGCCCATTATCTAAATCTCCCTGTTTGGAATGGATCTCTGTATGCTTGCTCTGTTGGTTGTGGACCAGTCTCTTGAATACCCAGTAA
>Ga0208898_1001165_pt1 | contig 17831 bp, 30 predicted proteins | sample VirMetDEL_Mar_4_FD_184513 | JGI IMG/M metagenome (GOLD analysis project Ga0208898, IMG submission 184513) | Aqueous microbial communities from the Delaware River and Bay under freshwater to marine salinity gradient to study organic matter... | ecosystem: Environmental > Aquatic > Marine >...
TCAACTCTAAAAGAATACTTTGCCATTACTTACACCTTCTGAAAACTTAACTCTAATTCATACCGTTTATTTACAAGGTGTTTAACTCTTATTTGCCTTGAGATTAAGCGACTTGTAAAACTCGCATTGTCTCCCTTTTCTGCACCATAAGGAAAATGCCCTGTTGGTACTAATATAGAAATTTGATTCGTGCGTTCTGAAAGCAAATGCTTAACTAAAAGACTCATTTTATCGTGTAAAAGTCTTAGATTCATCTTAGTATTGTAAACAGAGTCGCTCCAATCTTGCGAATAAGCTACCACTTTGGCAGTTCCTATCGCTGTTTGCGTATAGTCCACACTAGGCTGATAACCTCCAATTGGATAGCGTAAGCCTCCAATAGTACCTATCTGTAAGCTACCCTCGTCATTTCCTGTCGTTGGGCTATAACTTGGCAATGCGCCACTATTAACAACCTCAAAGATCACTCTAAACCATTGATAGCGCTCCTCGTCTAAAGTTCCGCTTTGCTTAAAGTTCACGATTTTAAAAGTAAAAGTACCCCCATCACCATAGGCAGGTGTGAAAGGGCTAAAACCCCCGCCATTGTTAGGTGTGAGGGTAAAATCTGCCCCTCTATCGGCATTGTAAACCGATAAAAGAGAATTAAAAGAAGTTTCTGTTAAAACCGCACTAAAACTGCAAGTGTATTTATCGTAAGTCGCACCATCATCCCAAATGTTTATTTGACCATTTTCCAACTTTTCAAGGGCAAAAGGTAGCTCAATATTTGACTCATAACCTTCCTCTATGTACTCAAAGTCAAAAGTGCTTGAATCTGTGCTATTTGTTAAAGTATAAGCAGGTCTAGCCATTTTAACCCCTATGCTGTCTGTAAGTTGAGTTCATTAATTAAGTCAAGGTCACCATTGCGGATTGCACCAATAATACTTTGAGCAATCTCTGAGAATTGATTAACTACTCCTTGGTCTGCATTTCCGTTAATAGTGATAGGCATATTTATTTCAGTTTTACCTAAAGCCTTCATTTGCTCTTTAGTAAACACACCCTCACCCGCATTAACTCGTATCATTTGCTTGTCGCCTAAATCACTCCCGCCATTGCCTTTAACGATACCACCTGTGGCAAATTTTTGAGTAGCAATAGTAGATATTTGTGCTGCTCCCGCTGCACCAACCGCAGCCGCATTTATAAAGTTAATCGGAGGTGGTGCACTAGCAAGAGCTTTTGAAACACCCAAAGCTGTATTAATCACCGCTTCACTATAAGCAATGCCTTTTCGCATATTTGCGTTTTTCTTGCTTGTACCTAAAGCGTTTCTTGCTATGGTAGAAAGTGAGCTTGTAAGAGTAAAAGCTAGATTCCATTCTGCTTGTCTAAGGGCTTTTCTTTTTTCGCTTTCTAGTCTCTCGTTCTCTGTGATTTCTTTTTGAGATTCTTTGTGCTTTTCCACTTCCTCGTCAAGTTGAGCAAATCTTCTCTCAATCTCTCTGTCTCTAACTTCACCTTCAAGGATTAAAGCATCTTTTTTGATTTGGTTTCTTTCGTCTAGGATTTCTTTTTCTTTGCGTCTCAACTCTTCAAGTTCTTTGAGTAGTTTATCCTTAGTATCTTTAGTATCGTCTACGATATTCTTAGTTTTCTCTTTGTATTTTTCAACAGGTATTCCATTAACCATTTTATCCCAAGCATTAGCGACATCAGTCCACGATTCAGTCGCAGCAATAGCGGTATTGTCTGCGCTATCTTGTACGCTTTTATAGGCATCTTCTGCTTCTTTTAGTTTCGCTTTTGACTCTGCTAAGGCTTCTTTATTCACAAAAGAATCGGGTAATAAATCATAAAAAGCGACATCAAGTTCTCTTAGTTTTAACTCGGTGAGCTTGAATACTTCCCAAATCCGTTGAAAGCCTGTTATAGCAGTTAAAGAGAAAGCGGTCAATCCACTAGATAGATATTCAAAACCCGCCCCAATTCTAGTGAAAAATTGATTGTCTAAAAGAATATTGAACCAATCTACTAAGGTCTTAATCCCGCCCTTGACTGCTTCGAAAAATCCACCTTCGCCAAGTTGCCTTAAAGCTCCTTGAAACTGGTCTTTTAAAGTTGAGACTAACCCGCCTAGCGTCTGTGAAAGCTCATTCATTCCGCCCTTAGTTTTACTCAATTCTTTCTCAAGTAGATTCCACGCTTCTTTACCTTTTGCTGCCTTTGTTAAGGCTTCTATTTTGTTTCTTGTTTCGCCTGTAACTAAACCTAATTCTTGAAGCCTTGCCATAGACTCTCCGATAGGTCTATTTGCTTGTAAACCACTATAAGCTCTACCAATATGAACCGCAAGATTCTCAAAGCTCTCGCCACTTATAGCGGACGCATCGCCCACCATTCTCAATCCTTCGCCTGTGGCTAGTAGATTACCACCTAGGGTCTGTAATATTCTTGAAGCTCCTGCCACCTCTGTAAGTTGAAAAGGTGTAGTTTGAGCAAACTTTGAAAGCTCTTGCATCCTAGCCTTTGCACTGTCCATATCACCAAGCAAAACCTTGAATTGAGTCTCTAGCTTTTCCATTTCTGAACCCGCAGAAAGGATAGACTTCGCAAACACTCCAACCCCTGTAACTGCTAAACCTACAAAAGCACCTTTTAGGCTAATCATTGAAGAGCCTAAACCCTTAACTTGTGCGTTAGCTTCGGAGAATTTACCCTGAACATCTTTGCCTACTTTTCCCGCAGTATCGCCTATCTTTTTCAAGGGTGCAGTCATTTTGTCTATTAAAATAGCTCTTGCTGTTATATCTGCCATTTAGCTAAATCCTTCATTGTTTACTCTCGGCTTTTTCCAAAAGCTCAAATAATATTCATAAATGTTTTTTGCTTCAAAAAATCTAAGATTACAAGATTCAAAACTAGGCGCAGTCCCTTGAAACTCTTGATAGTATTTGTATTCCTCATACCAATCAAGTAATACAGGAGGGATATGCTTACTAGGGTGATCGTAATATTCATAAATAACACCTTCCTCTGTATCGTCATACCACAAAGCGGTCATTCTAGTAAAGTCTGCGGTTTGGTAATCAATATCCCTGTCTCCGCAGACTATCGCCCCACTATGAACTCCCGCTAATACTTTAAACCTAGTTCCTCTTGTGAGGTCAAGCCACTAATCAAGACTAGCTCTTGTATGATATTCGCTTGAATGATAGCGGGAATCTGCATAAATGACTCAAAAGTAATCGTTCCATTTGAACCTGTTTCAAAGTCAATTAATTCACCCTGAGCTGTTTTAAAGTTTGTCCAGCCTACCACATAATCCTTGACTAGCTTAAGTAGTTTCTCGTTTTCATCGGAGCCACTTTTTATAGCATCTTCTCTTTCAGGATTTGAGAGGATTAAGGTGGCATCTCTTTGGATTTTAACCTTGTGCATATTGAACTCTTTTTTGGCTCTAATATCCATCTGTTTTAGCTCAAAAGTAGGTCTATACTCTTTAGGTAAAACCTCTTTGCCATCTACTTTAGGATTATATGTAAACTTGTGAGTTGCACTTTGTGATAGTGGTAAAAACTTTAAAAGCTCGGCTTCGTTAAGTTTTTGAATCTTGATTTTCTTTTCCATTTTTTAGCCCTTTATAGAAAAATAGGAGGGTTACCCCTCCTTAGTGTTTAAGCAGTTGCGCCTTGTAATAGTTGCCAAGTTGATTCATCTGAGATATTTGCATTTGTTCCGCTATTTCTGTTTAGCTTAAGTGTTAGCTCATACCCTAATCGACCATTAATATCAGTCTTGGAATAATTAACAACTTGAGCAACAGGTGCTGTGAATGTAAACGAACCAAATGAAAGCACTACCTCTGCCTCTGTGTTATTCTTAACTACATCGTAAGGGTTATAACTTGAAGCAGTTGGCGCATTCATCGTGATAGTCATTGTAGGCATACGATTAACGATAGTAGCGTATTTAATGCCTGAAGCTTCACTTGGGCATTGTAAGTATTCAATTGTATTCCCTGCGTTAAAAGAGAAAGACTGAACACAGAAAGCAGTACCACCAATGGTAGAAGTTCCATTTAAGAAACTCGCACCTACTGAGGTATCAGGAGAGGTCAAAGCTAAAATATCACCATTTGCCACATCTGCAAGAGTTGTAAAAGCACCTTTCCACTCATAATCAATTTTAAGCGGTGAGCCTACGCCCTCTGCACTTAGTGTAAAGTTACCCATCACACCCTTAGCAGTATCTTGTAAGCCTACTGGAGTTCCATCGTCTGAAATTTCCATATTTGCAAAGGTAGAGGTCTGAGCATCCCCTGCTTGTAGTGGCTCATATCCGTAGCCTGTAGTGGTGTATTGAGTACCAACCGCACCGCAAGACTCTAGCAATTTTCCCCACTTTGGAGCAGTTCCTAGTGTAGCACCTTGTGATAGCTTCGTGAAGCTTGTAAAAGTCGCTCCCTTAATCCCTGCGATAGCAGTGTCACCACCATAGTCACCAGTTGCAAACTTGCTTTCAGTATCACCACCTTGTAAATCAGGAGTGAACTCAATCCCCCTCATTCTTACATCAAAATCCGCATCCGCTAAGGTCTCCGCAGTTCCCTTAACGCTCTCTCTTTTTGCTACTAATATGCGTTTAGCTATATTAAAACTTGTCATTTTTGTTTATCTCCTTTAGCAAGCGATTAAGTTGGGGTTCAATCTATCCTGCGTGTATTGTAACCTAAATTTAAAAATTCTTTTTTCAGGAATATAAAGAGAATTACTTGTAAAATACTCTGTCTCATATCCTATATACATAAAGCTAGTTGCACCTACTGAACCTAGTGCTGTTCCTTGTTGTCCACTATCCGCAAATAACTTCTTAAGGTCATCTTCTGCCAGGTCTAGCTCATCCTCTCCACTTCTCTGTGGGTCTAAGGCACTATCTGTCTGTTTGCAATGCACAATAATTTCAGTAACGGTAGTATTATCATAAGCTCCGAAATTAGTTTCACCACTTTCAAAATCTAAGTTTTCCTCTGTTGGCATCCTCACATAGAAATTAGGGAAACTTGTCAAAGCTAAATCACGATTAAAGGAGCTATTTCCCCAATCAAAGTTAAAACCACCCACTTGGGTCATTCCCTTAATAGAGGTCTCAATTGCATTTCTTATATCGGTTTTAATTGGCATTTTTAACCCCTATATAACCTAAAAGAAGTCGCTGTTCTGTCGCTTACATCTTCCACACTTGCTGTGATCATCTCATAAGTAAGCATTTCCGCCATCTCTTTAGCTTTGACCTTGTAATCTTCCATTTTCTGCTTGTATTTATCAGACTCAAAGGCTTCAATATTATTCACATAAGAGGCATCTTGGAATAATTCAATATAGAGCTTTGAAAGTCCGTACTCTTTAAGCTCTATCACCATTGGAGTGGATATATTAGCAGAATCTAAAACGCCCTTAGACTGAGCAAGAGACACTATATAGGAATCACCTTTAGCTAAGTAAGTATTTATATCTGTGTTAGTATCTGCTATGAAAGGAATAGCCACCTTGTCCGTAATATCTGCTTGTACTAAAAAAGCCATCTTTAAAAGTCCTTGTTTACTTTGTCAATAGCACTCTGCCACTCTGATTTGAGCTTGTTTACATTTTTCTTAAAAGCTCTATATACCCAACCATCACCCTTTAAATGCTTTGTGCCTTCGTGCTGGTATTTTCCGTATTTCGTACCTAAGCTATGATTCTCATCAAGCAAAGAAAGGGTTAAATCTACCCCTTTGCCCTTACTTGAATTAAAAAAATACTTGATAGACTTAACTAATCTGCCTGTTCTAGTAGTCCATTTAGGGTGGTTCTTTTTAGCTTCCAGTTCCATCTCTGAGCCTACCCTTTTGGTCACTATACTTAACTCCTTGTAAAGCCTTTCAGGGTGCTTTTTAATCGCATCCTCAAAGCCTTTCATATTAAGTTTAAACAAAATAGGCATTTTGTTAGGCTTCTGCTTCTAATTGAGCAAGTTTTGCTCTTAGCTTTTTAAGGCTCAAGCGTCTATCTACATCAATTCCAAAGCGTTCTTTAATCTCTGCCTCAATCAATGCTTTTTCATCAGGCTCTTCGGCTTTAGCTTCAACCTTGTAATCTGCTTTAATCTGACCTTCACCAGCAAAGTGCTTATCATAAAATTCAATAATATATTTGTCATCTGTTTCAAAAACACCATCAATAAAGCGGAATAGGATACACTCTTTTACTGGATCCCAAATCCTTGCGTTTCTGTTGTGTTCTTGTGATTTTAAAATCGCCATAATAATTTCCCTTTTTAAAAAAATGGAGGGCTCTCACCTCCTAAGACTTATGATTCCATATAACCTTTTGCTTCTAGGTCTGCTTTCAATGCTTCAAATTTAGCAGCAAGAGACGCAATAGCATTAGCTGTAGCACCGTCTGAAATAACCGCAATCGTATCTGACGCAGTTCCGCCTGAGTTATCTGTCAATGAAGTAATCGCACCTAAGCGCAGGTTTGGGTCAATAAATTCGTTTGCAATAGCCATATTTTCCTCCAAATAGATAGAGGGGTTTTACCCCCTCACACTAATTAAGCTAGGTTAGTTAGTTTTCCGTGTTTAGATTCTAAACCATAGTCAAGACCAAACTGACCATAGATAGAATACGGATCACTCGCACCAGTTTTAGCTAGTTGCTCAACGATTAGAGCTTGACCACGAACAGGTAAAACTGCTAGTGAGCAAATAGACATATCTGCAACGATAACCTCTGTTTGAGCTACCGCAGGAGCGTAAACCACATTCAAGTTGCCAAAGTCAGTAGCGATAACTTCAACATTTACACCACCTACTGAGTTAGAACGCTCTTGTAGTCCAAAGATAGAAGTTAGCTCTTGTTTCTTTGAAGAGTTCACTAGAACTACACAGTTACCACTCGCTAGGTCTGCTCCATTGTCTACCATTGTTTTAGTCAATGAATTAAATAGAGTTTTAGACAAAGCACCCGCAGAAGCATCAATTGAGTTCGTAGAAATTGCGTTAGTTAATCCACGAGTCTTTGAAGCCACATTTGAAGCAGTTTTCTGAACATAAGCACCATTAATTAGAGTGTAGTCTAGGTCTACCGCTAATTGACGCATATTAACAGCCATTTGCTCGGCTCTTTTGTCGGTTACAAAGTTAGCACCTGCCCAAGCTGGAACTCCCGCAAGAGTTGAATAGTCAGACTCATTAGCGTAAGAGATATCCACTCTGCGTTGAAAGATTTGGATAGCATTTTCTGCTTGAGATCGTGCATAAGTTGAAGTTGTGATACCTGTAACAGAAGCATCTTCTGTGATAGCTGGTTGTGAAGCTGTATCAAGCGCATAGCTTGAGTTTACCGCAAAGTTCCAAGAAGTGACAGGTCTTGCACCATTAAGACCACCCACCATATTTAAGAAAGGTGTTGCGTTTTGCCCTGCTTCAAATACCATTCCGAGGTAATTAGGGTTGTTTTGAGTTGTACCAACTGCTGATGTAGAAGCCATTTTTAGCTCTCCTTTAGTTTAATTATAAACCTTGTTGTTTCATCATTAGAGCCATTGCTTGAGTTGTGTTCCCATTCTTCAAAGCGTGGTTTATGTTTGCCTGGTCGGTATCTTGTGAACTACCACCCTTAAAACCACTACCACCCCTTGAAGGATTGGAGATTAAAAACTTATTTCCCTCAAGGAATCCACTCACTACTTCATTAATAGATTTCTGCTCTCCCCCAACTAAGAAAGCATCCCCATCAAGTCCATCGATTTGTGTTCTCGCTTTTAACACATCTAAAGCAAAAGCCATTCTGTCTGACTCCGTTACACCCTGTGCATTTAGAGTCGCTTTAATTTTATCGTCAATCCGCAAAGATAAAGATTCTTTTTCCGCCATCTCTTTAGCTCTCTGTGTCTCCTGGAGTGATTCTTCAATTGACTTAAGCCTGTGAGATAGCTTCTCAGTTTCACTCATCGCTTCAAATGCTTTCTGTTCTTTTTCTTGTAAAAGAGCTTTCGCTTTATCTGCAATGCTTTCACCTTCTTGAACTCCTACTAACTGACCTAAAGCACTTAAAGTTTCACTCATCTCAGATAGTTTACTATTTAGGCTTGCACTCGCTTCCTTTTCAGCTTTGAGCTTGCCTAATAGTTCGGTGTTCTTGTTCTTTAATCCTTCAACATTATCCCCGCCATTAGCTGGATTTTGTTGTGCTTCTTGTTGTTCACTCATTGAGTGACCTCCTTGAGGGTTTAGTTTACATAATAAATATAACTATTTTTCAAAGATATATAAAAAAAGAAAGCCCCACCTAAAAAGGTAAGGGCAGCCCAATGGGAGCAAGTTAAATATAAATATTAGTTAAAGTATTCGTCTAGTGCTTTGTCTAATTCATCAAGTGAGTAATGGATAGAAGCTAAACCCTCGCCAGTATAATAAACTCTATACATATTGGGAGTTGTTTTCTTTAGTGTAGCAGCTGAGTAAACAGATAGACCACAGACTGAGGTATAATAGCCATTTTCCGCTTTATTTAGTCCGTATTTATCCATAAGGCTTTCAAAGGTGTTAATAGGTTCACTATCTACCCACCCGCCTTTGATAGCTCTGTGTAGGTAATTAAAAGCTTTGTCTAAATCCTTATCAACCGACTCGCCCTCTTTAAGTCCTGCCCTCAGTAGATACTTAAGGGATTGTCCTATATTAAAAACTGATTTAGGGTCTAGTTTACCCGTAAGTCTTTCAATAGTCTCTTCTATTACTTGAATCGGCTCTATTTCTTTGCTTGCATAATGTTTATCGTGCTTCATTTAAAGCCCTTTTTATTTTGTTTACCTTCTTAATATCCTCAATCAATAAGCCCTCTTGTAGCTCTATCTTAACCTCTTTTAATAAAGAAATAATCTCCTTAGACCTGTGAAAAGAACCTAGACAAATCTCATCATTTGGTCTTTGTGATAGGTCTATTTTGTCCTCTTCTAACTGGTCTTGTACTAGGTCAATGAGCCAATCCATTAAAAGCTCTGTGTCTTTTTTTGTCATTCGTAACTCCATTTTAATGTTGTCGCTTTATATAAATTATCAAATAATTTATAAATTTACAACCATTTTTTAAAATAAAGTGAAAATAATTATAAATATTTAGAGGTGATGGCTTCTTTGAACCTTACTTTAGGGTCTTTTACTTGAGAATTGCCCTCAATAGTTCTTATGGCGTTGTTCCAATTTTCGCCTTTTCTGAATTGGTCGCCCCTAGCCTTACTTGTGAGGATTTCGTTCTGCTTTCGCCTTGAAAGTTTGCTTAAATACTCATTGCCACCCTTAGAGTAGTCAAAATCACTTGGATTAATCTCTTCTCTTGGATAGTATTCGGTAAGAAAGCAAATACAATGAGGGTGAGCTGGTAAACTTGGTAATTTGTCTTTAGGGTAAACACCTCGCCCTAGCCCAAAGTCTGCCCCTGCATTTACGTCGCAAATATCTAGTATCTTGTGGGATGCGTCCAGGTTCCATTTGTAGTATTGCAGGTCATCGTCGTTTTGAGTCATAAGGATATAGGCTTCTGTACTCGCCCTAGCTTGTTCTGTTCGTGCAATTCGCCTTGCAATATACTTAGACTTCTTTTTGACTGCTTCCTCTACCGCTTTCTCAAAGGCTTCTAGCTCTTTACCCTTAACACCTCGCATAAACCTTTTATATGCCTTTTTCGTGTCGCTTGTGGTGTAATTCATCTCTGAAAGTGTTTTAATATCATTCTCAAGCCTAGCTAGTTCTTTCTCAAAATCTCTACTAAATCCACTCGTGCGAATCTCTCTCGTCATTTCTCGGACTTGTTTACGCAGAATAGACTCATCTACCTTGCCATTTGTTAAAACTAACCTTTGAAGCTCTTTGAAATTGTCCTCATAATCACGAACCCACTTAAAATTTTCTTTAACGCTTCTTGTGATAAATTGCTTTGTTTTAGTGTTGCCTTTAGCCATTCTTGAATTAAGATTAACGCCATCACCCGCCCAAGGCTCTGTCTTTAGCTTGGTGATTAGCTTCTTTTGATTAACAATAGCTTCAGGGTCTTGCGCTAGTATTTGAATAGTCGCACTTGTAGCAGTTGTAGAGACGATCACACCCTCAATGGCACTTGAAACTTCAAACTTTTCCCAACCTTCATTAACTATTTGGCGAGTTGTTCGCCCTTGTGGGTCTTTTAGTTGTTCTAGTAGCCATTTTGTAAAGGGAGCGACCGCTCTACCATAAGAAATGTCAAAGCCTTTTATGAGCTCTTCTATCTTCTCGTTTATCTGCCTTTGGTTAGCCATTAAAATTGATTCTCAATAGCTTGTTGATTACGAATTGAATCTCTCTCGGTTTCAATCTTCTCTAAGAGTTCTAGCCTCATTTCCTCATCTTCAAAATCAAGTGATTTAGAAGCAAGTTGCTTTTCTAGTTCCGTTGCAAAAGTTGTTGAGATACCGCTAGACATTAGCTTTAAGAACATATCGGCTTTTTCGTTTAAAGTAGATACCCCGAAATCATCTGAATAGGTTACACTATACTCATAATCAAAGCCAACAAATAACCCGAATAAACGCATCAATTGCTTTTCTGCTTGTTCTATTTGCCTTTTAAAAGTGCCTAAGAGGTCATTAAGTCGCTCTCTGTCAATCTCCTTGGATTCTGCACTCTGTTGGAATCTTTGAAGGTGACTCACTACGCCCGCTTGATACATCTCATTGATTAAGGAGTGGTATAGCTCTGTCAAGGTCTTAAGCTGTTGTGCGTCAGGTGATATGAACTCAGGACTTCTACTTGAATCACTTGGATAGCCCAAACCTTTAGTAGTGCCATAATCTACACCACTATTAGCAGTCATTGGCATAGTCAAGATTGAGAATGCTTGATTGTCCGATATATCCGTAATAATTGAAGCTAAGTTGTAAATCCTGTGTTGAATCCTTGCGACTGAATATAGAGAGCTTTCAGGGATTACTTCATCGCTTGGTTCTGCTACTAATCTGACAACTGGGATTTCATCAATAACATTTGGGAAAGATTGAATCTTGTTCGCACCGCTTGAGTCATAAACCGCCCACTCGTTGGCATCTACTCCAACTATGATTTTTTCAAATGACCCGCTGCCAATAGGCTCTGACAACAATAAGCTGTTAGGGTTTCCAAATTGGTCAAAGGTTAAGGTGTCTTTTTGCTGCCACCACTTCAAGCTAGTTAGGTTCCCAAAAGAATCCTGCTCATAAGAGTAAACCATATCAGGTGAGATTTCAAACACATAAGGCACACCACTTCTTGAGTTAATCACATCTTCAATTGTTGCGTTTATCTCGGTGTCATTATTCATCACCAAGAAAGATACACCCTTGTTTTTAGTAGTTCCTGCGCCCTGTTCCATAAAACTTTGAAGTGAGTTAGCTTTGCCATCTGCATTGTATAAAAAAACATTATACAGGTCTGTATAGGCTTGTGGAGGGTTCTCAACTATCGTCCTAGTAGCTTCATTCTTGAAAATAGGTTTATGGTGAGCCTGCCAAATAGGTCTATATTGGTTTGAAAAGTACGCTTTAGATTTGCGAATGTTTAAATCATTCTGATCTTCTCGCTTGTGTGGAACCAAATACCATCCATTACGATAGCCACCTGTACCTAGAAGCGAATCCTCTAAAAAGCGATATTTATTTGCTTCTAGGGTGACATTAGTCCAGTCACCATCTCTCCAAGGGTAAATATTATACCTGTCGTTTGTTGTTTCTTCTGCCATCTTATAAAATCCTTATAGCCCTTGTTTATAATAAATTTAAAAAAATCTAGGGTTAAAAGTTTGAATCTTACCGCTAACTTCCCAATACATACGCATCATCAACGCATCTGAGTAGTCAGGTGATCTTCCTAGTAACTCTTTCACCTTGTCTTTAGGTAATATGGAGAGCTTTCCATCTTTGTCTACATTATCCCGCTTGATATACTCTAGCTCTTCGTTGAGCTTGTCTTGGTATGTATCGTCTACTACCCATATCTTGCCCTCGTTTACATAATCAGCTAATTTAAAATAACATTGGCTTTTTAAGTGATTGAAGTTCTCGCCCGCTTTTGCTTTCGATCCGTTCTTAAATTCTATCGTATTGGCTAAGAATCCACTCAAGCCACCGCCTACACCATCAGCGTCATAGCATATATTGGAATTGGGAACGCCATATTTATTTTTGAACTCTTTAATCTTCTCAATAATACCCAAGCCTGTACTTTTCGCCTCTGAGTAGATTTTAATAAGCCTTAAGCCGTCCCAAACGCATAAAACGAACCTATCGCTTCCCTTCGTGGCTATATCTGCGGTTATATATTTGCTTCCGCTTGGCACTTGAGTATTCTCGTAAAGGTCTAAAATCTTGTCATACTCAATTAGTTTTGCGGGGTCATCGTCATAGTAGAAGTTGCCAAATAAAAGGCGTTCTCTAGTCACCTTGTCGGCTTTTCGCAAGTTCTCAATGTAGGCTTCTGAGATATGCGGGTTATCTGTTACAAGTGACCTGACAAAAGCCTTATCGCTTTCTAGTCGCCCCTCGTCAAAAGGTTTGACAAAATCTTGCATTATCCAATTTTTTGCGGGGTTACAAGAATAGAACATCTTAGGAATTGACTCCCAACCATCGCCTTTAAGCTCTGAAAAACGCCCTCTAAGGACATCTACCGCTTTCTTCTTTATCTCTTGTGCTTCATCAAGAAAAACGCCTGTAAGCTCATAAGAGCCGATTCTGTTGTATTCGGGGTCTGAAGGATACCAGCCCATCTCTCTAAACTTAATCTTTGAGCCTGTTGCGATATTATAAGCGTAGTTTGTTTGGGCGTTGAAGGTAAAATGCTCTGCTACTCCATAGTGATTTATGACCTTGTGAAAAGTTGCTAGTGTGGTGTCTCGTAGGTCTGTGAAGTTTGCCCTTGCTATCATATAAGAAGATTTAGGCTTATTGAAGGTTTCAAGCATTATCCATAAATTACCAAGCCAAGATTTGCCTCCTCTACTTCCCCCGCCGTATAATACCTCATTAGTACTATTGTCTGTTAATAGCTTATAGGCTTCAATCTGCTTCTTGAATAGCTTAATCTCCTTCATCTAGTACGATTTTAAACCCTTCTATCTTACCTGACAACTCTACCTTTTCGGCTTCGTTTAACCCAAACATCTTTGCAATAGAATCATAAGAACCTTTAGCGACTGCTGGCGTTAAATCCTTGTGTTTCTCTATTAGTTCCATATAGCCATCATAAAGAAATTTCCTATCAACTTTGAACTCCTTTTGAGCTTCTGCTTTGAGTTCTTCTAGTCTATCCTTTATACTAACATTACCTAACAGGCGAGAAGCTCCTGCATCTGCTCCTGTCTTGCTATATCCTGCATTGATATAAGACTGAGTTGCGTTGCCTGTGTTAATGTACTCTTGGCAGAATTTCTCTTGCTTGGGGCTTAGATTATTCATATTAAAACCTTCTTTTGTTTAAATATAAATTTATTCTTGTTCTGTGAACTTAAAACCTAAGTGCTTGTATATGGCTCTCATTGTTTTATTCATATCTTTTACGCCCATAAAAACAACTTTTTCACCTGACTCATCAACTAAACAGTTAATATCCTCACGATAGGTTAATAAATACTTATCTCCATCTTTCATTCTTCACCTCGCCATTTGCCTGTAACACCCCTTGTGAGATAGTTTAGAGCCTTGTCTAAATCCTTCTCTACGGATTCACCCTCTTTTAGCCCTGCTCTTAGGATATACTTTAAGCTCTGAGCTACATTATAGGCGTTAATTGGGTCTAGTTTACCATCTAATCGTTTAATGGTTTCTTCTATCACCTCAATAGGTTCAATCGCCTTGCTTGAATAGTGTTTATCGTGGTTCATTCTTCGCCCTCTTCAATCTTTTCGCAATACGCTTTTCTTAGTTGTTCATAGCAAAATGATTTATAAAACTCCGTACTTATACAAGCATCAAATTCCTGCTTTAATTGTTTTAATTGTGATTGATTACAGCGATAATCTGAAAGTTCTGTATTTTCACAAGCAAATAGTAGAATTGTTGAAAGTATCATTAAATATTTCATTCTTCGTCCTCCATCATTGGGAACTCTTCACAATCATCCCAAGTGATTTTACCTTTTAAGGCTTTGATTTTTGAGTTAGGGATATATCGGAAAATACCCCCATCGCTACGAATAGCATAGTTTATTAGGACTCTTTCTTCATCCGCATAATTAACCATCTGAGCTTCATTTTCATCGCACCACACCTTCGCCTCAAATGGTGTCATTTCTCTTTTTTTTGATTCTTTTATTTCTCGGTGGTATTTCCAAAAGTAACTATCAAGAAATTTAAGCGCAAAGCACAACGCCCTGCCATCATCCGTAATTTTAATTAACCTCCTTCGCTCCCAAGGCAGGTCTTTGTCATTCCTAACCTCAATCTCTTGCAAGTCGTTAATATTTAGTTCTTTGTATTCGCTCATTCTTCTACCTCAGTCTCTTTCACTTTAATCAATTTGTAATGTTCCTTAGGGTTTATTCTTTTGAAAGAAGCAACTGCAAGTCTTTTACTAGCGTACTCAGCTAGTGTGTGCCACACTACATTGCCAAATACTTCTCGCTTTTGTTTGATTACATAATATTTCATTCAAAAACCTTTCATTCTTTGCACAAACTCAAACTCGTCTATTGTTATTTGTGTTCGCTCTACCTTGAAAATAAAATCGCCCTTTGTTTTTGCATAAGATCTAGCTTCTTTTAATGTCTCAAATTGCTTATATTCGTGCTGCATAGTTTTTACAAAATATGCCTTCACGATTGATTTATAAACATTTTGAGAAGGAAATTCCCTAGGTATGTTTATTAGTTTCATTCTTCTACCAATAAGCCTTGATTACAAGTTTAATAAGCACATCTTCATCTACTTCTTCCGTATTAACTACTAAATCCTTATCGTCATCTAGGTAATAATCCGTAATTCTAAACACTCTCTCGTCATCACAAAAGATGGCGTTTTTGTCATCATATGAATCGCCTTCAATTAAAGCGTAATCTTGACACCATTTGTCCAGTTGCTCGTATAGGTAATCTTCGTAGCCATCGCTCTCATATGGTCTTTCTAAAAATCTTTGATGATCCATTATAACGCTCCTTTGTTAGCTTGAATTAACTTATCAAGCTTTTCGATTAATCTTTCTTTAAACTCATAATCTGAGCTTTTGGTTATAAACTCTAATACTTCATTGTAAGCAGACTCTCGCCCTTGTTGAAAAGAGCGCAATGCTCTCTCTTCGTATTCTTTGCCTGTAAAAATTGGGTTTTTATTCACGATATTCTCCTTTGTTGTCGTTCTTTATAAATTATTAAATATTTAATAGGTTTTCAATAAAAAAATTAACTTTTTTTAATTATCTCTAAAATATTTTCAATCAGGTCGTAGTTTTCCATATTGTTGATAAAAAATCTTTGCTTTTGTGTTGGTTTTATCCCATTGAGAGCTAGAAGAGTATAAAGGTTTAATCTTGGGTCATCTTCTAGCTCTATTTCGTTAATTCGCCTGCCCCTCATAAGATTGAGTCTTTTAGGGAGAATTGAGGGGCAAGCGGTAAGTTTATAGCCCTTAAAGAAGGGCAACCTCCACTTTTCTTAGATAACGACAACATAAGGAGGGAGGTCAGTTTCATATAGTTCTCGTTTCTTTTAAAATATAATTATTTGCAAAGTAGTTTGCCATTGTTTACATATTTAAGCATCTATCTAGCTCCGTTTCTAATCGCTTCTAAGCTAGGAATTACCTCTAAGATAGAGTCTAACACCATAGAGGACCTTATTCCCTCTAGGTTAAATTCTACTAAGATTTGGTTATTTAGTTTTTTAATCATAAAGCTCATAATACTTCCTTTTTGTTGTCGCTATGCAAAAGCTATATATTTTTTGATAATTATCAAAGATTTATTCTAAAAAATTTGGTTTTGCTATTTCCTCGCCTGTCTCCATTAAGTAATAATACCCACAAGCCTCTATATATTCGCCAAATTCCTTCGTGCTTAGTTCTGTAGTGCTTTTACTTATTTTGACCACCTCGCCCGTCTTTGGGCTTTTTATCTCTAAAGGTAAGAAGTTAGCCCTTAACATATCGTGAGCCATCTCCTTTGTAATACCCCCTAAAGCATCGTTCCACAATTGCCTAAAAGCAGGAACTATACAAGACCAGTAGTATTTATTTTGAGCCAATGACCGCTTTAGAGGTAGCTTGTTAATCTCAACTAGCACTTCTTGACCTTCGTGTACCTGAATCAACTCTCTGAGCTTGTCGGTCATTACAATAGCACCTCTGTGGATACTTGTTTTTATCATTACATCTCCAATAAAAAGTTATATTGAGCCGTGTCACGCTCAAAGCGTTCTAGCATCAGGTTGTAATAATCCTTGTCTAGTTCACATCCCACTAGTTCAAAACCCATTTCGTGACAAGCTACTGCTATTGAACCTGAACCTAAATGCGTGTCTAAGATTTTATCGCCCTCTTTGGCGTAATTGTGGAGTAGCCATTTATAAAGGCAAACAGGTTTCTGCGTTGGGTGTATAGTGCCTCCTTCTCTCACCAAAACCAACGGGTTTTTTGTGTATTCTCTTAATGCCCTATTAAATGAAGTATAAGCCAACTCTGCATCGCTTGAACTAAAATTGCCTCTATCCTTTCTCCAAACAATCCACCCCATTGATGGCTTTAAATACTCAACCATATAATTAGCGCCCCAAATAATTTGATTTTTAGATACCCTAAAAAGCTCATCAAAATATTCTTTTTTTGGTATTGAGCTATCCCAACCCTTGAACTCGTGAGCCTTTCGCCCTCCATTTTTTCCGCTTGTCTGTTTTGCACCATCATATTTTATTCCATACGGAGGGTCAACAATGGCTAAATCAAAATAATTATCAGGATATTCTGCCATCAACTCCATATTGTCACAATTACGTAAATCTATCTTATCTGTTACTTTCATATTTTACCCCTTCAATCTCAAAATCATAGAGCCACCCAAACTGCTCTATCGTCTGCATTCGTGCTTCCATTTCGCAATCAGTTTCACAAAATATCTTACCTGTGACATTGGACGAACCATCAAAACCTTTAAAGTCAACCTCGTAGCCCACAAGTACCTTTGATTCTAAATAGTTCCTCTCTAACTTCTCTTGAGTTGATTCCGTGCGCTTCACTATGACATACCCTACAAAGGGCAACGAGATTATTGTCAGAATCATCGCCACCCCTAGAGCGAAAAACGATATGATGAACATCAACAGCCACCGCACCGCATACCTGACAAAGCTCGTGATTCTCTGCATATTTTTTAACATTTGCTAAATCCCTTTTAACTTTAACTTTTGGAAACTTCACCTAATACCGCCTCTTATTGTTTGGCTTCTGCATAAATCTTCAAGATTACCGCCATTCTTCCAATTGTTTACAATTGTATCAATTATGGAAACTACATTAATCTCTTCAATATGCCTTTTCCAATCTTGAGGATTACCAAATAGAGGATAATCGGCGCCTTTAATATCATTCCACTTAAAAAACACATCCTTCCATTCTTGGGTCGGTATCTCTGATTGATTTGGTAACATTGTGTTTTTTGATCGTTCAAGATACAATTCTCTTTGATGTTGTAGCCAATCCCTAGATTCAAGGGTTTTCACGATAAAGAAATAAGTTATTTTTCCGTGATGCTTTCTAGTTAATGGTAAAACATCTGTAAGGTCTTGAAGGACTAAGCTAGGCAATTGACTTG
>Ga0208898_1001166_pt1 | contig 17807 bp, 25 predicted proteins | sample VirMetDEL_Mar_4_FD_184513 | JGI IMG/M metagenome (GOLD analysis project Ga0208898, IMG submission 184513) | Aqueous microbial communities from the Delaware River and Bay under freshwater to marine salinity gradient to study organic matter... | ecosystem: Environmental > Aquatic > Marine >...
GTCATCATTTTCTCATCACAATGGACAGCTTCCCTTACGACATCTACGAGCTTGGTTATCACAGTCTTGCATACCATGCACTTGCACGCTTTAAGCAACTGCTGCAGCGGGACATGATGATGCCGCCTGACATTGCCGAACAAATTGAGGACAACATCATTCCCGCACTTGAGTACATCGACGGGTGGGAACCAACTGATGCACAAATTCAAGCTCACATCGACTCACGAGGCATGATCTGATGATTCAACTAATCGTTGACGATGAGTTTGGCGTACCCTTCGCCATTGACACCTTCCTAACCATTGATGACGCTAAAGATGCACTTAACCAGCTGGAGTGTTCACTCGAAGACTGTGTAACTTCAGCCCGTGCAAACTACCTTATGTGTGCCATCGACCAACTGAAACAATCCATCGCGGAGTATGAGTAAGCAGATGATCACCGTACAAACAAACCATGGCACATTCAAAGTGCCCGCTAAATACGTAGGCGAAGCCCTCGCAGTCCACCGCCCCGTCGTCGGTTTCAACAAATTAAGCACCAAGCCGCGACGCTGGGCAATCACCCACCTAGGTTCAGGTTTGGTTGCTGGTTGGTTTGATGGTCCGATGCGCGACGCTATCCAACTAGCTAAGTGCTGGGATCTTACCTTTCGTGATGAGCTCCCTGGTCCTGACCCTAACGCTAAAGAGTGGGTGCGTAAGGATAAGTGGAAGCGCCAACTTAACGGAGACGAACCTATCGCATCGCCTGATTCGTTTGAAGCTGTACTAGCCGACTACGAGGCAAACTCCTAACCCGCTTCGCGGGGCGACTCACACAATTACACCAACATCACCATGCGTACCATTGAAAAGAAGATGCTCAGCGCCATCATCGAGCGCAAGAACTTCAGCCTTGCTAACACTCGCGTCGAATGTATCCACTTCCCTCATCCTGTGGACAAGGGAGATCGCATCATCGACCGCTGCAATGTCTACTTGCACAACAGTCTTATCGCCACAGTGACTCCTGATGATGTAACTGTGAACAACTGTGGCTATCGCACTAGCACAACTAAGTCGCGAATCAGCACCATTCTTCGTGAGTTCTGTGGCGCTGGTGTCTCACAATCTAATTTTGAGTGGTATCTAACTACTCGTGACAACGTGATCCACATGGAGGACCGGCGAGATTACACTGTTGAGCGGATTCCCCTTCATTGATGAGTCTCCCGAGCCTGAGAACAAATCAACGAAACATTCTCCGCCTAGTCGCCCAACACGAACAACGTAACCCTGGCGAACCTTGCTACCTCGGCAAAGTTACAGCCAGTCGCCGCAACGTCTTCCTAAAGGCAGTTGGCTCACTCGAAGAAAGACAACTAATCGAGATAGAACGAGTCGGCTCGAACTTCCAAGCTTGGAAAATCAAACTACTCATCCCAATCGACCAAATTATCCCAGCTTAATTATGATGGCACCCTTCTCCAAACGTCGATTTGCTGAGACTGCGATCCTGTTGGCCGCAACGATCGCCTTTGCTGCAGCCATCAGGACAGGCGACACGCAAAGATCTCACAGCATTCAGTGTCCATTTGCACCAAACGGCAAACCTTATTTCGCTCCTGGCTGCTAAGCTTCAGTGCTGCTGATCTCTTGTGACCTACCCAATCACAGTTACATTGCAATCACAAATCTCACAGAAGCACATCGAGTACACAAATGTTTCCCCTGCAACGTTACTGGCGGTCGTAAAGGGCTCAAAGTCCAAGCCAGCCAAAGAGCTAGCCGCCAGGCTCATCCCCATTCTTGAGGATCTCAGCAAATGAAGTTCACTCTCCTCCTCGCGTCGCTTAGCCTTCTCCTGTTAAGCCCTGTGGCTCACGGTAATCACTCCCACGATGCCCAGGAAACTCATCTAGATCAATGTCAGAACTGAGCTTCACAAAGGATGAAATCCTGACGCTGCGCCGAGCGCTCAACGCTCTGGTGGTTAGGCAGGAACTCAACTCGTTGGCTGCTTCTGAGCCTATGAAGCGGGAGATTGAATCAACTCTCAACGATCTACACAAACTAGACATCAAACTATTACAACTAAAACCTTCATGCTCCTGTCTCGCGCAATAGAACCCTTCGCTAAGTTCAACCCCCGCGAAGTCTCCTGTACAACACTCTTTATCTTTCTAGCTGTAGGGGAGTCTCCTGAGGGGCTCCTCCAAACAGACATCGCTCGCAAGCTAGGTATCCCGAAGAGTTCTGTCTCGCGTAACTGTGGGATCTTAGATTCACAAACTCAGAAAGGTGACCCCGGCATGGGCCTGGTAAACCGTGAGCCTTGGCACGCAGATCAAAGGATCAAGCTGGTGAAACTTACAGCAAAAGGACGTGAACTCTTTGATGAAATTCACAGTCACCTAGGCTAGTCTCGCTGGAGTTTCATTACTCCTGTGGTCTTACCTGATTGGCGGATTAAGGCGCTGTGCGAAGGCGGCATGATTGAGCCCTTCAATCCCACGCTGATCAACCCCGCCAGTCTTGACGTGACGCTGGGCACCAACCTTTATGTTGAGACTGAGGAAGGGGGATTGCTCCCCCTGGAGATCTCAGGTCACACCAGAGAGAATCCCTTTCTGCTCAGGCCTAACGAATTTATCTTGGCTGAAACAGCTGAGACTTTTAACATCCCTGACTTCATCTCGGCGCAGTTCGTACTCAAGTCTTCGCTGGCTCGTGCTGGTCTGGAGCACTTACTCGCAGGCTACATCGATCCCGGTTTCAACAACTCCGTTCTAACTTTGGAGTTTAAGAACGCTAAACAATTCTCGTCTTTCCCACTCTGGCCCGGTATGCGGTGCGGACAGATCGTCTTCACTGAGATGGCTGAGGCGCCTCAAGCAAGCTACAGATACACAGGGCGCTACAACGGAGATGCAAAAGTCTCACGTAGTAAGGGGCTCCTGTAAGTCCTGAGGCTTAAGTGCCTCGCAACAAACTCAGACACAAATGAGAAAGATAAATACTACATACGCTGTCTAGTTTTGTTGCTAATGTTTTATTTAGAAAAAGTTTCTTTCTTAAGAAAAGTTGCAATAACTACACCCCCGTGTCACCAAAGATAAATCCCTGCGCAGGGGTTGACAGGGTGCGCAGGAGAATGTACATTGCTCTGCATGGGCGGCACCGGCCCTTAACGCGGTGCGTTCCCTCTGCATCACATCAAATGATTAAGGTCACTAAACAGTCCCTGATCGACCAGGGACGCATCAGCGCTGAACGTTACGATTCCTGCGACACAGCTCTAGCCCAACTGAATGAAGGGTTTGGTGCTGAGTATGAAGCTGCTCGAAGCAACTTGACTTCAATGCTCGTCAAGGCAGACAACGTAGGCCTTGACCTAGACATTTTCCGTGGCGACGACTCGTTATTTAAGTTTCCCGAGTTTCGCACGAACATCGTTGTTCGAATTGACCGCTCGCCCACGCCTCACGCCAAGATCGAGAAGTTGAACGAGAAGATCGCTGACCTTGAGCGAAAGCTCAAGATTGCAAAGATCGAACGAAACAGTCTGATCGAGCAGCTCCACATCACAGGAGCTGTCGACTTGGTTACTGACAAAATCACCGCCGTCTTCCGTCGCCTTAAGTGATCATGAGTAACGACAAAATCTTCCTCCTCCACTGTTCTGTCAGCGCATCCGTAAGGCAGAGCACACAGATAAAGATGGCAGATCTCCAGCTGCCTGACACTGTGATCGACGTGCTAGAAAAACAGCAATCTGTTTCTGTGCGCCCAACATTATCAGGTAAGCTCAAAGAATTCTTGAACTTGCTGCGCATAGAACAACGCAAACTGTATGACGAGTGCACGATCCATAACGGAGACGTCCACTTCCTCCACGAGGATTACTTCGAAGAGGCTATGCAGTGCATCGCAAAGATTCGCTCCGATGCTTCTAAATACAACGAACAACTCAATGAGCTTTGGCTCGAAGAGTACACTCGCTGGTCGAACACCGTTGAAGGTTTCTTAGAGCCTCTGTTCCGAGACGACACCGAAGGGTTCAAACTCGCCAAGGAAGCTTACTTAACTATCTTCCCGACGAAGCAAGAGTTCGAGAACCCGATCAGAGTGTTCGTGGTTGGCCCCAACCCTGTGAGCATGGAGGTTTCTGACAGCAAAGAGGAGCACTCAATCTCCACGGCAATCCAAGAGGCGGCAGTATTCAACACAAACGAGGTGCTCGAAGCGGCTCGTGAGGGTGCAGCTGACCGAGCACTCGCTAAGGCAGCTGAATTGCTGGACGACCTTGATGTTCGAGTGTCCTCCAAGGTTGGCGAACGTCAAACAGGAGGAACCAAACGCCGAGGTTCTTGGCAGATCACCGCCGAGACTTTGCAACTGATCACCCGCCACTGCCCAGGGTTTGAGAATCTTTCGACGCTATCGAATGATTTGCTCGATGTAGGTGTCAGGCTTCAGTCAGACACTGCCAAAGTTAAAAACCAAGCGTTCAAAGATTATGCAGACTTAAAAACTAAGATCCGCCAGGAGCTTCAGTCGATTGTTGAGTCACGTAACTCCAGTGATGGTCTTGAGTCGCTGAAGAGATCCCTGACACTCTCTGGCACTTACAGAGATCTATTAGCGAAGATCAACTCGGCTGATAACCAGGAACAACTCGATCAGCTTTACCACGAGCTTCAGATCGAGAAAGATGTTTACCATCAGCGAGCGAAGCATTTGCAGGTTCTATTTGACCAGCGCACCGAGCTGGTTAAAGCTCAATCCGCGAACTTAGATGATCTAATTGATGAGGTCAAAACCATTGAAGCTGAATCGACAGATGACCTTGACTTCTAATCTTTCATCAAAAGACTACACGCTCTTGCTTGTCACTAAGAGCCTTTCTAAACCGTACCGAAACCTAAACAGAAACCTTTTCAAAGACCTGTTAAAAGCACTCACAACCATCTTCGACTAATGAACGACTCACTCTTCTCAAACCTCCAAAGCTTTCGCGCATCACTTAACACCAGCTTTCTTGAGCGAGCTGATGTTATCGATGGTCTACTCGCATCTTTAATTACGAAGCAAAACAGCTTTCTGTTCGGTCTCCCCGGCACGGGTAAGTCTGAGCTTGTGCGAGCAGTATCAAATGGGTTTAAAGGCTCTCAGTTTTTTGGCTACCTTCTCTCGCCCACAACAGATCCGTCTGAGCTATTCGGGCCGGTAGCAGTCTCGAAGCTACTTAATGATGAGTATGTTCGTGACGTCAAAGGATACCTACCTACGGCAAACATTGCATTCCTAGACGAGCTCTTTCGTGGTAGCTCTGCAGTTCTTAATTCTCTGCTGACGATCCTGAATGAGCGTACATTCAACAACGGTCGCGATGTTTTAGAAACTCCTATTCAGTCGATCGTCGCTGCAACCAACTCTTTTCCTCAGGAAGAATCACTCCAAGCTTTCTGCGATCGATTTCTATTTCGTCCAACAGTCGATCTTCTGAAGAAGCCAACGTCAAAACGTAGTCTCGATGCCTGGGCTCTCGGTATCAAACAACGTCCGGTAGTGGAATCGAAGCTCACGTTCGACGACCTTACAACCCTTCAGCAAGAGGTAGCGAACGTAAGCGCCAGCGAGGAATTCCTGGATTCCTTCACCCAAGTTATCGATCTACTTGCTACACGAGGCATCGTCATCAGCGATCGCCGAAGAGTACAGATCCTTAAGTTCTTGCGTGGTTGGGCTCTGGTTCAAGGTGACGAAGAACTGTTCCCCGAACACCTACATCGCTCACTGATACACATTGTATATCAAACACAAGACGACGTTCAGGTGATCAAAGAAGTCTTGGAGCAAGCTGTTCCTACAGCCGAAAAGCTTATGGAAAGCATTAAACGGGCTCACAATGGAATCCTTACTGAATACCACGCGCTTCACGCAGGAGACTCGAAGAGTGTTGATGATCTAAACCGCTTGGTCGGTAAGCTTCGCAAAATGCACCGTGATCTAGATACTCTCTCTAACAAACTAGATAACATCCTGGAGTCTGGTCAGTATCGAATCAGCGCCAGTGCTCGCCAGGCTGCGACCAAACTTGCTCAGACAATCGAGTCTTCTTCTCAATCAGTAGCGGCTTCGATCTCTAACGTCTCATCATGAAAACCAACACCGAGTTCCTTCGTCTTGTGAACAACGAGCCCCTCGTGCTCGCTGTATCCGCACTGTCCGATTTTCTATGGGATGACTTCATCCGGGATGCCCGCCCCATCGTTAAGTACCTTGAGGACAAGTACAACATCAAACAGCTCTCCCGTTTTGGAAAGGAGCTATTTGACTTTCTGTATAACGGCGGACAAGTAACTACGGTCATCAACTTCGACGAAATCGAATCTTACTTTCGTGCGAAACAGAACGGACAAAACCCAGACTTTCCGAAAGGATACAAACCTGAGTACGCATTCTGGTACAGCCTTTTTGTACAAGTGTGCGAATCGCCCTCATGGCCACGGCTAGTCAGTCTCTCGATTGGAGATCAGTTCACCTCAGGTAACAACGCTGTGAACGTGTTGAACGAGCTCAGCGAAATCCTGATGGTTGAGCTAGAGAACAACTCACTTAGTGAGGAGCTCCTGAGCCAAGGTGCTCAACAGCTTCAAGACATTCGTGAACAGTTCATGGAAGCTAAGAAGCGAGGCGACAATGCGAAAGCTGCTGAGTTGCGCCAGCAGGGGAAGGAGCTCGGTCGTCAGATGGAGCAGAGCTTGCTTCAGGTAAGCGAGCAGATGCAGCCTCAGGTGGACAAGGCAGTCGATCGTGCGCACCAAGCAGCTAAGGACAACCAGGAAGCAATAGCTGCCCTCGCTGGAACTGAGGCTGGTAAAGGGATCGGCCTCAACGATCTTGAACAAAAGCGAAACCTCGCTCGAAAGCTCAGCAGCAATCCTGGCCTTAAGGAACTTGTGCGCCGCTTGGGTGCCTTGCGACAGGCATGGGCTGATCGCAAGCGAACTCGCAGATCACAGACCAGCTATAGCGATATTGTCGGCGCCAAGTTCTCTGACACAATCACAAAAGCTTTCCCTGCTGAGATCGCGTTAGCTGCCACGGAGCAAGGTCGTGCTCTATTTGCCCTGAGGTACAGTCAGAAAACACTGTTGTGTAAAGACTACGAAGCGAAAGTAAAAGAGCTCGATAAAGGCCCTGTTGTTCTTTACATCGACATCAGTGGTTCGATGGCAGGAGAGTGTGAGCTCTGGTCAAAAGCTATTGCTTACGTCGTTGCTGAGGAATGCCTCAAGCAGAAGCGTGCAACACACATTCATCTCTTCGATACTGTTGTGCAGAAGAGTATTCACCTGGATAAGGATCGAGCGGATAACGAGCGTCTCCTTAACTTTGTCCTTTCATGGACAACCAGAGGCGGTACGTCCTTCTGTTCAGTTATTAACCACGCGCTGTCGGAGGTCAACTTTGTCGATAAAGCCGATATTTTGATGATCACAGACGGAAACGCTGAGGTCTCAGATCCGTTCGTGCGCCGTCTCAACGCATTCAAGCAAGAGCACGGTGTGCAGTGGAACAGCTTCTGTATCGGCAAGCAAGCTCGTGTGCTTAAAGAGTTCAGTGATTATGTGCACACTGTAGATGTTCTGGACGATCCTAAGAGCGCAGAGTTGTTTCAAGATGCTCTCCGGTAAGGGCCTTCTATTAGAAACCGCACTTAGATTGAGGGGCAATTGCCGCCCCTCTCGTGGATCGACACACGGATGCAAAGGTCGTTCGACGTATAGAGGCTGAGTACTCACCAGCCACCGAGAAATTCGAGCTCGAGGATTGGCTGGCGCAGCAGTTGTTTGACACGTATCACAATCTGTACGAAGGAGAACCAGAACTATTTAGGTTCCGAGAAGCTGTCCTCCTTTACGCGCCGCAGACTGAGCTTATCAATGCGACAAGGCTCGTGGAGGATGACGTCACTGAACACTGCATACTTCTTAGTGGTTTTCTTTACAAGAACTACGGAGTCAAGAGGTTAAATCACAAAGCCGACGTTGAGATGCAACTGATGCTCACAGAGCATGATTTTGAACTAATGGCTATTCAGATCACAGATGAATTAATCGCATGGTACGAGACTGTGAGCTGTATGCAGGAAGTAATGAGTATGAAGCTAAAATGACTGAATCCTTAAAAAAAGCTGAAATCCCCTTGCGGTAAAGAAACGGAAAGATAGCATTTCCGTGTTCCGCTTTCCATTACATGAACTTCAAGTTCAAAATCGGCGACACAACTCTGGACAACAGCGAAGCAAAAGCACTCCTCAGTGCCGCAGGTCGCGACGCAGCAATCGTGGTTGACATTGCTGAGCACGTCGATCCTTCTATGATCGACGCCAAGAAACTGTTCTCTATTAGCGTCGAAACCAAGAACCCCACGCTGGCCTCTTTGGCTGCGCGTTTTGCTATAGAAGGAGTGGAGACTCCTAAGAAGCGCACCTACACCCGCACCGACGCGAAACGAATTTCTCGGATCGAACCGAAGAAGGTTATTAAGCAGCCTGCAGAGGCAATCGAAGAGCTCTGCAAGCTCAACAGCCTCAAATCAATCGGTGCGGCGATGATCCTAGAAGGTGTTGGTGAAGGTCACAGTCGGACGCTCCGACAGGTTGCTACCAACTGTGTCAACGCCATGGCTTACAGGGGCTCGGTGAGCCCCGACTCTCAGTGCTTTATGGGGTTCTGCAAAGATGGTGACGGGCACTACCGGACCTTGAATCAGGGGCCAAACGTTCCTCGTAGTGCTTCCTACCACGCGTCGCCGATGTACACGGCAGTCCGCGATGGAGCTCAGCTGCTCAAAGAGTGGGGTTTGATCGAGCTCAAGGAGCTGATCGAATTCGGCAGCAAAGATAAAGAGCTAGACGGGAACAGCCAGCAGCTGCGCCGCGTGGTCTACGCTGTGTCGGCTACGGCTATGGGTAAGCAAGTGGCTAACGAGTGGGGCGACATTGCTGATTTCATCAGTCACCGCTGGAGTAGCCGCATTCGGGAGAAAAAGTCCTACGCTGCCTGAACGGCAAACCGCTGAATCCACGGGGCGTCGAAAGATGCCCCTTTTTTTACTCTCATGAAAATCTTTTACGCAGACGACGACACCAAGTTCCAACAATCACTCGAAGAATTGAATCAAATCCCAAAGCTGTGTCTCGACGCTGAAACGACTGGCTTGGACTCACACGTTGCAAAGTTACGCCTGCTTCAGCTCTGCACAACTGATGAAAAGGTAGAAGACAGAACCGTTTACGTTTTAGATCTGTTCAAAGTAAAGAACACAGCGGGACTAAAAGAACTAATCGAGAGCCGAGAAATGCTCTTAGGTCACAACCTCAACTTTGACCTTCAGTTTCTTTTATCTCTTGGTATCGATTACAAAGGTAAAGTTTTCGACACCTACGTAGCTGAGCGCTGCCTCCGCGCCGGGTTTAAGGAAAAGAAAATATCACCAAAACTTCAGAAACCATATTTCGACGACGTGAGCTGCTCGTTGAAAGCTGTAGTGAGTCGGCGACTCGAACTCGACATCAGCAAAGAACAGCAGGTTTCTGACTGGAGTAAGCAAGATCTCGACATCGAACAAATCGAATACGCGGCAAAGGATGTTGACCTTCTGCCCAGCATCGCCGCAGATCAACTCAAAGAGTTAGTGGAGGAAGCGCTGCTTGACATCTACTCTCTTGAATCCAAATGCGTACGCCCCGTGGCCAAAATGTGTCACAGGGGATTCAACGTTGATGTTAGCAAGTTAGTAGCATTAAAGAGCGCTATAGGGTTGAAGTTAGAAGAAGTTACACTAGAATTCTGCACTAAGCTCGACGAGGCCCTTCCCCCTGACCTCAAGCTCCCGCGAAACTCAGATGGATCCCTGGCAATCGGCAAAAATCTTAGAAAGGAATTCAATCCTGGATCTGGTACGCAGTGCAAAAAACTCTTCGACGCACTTGGAGTTGCTCTACCAACAAACCCTGCTACAGGAAAGAGCACACTCAATCAGATTCAACTTGCAGAATTCGACAGCGACGACCCCCTGTTAACCCTCTACCGAAAGCGAACGAAGATTGAAACACAGTTAGAGCACGCAGAAAAACTTATCGCCAACGTCAACCCAATAACCCAGCGGATACACTCGGGTTACAACCAATATGGAGCCAACTCAGGGCGATTTACGTCAAGCGGAGCTAAGAAAACGAGCGCTAAAAAAGTTAAAAATCAGTTCGCAATTAACGCTCAACAGATACCTAGGGACAAGGAGTTTCGTGAGTGTTTCGTAGCCACGCCTGGGCATCAGTTGATTATTTGCGACTTTAGTCAGATCGAGTTGCGACTAGGAGCTGAGCTAATTGGTATTCCTCAGATGATCCAAGCTTTCAAGGACGGACACGATCTCCACACAGTGACGGCGAGTTTGATCTACAAAGTGCCTTTGGAAGAAGTTCAGAAGAGCCAGCGCCAGGAAGGGAAGACACTGAACTTTGCACTCTTGTACGGCATGGGCTTCCGCAAATACAAAACCTATGCAGCTCAGAGCGGAAAAATAATCTCGCTGTCGGAAGCTAAGGTTGCTCACACGGCTTTCCACAACGCCTATCCACGCCTGAGACAATGGCACCGCGAACGTTCAGCTCTTGTTGAAGACGGTTGGACTTACGTTCGCACGCCGTTAGGCAGGCGTCGGCTTCTCTCGTATGACGACGCCACCATGACTGCTTGTGCCAACACGCTGATACAAGGCGCCGGAGCTGATATCCTTAAGCTGTCGTTAGCCAAGCTCAACCCTTTCCTAGGGGACGAAGCTCACTTAGTTGCCTGTGTGCACGATGAAATTGTACTCGAAGCAGTCGATGATAAAGTGGAGTACTATAAAGAAGTACTTGAGCACTGTATGAAAGAAGCAGCAGAGACCATTTTAAAAGAAGTACCTGCTAAAGCAGACGCTAGCCACGGAGAAACCTGGGCAGAAAAATGAGCAGCACAACCAAACGCATCCGACCCCTAACACCCAGCAAGTTCAAGATTGGGGATCGTGTAACTGAGAACATCAAGAACATAGCTTGTTTCAGTGAGTCCCTAGATCAGAAGATTAAAGATAAATTGACTGGCTATGTAAACGAAACGCGTGTAGGCACAGTCAAAGAAGTTTTCGTAAAAACAAACAAAAGAGGGGATCGGCGACACTACGCTTCTGTCCTGTGGGATGGCTTCAAATCGACTACAGAACACGAGCAAGGTCGGTTGGCTATCCACGCGGCAGCGCAAATTAAAAAGGAAGACGCAGCTGCGACTGCATCAAATAAAAAGAAAAAATCAGTAACGGCAGTTGAGATCTTAAACCTCGACGCCGTGAAGGAGAAGGAAGTCTTTACAGCTAAAACGGAACAAGGTTATGTGGGCTGCGTAAGGTTAACGGCCGGAGTGTGCTTCACAGTTGAAATCTTCTCGAATGCGTTAGAGGCAGCCAACAAAGCTCGTAGCCTGAAGAGGCAGCTGGAACAACCGACAACTCCAGAATGTAAAGAAACCAAAAAAAACACAGAAGAAATTAAAAAATGTGTAGTCAAAAAAACGAATAGAAAGGTAGCCTTGAGGTCGAGATTGTACACCCTCGACGAGACCAAGGCAATGCCGCTCCTGCGTTTCCAAGAGGTGTGGGTAATTATAAAAGACTCTATGTACGTTAGTGACTGTCTAGATAAAGAGAGGCGTAACTTAGTAAGTTATACTTCCAATAAGGATAAAGCTCTTTACTTCACTTGTCACGAAAAAGCGAAGATGACGATGCGTGTCCTTAAGGGCACTATCGGTCCAGGGTTTGACCTCAAACGATTTTTTATCGAGAATAAGTAAAGGGTTACTAATAGTATGGCCACAAGATTTGCTGGTGATTTCTTCGGGGTCTCTTTAGTAGACCCGGAACGAGAGGACTCGAGGCTCCTCGACTATTACCCAGAATTGCGTCGACTTGTAAAGACGAGCTCGAGTTCAGGGGGTTCCAGCGAGGACGAAGGTGCTCGATTATATGGAGGGGCTAAAGCAGTGCCGGCTTTCAGCGGCTTCAAAACATTTGAGAAAGCTGGGAAAGAGCAGGCCACAGCTCCTCTCTTTTACGGCTTTAAAACGTTCGAACAACCCAAGAAGCTCGATTAGCTAGACGAAGTAAACTATACTGATTAAATAAGGGGGCGTTTGTTGCGTCGCCACAGGGTACATCTGCATCTACTGCGATGACGGCCACGCCGAAAGCTAATCAAAAACCTCAGTTAGAGGCCTTCCGTAAGGCTGGATCTCTTTTCGGTCTTGATTTATCAGGACTGTTCGATGACTCCGAAGACGGAGAACAGTCTGGTTTTGAAGGCCTGCAGCCTGGTTTTAAGGTTACAGCGAACCTTAAAGGTCGCAGCCCAAGCACCTTAACTTATAAAACACCTACAACCCCCTCCAGGACTGCTGAGTTCACGCTAACTCCAGTAACCGAATCAGCTTTCGCTCTACCTAGCCTGCCTTCTCCTATCGCAGCCAAGCCTGCAGAGGAAGCTGCGCCTGCTCCTGCGCCCGCACCTGCTCCTGCTCCGGCACCTGCGGCACAGCAAGCACCGCCCCAGGAAAAGATCTATCAGGGTTATGCAGGCGGTATCTCCGCACTTCGTGATCAGCCTGAGTACGGCGGTATTGGCTTTGGTATGGGCGACCTGGATCGCGCCCTGCAGGAAGGTTACTCAGAGTCAAGCATCAAGACGTACCTGGAGAACTTCCCAGGCATGATTGGTCCTGACGCTGCCTCACGTCTAGGTATCGCACCCAAGTCTACCGCCAGTATTTATGGGTCCTCTGCGGCGGCGCCTGCTCCTGCTCCCGCACCTGCTCCTGCTCCGGAACAGCGCTACACTCCCACCTCGGCTCCTGTTTCTCAATACCAAGCTCCCACAGCGCAAAACTGGCAGCAGAAAGCCCTCGCCGAAGGCGGCTTCGGTCAAGGTTCTCTCGCGGCTGCTCGTTCCGTTACAGGCGACAACGAGATTCGTGACTTCTTACGTCGTAATCGACAGATTCAGGTCGGTCCCACGGCGGCGAACTTACTCGGATGGGGTGGGGGTAACCTCTACGGCTAAACAGAGGTATAAGATAAAGGCAGAATTCCTACAGAAGGAATGCTGTTTTTCTTCAAAGCGATTACGCTCAAACGGGGGATGCGGCAAAAGCTGCTCCCCCTTTTATTTTGCACTGAGAGCGAGTTAGATCTTATTCTCCGGTCGGTGGAATTCCAACCGAATGACGTCTACTGATTACTGTTTAGTGCTACAGCGCACAGGAAAGAGGCTGGAATTAGCAGTAACAGGCAACGACTCAAACCACGCGCAGGCACAAGCAGCGGACATAGCGAGAGCCTTACAAGCAGAAACGTTCTCGTTGTCCTACAAAAATATTGAAGACAGCCCTTTATCTTGCCTGTTCCGCAGACTTGCCATAAGCGACTTCGAACACGGTGCTTGTGACATCTGGGAAGGTTCGTTTTGTAACGGGTCCCCCGTGGTCTACGCACTGGGTAGCAAGTACTACGTGCGCCCCCTGATACTAGATTATCTAGAGATCAACAAAGACGGCTGTGTAAAACCGTCATGCGGTAACAAGGAGTGCATAAACCCCTATCACAACTCTTACAAGAAGATGAAAGCTTCAAAACTGGGTGACGCGGACACGAATTTGGTACTAGCATTCTCCAGCCAAGGCGTTCCCGTTCGCGAGATCGCCCGAGCACTTAAGGTACACCGCTCAACGATTTACAGAACGTTAAACCGTGAACATCTTCATCTTGGGTCTGCGCATCACTGATGCGGCCGATACAGACGAAAACAAAGTCGTGCATGTACTGGCGGAATCACTTCCGTCAAGCGACAAGCGCGTAGCAACGAAGGTCCAGCTTTCAATGAAAGAGGACCACTACAACGGCAAGATTTTAAAAACCCTCAAAGAAAAGCAAACGATCTTCGCTGTCGGTCCGACGAAGACAACGCCAGATGGCGTGCTTCAAATGCAGCCGATGCTTGTGGTTACAAGTGATAACTGGGATGACCTCCTGGCTATCAATCTCTTCGTGTCCACAGGTGGTCTGGGTCCTGTTACTGAGGAGACTCAGCTAGGCGACAACACGGTTACTAACCGTTCGCTCGCTTGGCAAGATGAAAAGGGCGAGACCTCTTGGTTCAAGCTGACCGCTTGGGACGCGCTTTCGACGCAACTTGCAGAACTTGCCCCAGGCACACCAACGATTGCTGTTGGTCGAGTCAGCACTAGCGAAAAGGAAGATCGTAAGTACCTTAACTATGGCGTAGAGAAAATTCTCTATCTACCCCGCAGCAAGAAAGCTGCTCCCGCTAAGGCCGCCGATCCTGATAAGGGCAAGGTGTCCACGGCTGCTCTCGGTTCTCTGGACTTCTCTCTCTGATTAACGACCATGGTATTTATCGCTGGCAAATTTTCGGCTGATGAAATTCTCTGCCAAGTCCCACCGCACACGCTCCGGATCGATCTTCAAAGCCGCTATTGGAAATCCGATACTGACAGCGAAGCGGCGATCGTCGACAGTAACGGGAATGGGATACCGATTTCGTTTGTCCTTCTCGGCTTCACGCCGTACTTCGGCAACCTCGGTATGCGATCGCATGAAGAGTTTATTCGTATTGCTTACATTGGTGTTACACCTAACCATCGTCTGCTGCCACCTCGCTGTGTATGCACTAGCATCATCAGTGGCAAATCGTCTCAGAGGAACTTCATCTCGTACTTCCAGACGCTCTATAACAACCGTATTAACGTAGGTGAGGTTGTCACTGAAACCAAGTTCGTTCAAAAATCTTTCAACGAACGTGATCCAATGACTGGGGCGGACGGCGCAAAGATCAACTACAACGTTTTAGAGTTCAGGGATCGTCCTGCTCAAACGGATGAAGAGCAAAAGCTCATCGAAGACATCAGTAATTGGCTCGACGCTGGTTCAGGAGATCTGGTGGCATCTGCTCTACGCAGTACTATCTCCGGCGCTCATCTGGTTGAGCTTCCTCTTGGAGAAGACCACACGGCCATTAAGGAGGCTTTCATCGAAGCTAATCCGAAACGGCTAGAAGGATCCGCCCCGGCTGGCCTCGCTGCTCTGCCTGCAGGCGCGGGTGCACCAGGCTCTAAAGCTGAAGCTCCACCCGAACCCAAAAAGGCTACGGGTAAAAAAGAGCTGACGGAAGATCAAAAAGCTGCGCTTAAAGCTGCAGGACTTGATTTTTAAGCTACACTAAGCATGGTCTCCTTTTAAGGGCGCTAACAAAGGCGCCCTTTTTTGTGCCTACAGTTCGAGGAGGTCTCCAAAAGACGGGAGGTGCACCCCGTAAGCCACGCAGTATTTGATTATGTTTTCCAGAAGTTTTGCGCGAATCAAGTAGTTGGCGTAGACAACCTCAAGTACTTCACGAGCTTCTTTACGGCTAAGCTTATCCATGCCATCCAAGAAGGCACGGTGTGTGAACTGCTGCTCAAGCGTTAAGTGAGATCGCAGCTTGTCTACTAGCTCCTCCGCCATGACAAATTTCTATCGTGTCCCTCGTTACATCTTTGATCCTATCCGGAATGCCGGCTTGGTTGAAGGTGCGGTTCTTTTACCGTTTGACCCCCAAGGAGCTTTAGAAAAACAGGTCCGTAAGGCGCAGGTGACGGAAGTCATCAGCAACTCTTGCGAGGAAAACCTCGTAGATCTTGATTGGTGGTCGCAGCAAAAAGGGACAATCGACTGGGTTGTGGCAATCACCCAGGGAATGAAGGACTACACGAAGTGGATAACTGAATGTGGACTACAAGCGGCTAGAAAAGGTGTGTGCGTTTTAGATAGACTCACATTCCTCGAGCCGACGCGAGCACGCGAAGATTTCTTAAAAGACGCATCTCTCACAAACATTAAGATCTTGAGCCCAAGGCCATCATTCCGTGCGGATGGTACTAATTCAAAAGATCCTGTGACTTCTGCGTGGTTTATATTTCAGAAACCCGGAGCTGCTCAAGTCAGTACAACGATCGATTTCGAAGTAAATTGGCACCGCCCACAAGACCTCAAGCTATGAGCAAGCGGCTCTTTCGACGACTAGATCAACTAATCGAGCTCCAGAAAGAAAATAACCGACAGCTCGATAAGATCACTGCATTGCTTGTAGGTCAACAGCTTCTCACAGAATGCGTAGACTATAAAGGTAACGCACGTACTCCTGAAGACTGCGCAGAGATAACCATAGAAGGTTTCTCAGCTGCTCTTTGTTTAATGGGAGAACTCGACCAAAGAAATCGTGACTATCAATATCAGAAGAGTGAATTCTTTTTAGACAGTGATGATGAAGACGAAGATGAAGAAGGTGATGGTCCCGTTACGTCGAGTTCGTTCTAATATATTTAGGAATTGACACGATAATTGTGTCCGATACAAGAGTAACGATCAACGGATTAAGGCATTATCTCTGTGATGGTGTTCCTAGACCACTACCGTCCGTAACATCTGTTCTTAGCGCCACTCAAACTGAGACGACGCGAAAGAAGCTAGCCCACTGGAATCTTATGAATCCAGGGGCTGCTGATGCTGCGGCAACTAGAGGTACGTGGATTCACAACAGCGTAGAAGATTATCTACGTGGACTTAAGGTAATACCATCAGAACAATACAAGCCTTACTGGGAAGGAGTTCCGGAACTGCTAGATGACCTTTTAGAAGGAGGTCGCGTGCTCTGGAGCGAAAAACCATTTAACCAACCACGCTGGTCCAAATACGTCGGCGACGACGGAGTCGGGCGCATACACTATTACGATGAGTCTACAGGTCACGGTTACGCTGGTTGTTGTGACTTGATCTACATGAACTCGAACGCTGAGATCGTGCTGGCTGATTTCAAGACCAGCAACGGTCCTTACTCAGCTAGGTTCCCAAATAAGAGCCAGAACATCGATGAAAAAACTAAAAAAGCTCTTATCTCAGGCGTCTTTAAAACCAAAAAGACAAAGCTTCAGCTAGCAGCTTACAAATTAGCGGCAGAAGCGTGCCTCGGGATTAAGATAGTTAAGACGCAAATTATCGTTACTACCGCCATCAAAGAGTTCAATACTCAGATATTTACGTTTGGCTCTGAAGAAGTTGAAAAGGATTGTGAGAGTTGGCTTCAAGTTCTAAAAAACTACTACGAACTTCACCCACCGGCGTAGAATCAAACCCACTCGGAGGCGCCCCACGACAGGGTTCTTCAACCTGTCTTAAGGTTCGCCTGCCCCAAAATAGGCCATACTAGAGGCGCTCAGCGACATCCCATGAAGTTCATTTGCTCTGTAAACCTCGGGGTCGTTCCTCACCTAGACCCTGAGCTGGGCAAGATCGCGAGCGGCGGGAACTTCACAGCCTTCAACTCAGGCTGGGACTCATCTGAGTTAGATACGTCTGAACTCGCTGAAATTTTAGGCAAGCAAGCTGGCTTGTGTGCGTGGCACCTGCAGGACGGCAAGCGGCAAAAGAATCAAACTGGAGTTATCAAAGCTGGTTTGATTATTGTCGATATCGACAATCAAGCAGATCACAAAGATGAGAATGGAAATAAAGTTCAGAAACAAGAACTCACAGTAGAACAGGCACTACAACTTGACATTTGTAAGAAGTATTTAACTCTGGGCTACTACAGCCCATCGACCTCCGAAGGGTGGCCACGCTTCCGCTTGGTTTTTGGCCTCGAACATACGGTCATCAACCCTG
>Ga0208898_1001167_pt1 | contig 17806 bp, 18 predicted proteins | sample VirMetDEL_Mar_4_FD_184513 | JGI IMG/M metagenome (GOLD analysis project Ga0208898, IMG submission 184513) | Aqueous microbial communities from the Delaware River and Bay under freshwater to marine salinity gradient to study organic matter... | ecosystem: Environmental > Aquatic > Marine >...
TCGTCTTTGTCTTGATCAAGGTTGACCAGTTTAGTTACATCAGCCGATGTCACACCCGAAACCTTATTGGTCTTAGAATTAGGCATAGGCCCAGGAGGTAGTTTCGGCCCTTTTCTGTGGATGTCAGCTGCGTCAACACTTGTCGTTCCTGAGATTCCCGAGCCAACACGCGCTATTTGAAATCCGAGCAAATCGAACTGACCTGCCATCAGGTTATATGTGGTTTTAAGGATATGAACTACCGCATCAGTAGATCCTGTCTCGATAAGCATACGACGCAGAGGCCGCGGCAGATCAAGGTGATGATCGTGTACAAGAAGTTGCAGGTTGAACAACCGCGACATCTCCTTACGCAAAGCTAGGTGCTCCTGAGCAACAATCTCCATTGTCGTCTTTCCGTCGCTTGCCGTAGTTGGGTCTTCACCGCTTGCAGCTTGACTAAACCAACCCGCATAATGCGGGCCAACTTCGCTCCCGTCACTAATGTGTCCTGGGCTATTTGCCGAGATAACACCTAAGTCACCCCAATAGTCTGACAATCTACTAGCTATGAGAGTCTGTCCTCCGTCAACGACTTCGAGTCCTTTGGTGTCGTCTGATGTGGCGATATACAAGATGTCCTCCTCATCCTTGTTCTCCCCGACGAGGACGCGGAAGTTGTGGATGCGAGCATTTTGATAAGGTACACTTGCATCTGTAAATGCTGTTACCCCATTAGTATTCGTCAAAATCTGAACATTGACATCAATCTCAAGACCTGTGTAAATATCGGTTTCGTCACCAGGCAGCTCAGGAGTTATGATTTCGAGCACAAGGTCATTCTCCTTGTTTCTGTCAGACCAACGGAAGCGCATACGTGACGCTTGCGTTTCGTGGCGAATCGTGTTTAGACCAACGGGAAATGTTCGTACGTTTTCTCCGTCGCTATGCTCAATCGTGTCGATTTCAGGGTACATCTGCCCTGGAATCAAGAACGGTATGTCAAAGGTGTCAGTCGTTGTTGTTGTCCACTCAACGTCGCTACTAATCTCTATAGGCCGCCACGTTTGAACATCTAAACCCAAAGGACTGATTGGGTTGCCTAACGCGATATGAATTCTACCGAAGTTTTCAATACTATCTACATCAGCAACAGGAACGAGGTCTACGTCCTGACTCAAATATTGACCCCCGACGACAATCTTAAAACTCAAGATAGGTTGTGCGCCAACCCAATCAATGTCGGAAGCGGTCAGTTGGCTATCTATCACAACGCGGCCCTTGATTACAAGTTGCTGACCGCCCGTGACCGTGATGTCGGGATTAGCCAAGGGAAAGCTCGTGCCTAGTATTGACGTGATTCCTGCCGATCCACCAAGTTCTTGAGGTGGAATCCAGTAGTCCTCGTTCAAGTTGAATAAATCTCCGTGAATGGTTACGGGCAGTAGTTCCCGCATAGCCAAGGGAGCACCGCCTTTTGTATGTGTGTATGAAACACCACGAACACCATTAAAATATGAGATGTTGCTCCCCTGGAGGATAACCGCATTGCGGTAATCAATCCTGTTTGGGAAATCGTCTAAATATCCGTCGGCAGAAGTAGAGGCAGAATCCTGATAGGCAGGGTCAATCATACTACGCTTGTCGGCTTTCCAAGCGCGTAAGTCTTGCTCGGGAGCAGATCCTCCATCTTCTAGGAATGGACTGACGGCCATCCAAGCACCCATCCATTGGAACAAGGAAACGCCAAAGGCAGTCATTATATCCTCTAGGACTTCATAGCACGTAGACCCAGCAGAGGAAAGGCGTTGCTTCCTGTTAAACGGGTTCTCGTGCATCCTGAAGTCATACCATATCTTTTGGTTCGTCCCTGACTTATCGAGGACGCTATGTGGCCTCTGATCTGTGTCATCGACGTGATTCCAATGGTACATATCGAGTTGCTCCACAAAGAATGGCGCGTTTATCGTGTCGGTAAACAAGTCGATATGCGGTAGGTGAGAAAGGCAGTTGCCAATCTGCGTACGCATAGTCTCGTACACAGAGTCCTCGTAGTATGGAGTGCCGTCAGCCTTCTCATAAGGAACATCTCGCAGAAGGCTTAGTCCATCGGTAAATATCAAATTGACCTCACGAGGCAATTCGCTAAAGGCGTAAGTAATGCCTTCGGGAGAAAGACACCCAATCCAAAAGTCGTCGTACCTAGCGTCAGAGGTAAGGTCAGTAGAACCCCCATCGTGCCGCTCTACCTTAACTGCAATCTCACCCTCTTTCCTTGCGTTAATGATGTCAATAAGATTCTCGCTAAAGTCGTCCTGTAGCAAGCACGTCATTTCCAATCGAGAGCCAATAACAGGCGCGTGAATGGTGTCAGTTGAAGCGTCGTAGTCGATGCTTACAGACTCGTGAATGACATTGATAGGTTGCGGATTCGAGGTGGTAGTTGCCGTGTAACCATATAATGGAAGATTCACCGCGCCAACAGGATCTGCGGCCAAATCATATATGGTGATGCGGTAGGTGTCAGAATTTCGCGTGGGGAGGTAAGCCCGAAAAGCCTTGATTATTGCCATTAGTACGAGATTCGTTGAAAGCGTTTGCCTGATCGTTCGCTACTCAAGGCGATGTCGTATCCCGAGAGGTGTCCGTACACTCGTGTGCCCCCGTAGCCGCCCATCTTCTGCATAAGAGAAGGTAGCTTCTCAAGAGGAATGATAGCCTCGCGGCCCGAGCGGTTGTCACCGACCATTGCGAGTTGCGTCCCCTGGACGATACCACCCTTGCTGAAGGAGGGGATCTCGATGCCACGGATCATACCCGTGAGGAGTCCCATACCGAGGGCGGCAGCTCCGAGTCCCGCAAGACCAAACGAGGCTTGGTTGGCGGGGTTCTTGGGGTCAAGGGCATTGGTAATGATGCGAGCGTAAGCAAGTTCGAGGGTGGCGAGTACCGCATCCTTAATGGCTTGCAACACGCCCTGCCCAAACGATTTGCTATCAGTAGCCGCCTGACCGAGCGAAGCCCCGAAGTTCATCACCACGTCGTTAAGTTGACGTGTGAGCTGCATCTGCGCCTTCTCCACCGCAAGGGTGTCCTCGGTCGATTCGTTGCTCTCATCCTTGGCCTTCTTTAGGGCGAGGTACGAGGCGATCAAGGCTTGCACCATAGCGTCCTCCTCACCCATAAGGTCGATCAGGGTGGGCAGGGTGCTTGCCAGCATACTCATTTGTTGGTTGCGAGCCTCCTCTGCGGTGAGCAATCCCGCTTGGTATTGATTGAGCAGAGAGTCGTTGCGATCGAAGTATTTGTCGAGAGCGTCGTTGACCTCCTCCAACTTCTGCCCCTCCCCGACCGTGCCGACAAGTTGCTGAATCTCTTTCTTGACCATTTCGAGGTTGTCCTTGACATCCTGTCCCTCGAAACTCAAATCGACAAGTGACTTGAACGCGGCAGTATAAGCCGCAAGGCGTTGCTCCCCAATCTTCAAGCCGTCAGTACCGAACATCTCGGCCTCCTTATCAATGGCATTGAGAGTGGTGGCAAGGCGATTCATAACCTTCTCAAGGTCGCTGACCTCCTCGCCCATATCGCCCGAGAAGCCGCCTCCCGTACCGCCTCTTCCCATTTTGGAAAGACGTGCCAAGAGACCCGCTACGCCATCCTCTGCGACCATCATTTCCTGCAAGCGTATAGCTTGACGCTGGAGGTCGTCGAAGATTGCTTGTTGGTCGTTGATAACTTGATTCAGTTCCTTCTTACGGGCAAGTTTCGGGTCGATCGTCATTTGCGTCATTCCCGTTCGGCCTCCATCCCCACCCATAATAGTGGTTTGGTATGGCGCATAGCCCCTCTCCCCTGCCGCAGCCCTTTGTTCTATGTCTTCAAGTTCGAGTTGAGCCTTGACTTGCTCACCGATGGCCGCGGCCTGTTCTTGTGAGATACGTGTCAGTTGACTCTGCAACGCCCGCATTTTAGCCGTTTGCTGAATAGCACTCGACAGGCGATCGTAAGCCAAAGCCAAGTCGTCCACGGTCGTCGTCTCCGTATTGAGATTGTTGAAGTAGTCGGGCTGACTACGCATCAACTCATTTAGGATCTCTTGCTTGCGGAGCAACGTCGTGTTCTCATTACCGAACTCCGCGATAAGGCTTTTGATAGGGCCAAGGACTCGACCTGCGGCCTCCCCTGCCGCGGCATTGGCGGCTTCGATGCGGCCAAGCATACCTTCTGCCTGACTGCCACTAACAAACATATCATATAGGCCGATCGCAAGCAGAGAGACTGCCGTGACCGCAAGACCGATAGGGCCAAGCATAGTGGAAAGGGCCATACCCACCCGAGGAAACATTATGCTCAAATCGAGCAGGGCTAGTTTAGCCTGACCGAGGAGAAACAAGAGAGGCGGTACGACCGTGAGCAGAGTGCCGATGGCGACGACGAGAACCTTGATAACCCCAGGCATACGCGAGAAGCCGTTGACAAGGTGGATTACGGCCTCTACGACGAAGTTGACGACGGGGAGAAGAACCTTACCGAATTGGATGCTCAAGTTCTCAAGGGCCGACACCAAGCGTTTCTGAACCGAGAACGATGTATCGTCCATCACCTCCTGCATAACCTCAAGAGTGCCCGCGGCTTGGATCATACTATTCTCCAAGGCGAAGAACTCATCGCGGTTCTCCTGAAGTACAGGTACGGCAGAGGCGGCACGGACACCGAAGCGGTCGATAGCCTCGGTCATTGTCATTGAGCCGTTGATCAACTCGATGAACTTGTCGTGGGTGTTGCCTCCCTCCTCGGCTAGTTTAGCCAAGATCATACGGAGGCGAGTACCTGCAATCGAACCCTTCACACCACGGTTAGCAAGCACCCCCATTGCCGCGGAGATTTCCTCCATACTGACGGCAGAGATAGCGGCTTGCGAACCCGCGTACTTCATAGTCTCTGCAAAGGACTCGAAGTCCAAGGCCGACTGACTGATAGCAACGGCAATAACGTCGTTGACCTGACCAACATCGCTTACGTCCTTCCCGAAGATGCGAAGGGTACTACCCGCAATCTCCGCAGCTCGACCGAGGTCAGCACCCGTCACCTGGGCAAGGCTCAAGGTGCTCTCCGTGACTGCCGTAATCTCGGAAGCCGTAAAGCCTAGCTTTGCGTACTCCTCTTGGAGTTGGCCTACACTAGTAGCCGTATAGATCGTGCTTGCACCAAGTTCCTCTGCGTTCTTCTGAAGGCGTACGAACGATTGAGAGGTAGCCCCACTAATAGCCTGAACGCGAGCCATCTGATACTCGAAGGCCGTAGAGGTCTCCGCGATCTTCTGACCCGCGATAGCGAGAGGTAGTGAGATGCCAAGGCTTACTTGCTGACCAACACGTGTCAGAGCCGCTCCTGACTTCTTTGTGTGTCTTTGGACATCGGATAGCTTCTTCTCAAAGTTCTCGGTGTTAAAGAGAAGAAGTACCGATAGCTTACTTATTTCCTGTTGCGCCATCTTTGTCCTTGAATTTTTGTGCCCATTGTGACGTAAGGTCGCGGTGTTCGTTTGTTATTTGATGAACAAACTTTGCTTTTTTCTTTTTCGTCTCATATGGGTAAAACGTCTCGGGCTTGAACGGCTGGGGAGTACGCTTTGGATCTCGGTTCAGGTTGGCGTGTAGAGCCATAAGCGAAGAGGTGTGCCACCACATCCGCTTGTCTTCCTCCAAGATATATCTAGAGTAATTGGCGTACTCGAAGAAAGTCATCGACCAAAACGTCTCGGGCAACAAGCCCAAGGACAACCCCTCCACATATATGGAGTGCCAATCGCGGGGGGTCTCGTCTTGGCCGCTTACTTGTTTCCCTCCTTCTCGGTAGGCTCTTCCTCGCCCATAAACGCCTTGGCGATAAGTTCGGTGTACTCTTCAAGCACCTTGGGGCTATCAAGGACTTGAGAGCAGAAAAACTCGTAATCAGGGAGCGATTCGAGTTTTCCTTTGGAAGAGTAAATGTGGTTGATCAGCCCGTAGTAGATGACCTTTGGAACTGCGGTCAAGGGCTTCTCCTGGAGATATGCGTCCATTTGGTGGAACTTCAGATCTTCGCGTTCACACAAGATCCGAAACGCATTCATAGAAAGATGGCAAGTGAACGAGTCCTTGCCAATCTTTACTTCAAACTTACCTGATAGTTGATTCATCGTCGGCTATTTGCCGACAATTTACAACAAAGCGAGATATAATCTTACGCTACTGAGGTAGGATCACCAACGAGTTCAATCGTGCAGGAGTACGTGGCGAAGTCGTCCACCCCTGAAGACAAATCGAAGCTAGTGATGTAGCCCGTACCTCCGTAAGCCGTGCCGTTGGTATCCGTGCTTGACCACACCGCGGTGACCTTATCCTTGCCGATGCACTCGTCGAACAAGACCTTCATATCGAGGCAGCTCGTCAAAGTGTCCCACGAAGCTACACCTTCCACCGTGATGCTAGAAGTCGTCGTGCCTACGGCAAAGGCTCGCGTTGGAGCAAGGCTTGGAGTACTTCCAGCCGTAGCCGCAGTTGTAGCCTTGTAGTTGGTCTCGTACGTGGCGTTGCTCACGCTAATCGAAGCCGAGGTGCTATACATTACGGGCTTCAGAGCGGGGCTTGCGCCCACGGATTCACCTGGGTTCGTGCTGAATGCTCCGTTATCTACGTCGATGTAGATAGCTACTGTGTTCGCGTTAATCGTTGCCATCAGTCAAGAGTCTTGATTACAGGGTTACCCTCCAATTCAAAGGAGGCAGAGAAACTCACAAAGTCGTCCATACCAGCAGAGAGTTCAAAGCTAGTGCAGAAGCCTACACCGCCAACCGCGTTGTCTTCGGCTTGGTTGTTGTACCAAAACACGCCAACACGAGTCTTGGCTTTGCACAGGGTGAACAACTCGTCAGCGTTGTCGGCAAGGGCAGGATCGTAGACTCCTTCCACGGACAGGGAGCAACTCGTCGTGCCAACGGCAAAATCGCGCGTTGTCGTCTCCGCAGTTTCATCGGTGATACTAGTAGCCTCGAACGTGGCGTTAGAGACGCTGATGCTTGCAGAGGTGACACCGACAAGAGAGGCGTAGCCTGTCAAAGCGTCGGGGATTGCGTCCGCATTATTTGTTGGTTCAGCCTTGTACTGAAGCGTACAGGCATTTCCTTTGATTGCTCCCATTTCTATGTGATATGATGCAAGATTAGATTTTCAAGATGAGTTGTGGTCAAACTTCGTTCGATTAAGGGTAGACGAACACGTTTAACGTCAAAGCCAAGATATAGAAGTCGTGCAGCTCGTGGGCATCCGTCAGCACGTCGGTAAGGCTAATATGGCCTATGCGGTACGCCACCCCGTCCACGGTCTTTGTGCCGCTGAACTCCGACAAAGCCTGTTTGACCGCATCGTGGATAGCCCAAGCATCACTCATACTTGTGTCGGTGACGTAGACTACTATGTTGTAGACCTCCTGGGCAATACCCTGATTGCTACGCTCGAAGCCCGTGCCCTCAAGGTCGATTGCGATATAGGGACGCTCCATCCCCTGTCGTGCCATCACAAGACTGATTTGGCTTGCAGGGACAAGGTTAATCACCGCTTGGGTATCTACGAGGATCTTGCGAATGACGTGGATCATTGACCGAGGGCTTTTGCCGCATTCTTGTTCATCGTACGCAAACCTGAATGGCGACGGGTGGGACTTCCTGCAACCAAGGTACGAAGTCTACGGACAAGTTTCTCCCTGATACGCGGCACGTATTCGTGCTTCGTTTGTTGGTATGCGGGTTCGACGAATGGCTGGGCCTTACTGCCGTGGTTGATCGTCTTGCGACGCAAAACGCGACCCGCTCGGAAGCTATAGAACGTAAAGGGGTTCTTGCCCGCCTTCACGGTCTTCTTCTTCTTCTTTGTGCCTAGTTCTACAAGGTGCGCGTGGAACACACGACGCTTGCTCTTGCCCCTAATTACAGGGCCTGTACGACTACCGACCCGAGACCCGTAGCCCGTAGCCTTGGCCGTGACCGTGCCGATGCTCTTCTTCAAGCTACCCGTCTTGCCTTTTGGGGCAAGCGTCTTCATACGCTTCTTTGTGGGTATCAAAGCGTACGTCGTCAACTTCTCCATCTCTCGTCTCCGCTCCTTCACGGTCATACCCGTAAGAACCTGAAGCCGCTTCTCGAAGTACGCGATGTCCGTCGCGTTGAAGACTACGTTAGGAGCATATTTGCTACTGCGTAGTGCCATTAGCGAGGGCGTACATTAATGGTCGGTGTCCAGTTATCTCGACGCAAGCCAAGAATACGCGTGTACTCCGCCTTGCCAAATTCGTCAACACGGGTGATCTCATAGTACCGATTGTTGTACTTGACAATCCACTTCTCCGTGATTTCCGATCGGAACTTCTTAATGTAGAATTCCGTCCTAGCCTCCACCACAAGTTGCTTTCCGTGAGCCTCCTCCCCAATAGTAGACCACTCGATGTCACGACGACGGGCCATAGCCGTAATCTGCAAGGTGTAACCCGTAGTTTGGGTTTCGCCAAAGTCGTTGACCTCCTCGTCGGGAGAGTACAACTCGATCTCCTTATTGAGTGATCCGAGGTTGAACATCAGGTAAAGGCTTTCGTGCGGTAGCGTTCGAGCAGGTGCTTGCTCGTCAAAGGCACTTCGTAGACGCGCTCACGACCTACGTCTTGGCGGTTTTCGTAGAAGTGCCCAGCGATCATAAGGAACGCTTGATACACGTATTTAGGGACGCTTTTAGTCTGCGTGGTAAACTCCAACTTGTATTTGTTGAGTTCGTTAGCAGATGAGCCGAATCCGCTCTTCATATGGACGCGAAGGGGCGAGTTGATATAGTCGATAGAATAGTCGTCCGAATCAACCGCGCTATACGTCCCGTTAGATTGCAGCTCGTACAAGACAGGCGCGTTACCACCTGTGGTTTTTAGAATCTCAAAGTTCTTGTTCACAAAGACGACGGGGTAAGCATAGTCCCAATATGCCGTCCAATCGCAGTCTCCGAACACAACGTCACAATACTCCTCGATATAAGATTGAGTCGTCTCTAGAAGCGTGTTCAGGTACGTGTCCTCCGAAGAGTAGTCGATACGCAAATGAGTCTTGAGCGCGGCAAGGTCAGGGAGCGATCCTGCGATCAAACTCCCCGACTGCGCGTACGTCTTGTCAAACCTTATGTGAGGATGCGGTTGCATTCTTACGTCTTAATACGGATATAGCCTGAAGCCTGATAACATTGGCCTACCGCTAGTCCTGTGTTAGAAGTTGGAAGGTCTGAAACACTAACCAACTTTGGCAGAGACAATGGGCTATCTGCACCCAAGATTCCATTGATAGCCGTCACCGCAGCCGCGGCAGTATCGTAGAACGTCCCGTCGATGTTCACCGCAGTATAGTGCGAGAGAATCAACTCCAACGGATCGTCAGCACTCAACGCGTCGGCATCAATGCAGATTTCAACGTCCTCTTCTTGTACACCTGCCACCCGCGCAAACATAAAGTCCGCCCCAGGAGTGCAGAACAACTTTCCTTCGAGGTAGATGTAACCTCGGATATTTCTAAATGTCATATCTCGAAAGGATTAAAAACCCCCAACCCCATTGGCCGTGCTTTTACGTGCGTGGCATAGGGTCGGGGGTCGAATCAACTATTAGGCTACCTCGCAGTACACCGCAGAGGCCGCGTGAGCCACGTTGCAGTTAGCGTAGTAGTTCATAATCATACGCGTCTGACCGCTATCGGCAAGCGTCACGTTGTCCACGATCAAGTCCGCACCGCCCCAGTAGCAGCAGTAAACGTCGTTCATATTGATCAGGAAGAACGGCAACAAGGATGACTCGTTGGTGATGGCAGTAGAGCTGTCACCGCCCACAAATACATCATCCGTCGTACGAGCCGTGTCAGCAATCAAAGCGGCAGTGATTTGGCTATGGCCGTAAGCCTTGTAGCCCGCAATCGTGCCGTCGGCTTGCAACGTAGGAATACCTCCGTTGGTGACCGCTTGTTGGCTACGTGCCGTAGCAAGTTGTCCGTGAGAACTGAAGAAGGTAGCAGAAGCGTTCAACGCGTCAGCATCACCCAAAGCGGCAATCAAGTCGTTCGCAGAAGCGAAGTCGATTGACGGAACTGCGGCAACAGCAGTCGTGCTACGCAACGTCGTGCCACCAGCGGCAGTAACGAAGTTAGCCCAAGCCTGTGCGTCCATCAAACCACCCGAGTGGCGACGGAATTGAGCTGCAACTGCGGCATCGAAAGAAGCGTTCGACAATGCCAACGTCTGATTTGACACGTTGATCACCGATGCGAAACGCACGGGGTCGATGTCAACGGACTCGATAGCACTACCCTGTCCCTTTTGCTGAACCTCGGTCACTTTAGCCGTGGCATCGGTTGGCAAAGATGGGAGACGCACCGTGCCCGAGACACCCGTAAGGCGGTTACCGCCCGCTTGCTCGACTACGGAGTCAGGGACGAGACCCTGCAAGATGCCTTGTTGTTGCGTACCCACAACATTTGAAGCCGTCGTAGGCCCAGCGGCACGATAGGTCAATCCGATTGGGATTTGGATCTGACCCATTGGCGTGATGCCTGAAGCGCGGAACTCGTTGAGAGCCTCTTGCTTCATCTCGGCTTCCAAGCCCTCCAATCGTCCGTTCTGACGGAACTGATTGATGGCAGACTGCAAGTCGTAGTTTTCAGCCGCCTTGGTCATCTCGCGCTCCTCGGACTTGGACGCTTCCCCTGCCATAGAACGGGCCATAATAGCCTCGGTCTTTTCAGCGTTAGCGATCTTCTCGTCCAAAGAGAAGATGGATTCATTGAGGTCGGCCTGCCGAGCCTCTTCTTGTTCCGTGAACTCCCGCTCTTCTGTTTTGGCGGTGTCCACGAGTGCCTCCAGGTCAGAGATCAGAGAGGCACGTTCTTCCTTCAACTTCAAAGAAGTTTTCATTTTGAAAGGGTTTTGTGATGGTGAATAGAAAGGAGTGCCTCCGCTACCTTCCGCTTGGGGGCAGACGTAGGCTGGATTTCATCTTGTACGGGTGTCTCTTCGACAACCTCGGGTTCGGCCTCCAAAGCCGCGATAGCATCGCGCATCTTAACGGAGGTCTGCGGGTAGGCGGGTGATACCACAGGCGAAACATCTGCGATGCGAGCAAGGCTCTTAATCGTCCGACGATATGTCCCGTCGTCTTTTTTCTCGTAGTCGTCTTCGCGGACGACAAAGCCGAAGCTACTGCCACGGACATCACCGCGCTTAATGCTCTCGGCAAGATCCTTGGCGTAAGATTGATCGCCCAAGTTGAACTTGTAGTACAACCCGTGCTCATCAACCTTCAACTCTAACGTGCCCTGACCATTGTATGAACGTGCTAGTGGCATATTCATATCGTGGTTGAACAAGGCCACAACGTCGTCCATCAGACGATCGTCAAATGCTCCTGGAGATACAACCTCTTCAACCGCCCCAATCATTGTGGGTTGATTGAAGACTGCGGCATAGCCTTCGACCGTGCGTCCTTCATCTGCCAAGCGCACCTCGGTGTGCTCATCAGAGGCAACGTAACTGCGTCGCTCTACCTCCGTAGTTCTTTGTTCTTGTTCCATATGCTTGTCTTTTTGTCTAGGCGAACGCTCCTCTTTGTCCTCAACGTTGTTGCGTTCCGCTTCTGCGATAACGCGCTTGCACCAAGGCAACATAGAAGAGCCTCCCCACGCGGCATACATTATGCTTCCGCAGATAGGCTTGCCGTCAGCGTCAGTAAACTTGCCTTGATTGTAGACCTTGGCACGGCTCAAAAAGCTAAACGTGCGCTTCACGGTTGCTAAAGAAAGAGACTCGCCACTTGCGATTTGATTGGCGCGTTGCCAACCGACAGGAGTGCCGCACGAAGTCCCCTGCGTCTCCTTGAACTTCAAGGCGCGACGAGCCGCACTACGGGCAGCTTTGGGGTAGTTATTGTACGTCGGCATCGGTGTTTTGTCCCGTGATGTAACTAGCGTAGTCCGACATACTCTCAAGCGGGATCTGATTCACTTGGACGAGATTCAGGTCACCCCCTGGGATACTATTTCGGTCTTCCAACCCTCGAACTTCGTTAATGGAGAGCACTCCATCATTCAACAAAGTGTGATAATAGTTGGCCCGCGCTTGCATATCTCCACGCATCAAGCTAATCATACTGAACTTGAAGGCGTAGTTAGAACGCTCGACGGGCAGGAGCAACTTGCGACGGAGTTCCTGTTCGATGTTTACGACCCAAGGATGGATAGTGTGCTTGGCAAAGAACAAGTCTTGTTGCTCGACGTTGCTATACTTCACGTCACCGCTCATCTGAATAAGCGAAGGCGGGACGTTGAAGATGCGGCAGATCTCCTCCACTTGGAAGCGACGGGTGTCGAGGGCTTGCGCGGTTTCGGGTGGGATGCCCACGCGCTCGTACTTCAACCCAGCCTCAAGGATGGCCGTAGCGTGGCTTGCGTTCATCCCGTGGTATTTCATATCCCACGTTTGGCTCAAGCGTCGGTACTGATCCTCACTCAAAGTCTTGTCGGTCATAAGTACACCGCTCATATTGCCTCCGCTACCAAAGAACGAAGCACCATATTGTTGAGCTGCATACGTCAGACCGATATTCTCCATATGCTCGCGGATCGGGCTGACCCCACGGAAGCACTCGATAGCAAGGACATCCTCGTTGAAGAGGGCCTCCTCACTTTCGCGGTAGAGGTAGATGCGTCGCCCGTTCAAGTCCTTGGCCTTGATCTGATCGGGAGGCACAAGGTTGAGTGACTTCGGACGACCATTTTGGTCGCGCTCGATAAGGGCATAGCCCCCACCGTGCATCAAAGCATCACTTACGAGGTAAACCCAAAAGTGATACGCACCCATATATTCATTTGGCTCTTGTGTAGCCAAGCGATAGGCGACGTGTTTGCGGTCTTTTTTCTTGACACCCTCTTGCATCTCGTACAAGTCGAGATCCAAACTAGCGATAGTGCTTGCAATCTTGTTGACACAGGCGTACACGGCACTAACGGCCATAGCACCCTCCTCGCTCAACATCACTCCGCTTCGTGTAGGCTGCCAAGGGTAATACAGGGCGGGGTCGTACGTCCGCTCTTCCACCTGGGCGGTAGGAGCGATCGCTTCTCGAACACGAGTGAAGAACCCCTTGCGGTTTTCAGCCATTATGCAATTATATGGCTTTCTAAATCTTTACGCATCTACGATGTTCGATTTCTTTTTAAGATGCGACGAAGAATAGTATGGAAACTCTGATAACAACTATAGCGATTGCGGCCAAAGAGGTCGTAGTAGTCGTTCTCAACCGAGTAGTATGCGTCGACATTACGTGGGTAGTCGTAGAGTCGCTTTTGGTATTCTTCAACAAAGCCTTCGGGTGTGTTTAGTTTGCGAGCAAGTTGAAGACGCTCTTCGCAGGTCATAGGAATCTGATTGTGTAGTCTTCAGGGAAGGCATCGTCCTGCGTTTCAGTCATAGCCTCTCCAACTGCACAAATCAGCGCGGTGATCCCATCAATCTTATCCTGCGACCGACTCTTGTCAGGTTTGCAGTTCATCGCGGGGTCGTACGTCACTTCGAGGTTTCCTGCCATCCAGCGGAGTACAGGATCTCCCTCGTGGTTCAACTTACGCTCCAAAATCAGGCGGTAGACCTCCTTCATAGGTGCGCTCATACTGACGTAACCCTGACCCATCGGTGACATCTCAACCCCGTCGTGGGTAAGATTGATTATGAGTTGGGAACTATTGTATCTGTCGAACGCTATGCTACGAAGATTATACCGCTTCATCAAGCAATTTTCGTCAAATTTTACTACACCATTTTCCACATAATATCCTGATATACACTTCCGTATGTAGTCGTAGTCAGTTACGTTTCCAGGAGTGACCGTGACCTCATCTGCGTGGCGCAACTCCATATAGATCGTGTTCTCATCTTTGTAGAGCCGCTTCTCGATAGCCTCCTCGGGTAGCCAATAGAATCGCTTGGTGTCGTAACCGCCATCGTCGGTAGGCGCAACAAGGACAAGACTGCAAAAGTCACTTACGCTTGCAAGGTCAAGTCCACCATAGCAGGGCCGCTCGCCATCCCACTCCACCACACCAAGGTCGTTCTCTCGCCATATCTCGTCGCTCACCCACGTCTCACTAGACTTGACCCATAGGTTGCAATGCTTCGTCTTGAAGTTTACCTCCTCTGCCCCGCCATAGTTCTTCGCCTGGACGCATTGCTGACGGAGGTACTCATAACTGATGCTATGACCAAGGCTAGGGTTCGCTTTGATCCACGTCTCCTCGTCGCGCCAATCGTCGTCCTCGTCAAGTTCGTAGATCATACTGAACAAAGAGTCGTCACGTTTCTTGCCGTCAAGGACTTCCTTGCACGTCTTCGCCAACTGATAGCACGGTCCTGACACGTTGAACCCTGCCGTAGTGATCGTAAACATCAAGGGTTGCTTGCGGCTACCCATAGACGACTTCAAAACGTTGTAGACTGCCGAGGTGGGGTGGGCGTGGTATTCGTCAACTACGGCAAGGTGGGCGTTCAACCCATCGAGGCTATTCTTGTCACTCGACAGGGGTTCTGCCTTGCTATTTGTTTTGTTGACGTGCATATTGGCTCGGTGAACCCCGATGCGCTTTGAGAGGCTCGGGCTAGACCTAACCATACGTGTTGCTTCGTCAAAGCAGATCCTAGCCTGATCGCGCTTGGTGGCGCAGAAGTACACCTCGCTACCTTCCTCGCCATCGAAGTCCAACATCGCAAGGCTTACGCCACTCAACATCGTGGACTTGCCGTTCTTACGGCCCACCTGAATGTACGCGGTGCGGTATCTGCGGTAGTGCGTTTCCTTACTCCTCCAGCCGTAGATGTTGGCGATCACAAATTGTTGCCACGGGAGCAGCTCGAAGGACTGACCCGCGTATGTCCCCTTGCTATGTTTAAGGAAACGAGAGAAGAAGGTGATGTACTTCTCTGCCTCGTCGGGGTCGAAGTAGAAGTCTAGTTGTTCGTCAGAGAGGTCGGAGTGGAAACGCTCAACGGCTTTGTGAACGTACTTCGACGTTACCACTTCCCCGTTCAACACGTCCTCCGCATATTGGACATAGGATAGTTCGCTCATTCTTTTCCGTGTGCTTGACGACCTGATACTCGGGCGTGACAGGATGTACAAAGCCCTCTAATGGTCTCGATGTCGTAGAATCTATCGTCCTCTCCAGGGCGCATTCGCACGGGAATGATGTGGTCGGCAACGGTGGCTGGGATGAGTTTTCCAAGCCTCTCGCATAGGACGCACAAAGGGTCTCGGAGCAGGACGAGTTTTCGAGTCCGTTGCCATTGCTTCGTATGGTATCGTGGATCGGGTTCTCGCAGTCGCCCGCCTTGTGGCTTGCGTCCTTTCGGTTGCCGCTTCCAAGGTCTTTTCTTTTCACGCTTCGGGATATTGGGCATATTGTTCGATGGCCTTGAAGATTTGTAAGGCTACTTGTGGGACGATTGCATTTCCGTAAGCCTTGATGCTCTCTCTTCTCCATCGAGAAAAGGTAATGTCGTCCAATTTACGGGGAAGCCCATCATCTCCTCCACATACAGGGGGGAAAGTTGGAAACCCTGACCAGCCCGTTGACGCAAAGTGTCTTGTAAAGTGCTCCCGTATTTCGCCTTGGCTTCCGCTAGGGCTTCGGGACTCCGTGCCGTGTTCCAATCGAAGGCCGTGGGTGTCGGTAGCATCTGACTCTTGGCTAGGTCGTGGAGTTGTGCGCTCCACTCCGTCCCGCCCTTGTTCTCCCTCTTGCCGTTCTCGTTCACCTGTACCGCTCCACCGCTCATATTCTTTGTGGTTGGAGTTGGCAACAATCGGATTGCCGCTAGGTGATCTAGATACAACGCCCTCTTCTGCCCACCATACTTCTCCTGACGATCTTTGCACTCCTCCTCCGTTCTCTCCCTTGTTTGGCTCATCACGGTAGGCAACAAACCATATGCGTTCTCTTCGGTGGGGTGCACCGACACCCGCAGCTGGAAGTATAAACGGTTGTACGGAGTACCCACTAGCTTCCAGGTCAGCGCACACCTCTTCGAAGACCAGCCCTCCATTCCAACTAACAATCCCGCGAACGTTCTCGCCCACGATCCAGCGTGGTGAACACTCTCGAATAACGCGCAACATCTCGGGCCACAGGTGGCGTTCGTCGTTCTTTCCCTTTCGTTCTCCTGCGTAGGAGTATGGTTGACAAGGGAATCCTCCTGTGAGGACATCAATTCGTCCATCATAGATAGTTGCATCGAGTTCTCTGACATCCCCGTATTGTTTTGTGTGTGGAAAATGATATTTCAAGACCTGACGTGGAAACTCCTCCCACTCGCAGTTGAAGAGGTTAGTCCAGCCCATCCATTCAGCGGCTAGGTCAAATCCGCCAATGCCTGAAAAGAGTGAAGCGTGAATCATAGCCCGCAATATCCCGAGTCACACCCCCACTCCTCAAAGTTTATCTCAATCTGCAACCTGTGTCTCTCGATCTCCGAGTATGACACCTCTTTCTTGAACTGATTGCCCGTTCGCAGCTCCTGATTCTTAAACCACTCCATCTTTTTGGGGTGATCGTCGAACTTTTTGCGTAGCACAAGCGGGTTTCTATGGAAGCAACCGACGCAGTTGTTTTGCTCGGCAAACTTCACAGGCTTGTTTTTCCAATACTCTACGATGTTATCGCGCTTAATTCCGTTCTCGATGAGTGGGAAAACGGGCTTTTGCCACCCCACATTCTTGTATTGACGAAGGCCGTCGACGCACTTGTCGAGCATATTGCTTGCCCGACGCTCCTCTCCCGAGCGGAATCCTATCTGCATCTCCATCGGCTCGCCCACATTTTCCTTCCACCAATCGAACATTGGGTCAATCTTCATCTCGGTAGTGCAGAATCGCGTCATTACGTTGGGCAGGTACTTGCCTTTCTTGTCGATCAGATCCTCAAACGCCATTCCGACAACCCAATGGATTTCTTGCTGGAGGTATTGCTCCAAGTCGAGGATGGTCTCAACGATTACGTCCTCCTCCAACGTCCCGACAAACTCACGACCTATTTTGTCGCTTACCACCTTGCGGAGGTACGGATCGGGATGCTTGCAGAGCGGGTCGTTAGTGGTGACCAAGGCAAATACGAGGTAGTCGCTCTTGTACTCACTAGCGATATATGCAGAAGACTGTCCTCCGCTGACACTTGTGGCTCTCTTCATTGCTTCTTGATCAGGTCATAGTCGTCCTCATCATTGTCCAAAAGCATCCCCGCAATCTTCTCACGATCGACAGGCGACAAGCCCCACTTACTCATAAGGCTCGTGAAGGCAGCTTGGGCCTTGGCGTAAGCGGTGTATGTCCCGCTGACATTGCTCGTCCCGTTCTCGAAAACTTGGATAACGTCGTCGGCATCCTTTAGACGGTCGGCACACCACTTCATAATGACCACATTCTTGGTCAGGGTAGATAGCCCTATTGCATCTATGGTGTGGAGTAGATCATAGTCTTGAAGGTGGGTCACCAAGGCATCATAGACTTTCCGCTCCTCGGGGCTGAAGTCGAAGATCGGTTCGGGGGCTTGCGCGTCCACTTTCCGTACAGGCTCTACCCTGCGGCTCGGTCTATCCGTGCCCTGGAGGGCCTTGAGTACGATGGTTTTTCGTTGTGCAGTCATAGGTTTTAAGGTTCGGTTTGGGTCAAATATACCACATTTCCCCTTACCCCCCCCACCCAAAAAGTGGCCTCAAATGTAGGAGGC
>Ga0208898_1001168_pt1 | contig 17786 bp, 13 predicted proteins | sample VirMetDEL_Mar_4_FD_184513 | JGI IMG/M metagenome (GOLD analysis project Ga0208898, IMG submission 184513) | Aqueous microbial communities from the Delaware River and Bay under freshwater to marine salinity gradient to study organic matter... | ecosystem: Environmental > Aquatic > Marine >...
TACCTTCATACCAGTGAGCTGCTCTGGCGTTGCCTCCTCTATCATCCTGTACGCCGCACGACCAGAAACCTTTTCACCGTTTATAGAGTAAGACGGGGCAAGCAACGCGCCCTTCAGTACGGATACAGGGGCTGTAGCTGTACCCCCGATGGCCTCCATGATGACGTCGGATCCGCTGAATTCTTGACCAGCAGCTGCCGTACCAGCAATCTCTCCAAGGCCACCGCCGACAGCCTCTACGCCTACACCCACACCTATACCTCCTACGAGTCCAGCTCTTCCGCCCTTCAGGGTTTTTGTTGTAGCCGTCGTGGCTTTTCCAGCAAGACCTTGTGTGATAAACTCCACAGAGCCAATAGCTATACCTCTCGCGGCAGCACTCTTGACGACCTCGAACATTGCTTCATCGTCATTGAGAATCTTTTTCAGGTTCGCCTCCGTGTAGTCCATCCCTCTCAGCTCTAACTGCTCAAGGACTAGTTCTGCTGTGGCCGATTGTGCCTCTACTATTCCACCAACGATGGAGCTTCCGAGCCTAAACCCCTGATACGCCCCAGTCAAGGCTCCGCCTATACCTCCAGCCACGTTTCCAGCACCAGGCACGACAGACCCAACACCAGCGCCTGTCATCGCCCCGATGCCTGCACCAGCTGCCGTACTTCCAAGTATGATTGATAGGTTTTCCGTGGTCGCGTATGCGCCCATGCTTTGGCTGAAGATTTGACCGATCAGTCCTGCGTCCACCTCACCTTCCTCGTAATACGTATCGATAAGAGCCTGCGTCCCAGCAACGATATCCGAAAACCAACCTGGATCGTCACCCGCATCCTTAAGTCTGTTTTCGTACCTCTGCTGGTATTTTTTCATCTCGGGGGATACAGATACGTTACTAACAGCATTGAGGGCGTTAGCAAAACTTCTTGTTTCTTCTGTATCAACCTCCCCGCCAAATGCTCCCTCGTTAACGATAGAGGACATAATCCCTTGCTCTTTTTGCATATCTGCACCCTGAGAGAAGGACTTGGACATCTGATCCCACCAGCTGTCATCCTCACTGAAAACAGCGTTAGCATTTTCAAGCAGTGGAACTTTTGGGGACTTGGGTTTTTCTGGAGACCTAAATGCTGGGCTTATTTCGCTTAATTTGTCGAACGCGGCTTGCTGGTCCTCCTGGGAGACGCCAAATGTCACCATCATATTCTGGGCCTGAACAGGGGACATACCCCTTCTGTAGGCCTCATTTATGAAAAAATTTAGGTCCTTTTCTTCGTCCATAAATCAATCGTTACGACTGTGACCCAGCTGTTGGCACCTTGGTCAAGTCTATTTCGTTTGTTACTCTTTCGATCTCTTCAAACCCACCTTGGCTCATGTCAACCCTTCTGATGCGTTGGATCCCATCTACTGGGTATGCGGTTATATTAACCTGGTTATTTTGGTTTCCGCCTAGTACTAGCATCCTTCCGTCTTCGGTCATTCCAGCGAAGAACCCAACGTGACCAACAGAATCACTATCACGACCTCCTAATCTGTTCATGGTTACTATATCGCCAACCTTAACTTTAGAGAAGTCACCAGACCTCTTATTAAAGTTAACTTTTGTTCCAAGACGCCCGTAAGCTTTTGCCACGATGACATCATCGCCAAGTTCGCTGATATCAACATTTGCAAGCTTGAGTGTATTACCAACAAACGCGGCACACCACGCAACTTTTGCTATATCTCCAGTCCCTATGGTGTTTTTCCTTTGGGTGCTATCGCCATCCAAGATGTTATCGAATGCCTCAAAAATCACATCCTGGATTTCTGTCTCATCCACGCCGAATTTAGAAAGCAAGATATTGGTAGCGTTCTCTGCTTTAGACTCGTTAGGTTTTATCTCAGTGTTAGCTGTTTCAAGCTCTGTTGTTGCTACATCGGTTACAGCGGGCGGTATCGCGTCATCCTCCTGTATATCGTTAATAGCCTTATCTGTTGGGATCGTAGGAAGCACAGGTCCTAAAATCGCACCTTTTAAAATATCAATTTGCTCATCAAGAGGGCTTTTTCCCCCTCTGGCCCGTTGCAATCCACCAACCAACGTTTTGCCCACCTCGTCATTATAGCCAGATCCAATCAGGTTGTCTACCCATGTTCCTTCTTCAAGGGTTTTAATCAATGTCTCCGCAGGTATTCCTTCTGATGTAAGCTCATCCACGGCCCTTTTTAATTTATCTGGGGACACAGGTTTTGTGCGCGACGACCTAGCACCTACTTCCGTATAGTTGTATCTAGTGCTTGTCAAATCATCCAGCTTTTTGCTCAATAATTCATTCTTGCTTTTCTCTAACCTTCCTTCCCTTTCGGCTTTGGTGACTAACTCCAAGGCTTCGCCCTTTTGGATATTACTCATAAGTCTGTTCTTGCGATCTCTGATTGCTTTATCGCTAGACTCCCTGAACATCTTCCCGTATGCCTCCTTAGTTATGTGATTTTTTATAGATTCGAATATAGCCCCATCTTCTGGTTTGTAAACCTCAAACGACCTTTCTGTCCTGGGGTCACCAATAGGCTCTCCGTAATCATTGGTGTCCTGAATGGCTGTCTTTTTTCTTACGTGTATGTTCCCGCTTGCATCCACATTGATAGCATCGATAATCTCGTTTTCCCCGAGATCCCCAACTTCATTGCTGGTTATATAGTATTTTCCGTCTTTATTCTCACCGCTATTTAATTGGTACAACACATCAAATCCCAATGATTCGGTTTTGGCGGTTTCCGAAAACCCAAAGGCCAAGGCCTGCTCTCCAACGTCTGATGGTCGTTCATCACCAGAGATAAAATCAAGAAAGCCAGACACGGTAGATTGACCTTCTATGCCTTCATCCTCAAAATTAATCATGCTTTCAAAGTCAATGATCTTTTCCTCCTCGGCGGTGGTGCCATCGTCAAACAAGTCCATCCACGCACTTTTTGCATCGTTGGCAAAGTCTTTTATTAGCTGTTCTGCCAACCCATCTGTATTAGCTAGCTCTTCAAGGCTTTTTTCACTCTTGGTTTTTTCCTTATGGGCCTGGAGCAATCCGCGCAGGATTGTTCGATTACCCATAGCTTCATTAATGGCGTAATTGTAAGCGCCGTCGGCTGTTTTGTGTACCTTCTTGAGTGTTTGTGACTGTTGCGAGTACCAGTCGTACCCGCTATCTCTAAGCAAATTTTCCTCAAGCTCATACATGAATGGATTCTCAGGGTCCTGCCACTGCAACGCATTAACAAAATCACCACCCTCCGACTCCATAACCATAGGAACAAGTTCGTTCTGATCAAAGGATATGTTGTAGGGATTATCATCCAACCCATCAAGAACTGAGTTAAAATCCCTCGAGACCTCTCTTTGGTCCTTATCCTCAAATACATTTTCTCCAGCCTGCGCACGCTTTACGCTACCCATATATGACGGATCTGTCGGGTCGTCGTCCTTTGAACCGAAATTAACTTTCTTGTATTGCTGCTTGGCGTCTATATAACGACTAAGGCTTGATGCGCTCCCTATCCATTTAATCATGGATTCGACGCTGGACGATGCATCTGGGAGGGATTTATTTAGTCCGTCCGCCCAGGCGCCAGCCACAGCGGAATGCCGCCCAAACATAGACGAGGTGTCAGCCTGCTCCACCATGGTGGCGAGCTTCATCATGCGGGCCTCCTTTTCTTTCTTCTTGGCGTCAGCCTTGTCAAGCTCCCTCCCTACACCTGCATACGGGTTAAAGTTCGTGGGCATACCGCCAAACGGGACGCCCTTGTATAGCAACGAATCATCAGCCATTTCTTCTTTGTCTTTTGTTTCGCTTGTTGAACTTCTTCATCAAACTTCTGTAAAATGGGGATTCCTTACTTACCTTTCTTCTCTGTTCGTTATTAAGTACAGTTAGGTCCTCATCACCCGTCACCGCACCGCGTACATTTCCCTTTTTGTCCACGAGGTACATCTCGTTATTTTTGTGGCTAAACTTACCAGGCGTTGTCATGCCATCCCCAGCCTCCAGCACACCCCCGTTTCTAGCAAAAAGTTTGTAGAGCTCCTCATTACCAGCCAACGAGCTAAGCACGTCCGCCGTGGCCTGTGAGCCCTGTAACCCTAACTGTTGTTGGGTTGTGGCCGCACCAGAAGCAAGCTGTCTTAGGTAGTCCTCCTGGCCTAGCAGTCGTTGTTGTTGGAACTGCGTGTTTGCGTTTATGGCTGCCTGGTCGGCAAGAGCGTAATCCTTCTCGGCCTGCATCGTGTTGGAGGCCGTCGGCATCTGGTTAAGCTGAGACAAAAGATCAGTTACGTTAGCTTGCGCATTCCTCCCGCCATACCTCATTGCATCGGAAATCGCACGTCCTGCCTGTTCCTCAACCCGCGTGTTCTGCTGCTTGTCCATTTCCTGGGCTGTACGCAGATAGCGTCTCATGTGGTCGGACGGGCCAAACGACGGGATTTTATCTGAAAGACCAGCGAGTTCTGACTCGGCTGCCGTTTTTTGGGCATCCGCATCTTTCTGCATTTTGTTGGCGCTTATTTTGCCTGCTGCTAGCTGGATAAGTGCTGGTGCGAGGGTTGCTAGTATTGACATTCTACAAATATAGTTATTATCCGCCTAATGCGTGATGCGACTTAGAGTCGGATATATGTGTGTTTATGCAGTACAACTCATGTTTTGAGCTTGAACTATTGGAGAGGGTAATTTTAGACCAATGACCACGCATCACGTCTTCCGTTGTTCTTGTCTGATCCCTGGTTATTGAAATAGTGACTGGTTGATCGTACAACTCAGACGGAAAACCAAAAAAGGTGATTGTATTAGCGTTATAATCTATAGTGCTTATAGCGACTTCGGTTCCGCCTATGAAGCCAGTAGCGCTTGAAGGAACGTTACTCCTGGATAACCTAATATTAGAATTAAAGGTGTTTGTTTGACCGCTGGGGGTCAAAACCCCCAAGTATATGTCCTCTGTATTTGATCCGTAACTACCAGTAGACGTATTTCTTGGCATATCTGCGTAGTAACTACCCTCCATTGTTTTCCAGGAATCTACAGACCCCGAAACCTGCCCAAGATCTGTTTCCGCTTGGGTCATTTCCCAGTCGCCAGAATCACCCTCGTAAGAAACGGCGTTATAAACTTTTACGCGGGATGGCGACGTCTTCGAAACCACCGTAACCCTGGATGGTTGTGTGTCCCCTCCATAGAACGTGTTGCGGACATCACTATCATGCTTCCAAAACATGTAGTGCTCATCCGTATTTTCCTCCTCCGTCGACGTATTAACGTAGAGAGCGCTATACATCATGTTATTTTGGCTAGCGTACACATCTGGTGTAAAACTGCATTTGCTCTGCCATACGCCCCTGTAGATGTCGTAGGACACGGTTTCTGGTGCATTACCAAGCGACGTGATGTAATACGTATTATCCCTTGGGTCGTACCCGCTTACATATTTATCGTTATCCGCATTGAAGAAATCCTCAAAAAGTGAGGATACGTCTTTCTGCGATATGGGCACGAGCTGCCCACCACCAAGCCTCATCACAGCCTGCCTGGACTTGTCCACAAAGAACACGTCATTATCTTGTATCAGCACAGATTCTGGATGGTTACCAACGCCATAGTCCCCAGATGAATACCTCTGTTGGCCAAGAACCAAATTCGACACAGTTACGTCCGCGTTACCAGAAGCATATTCAATAATGTTTTTGTTTACAGGGACAAGACACAGCTTGTTTTCCTGCAATAAAACCATGTCGTCGTTGTAGTTGCCTATATATGACACCCTTCCAAACTTGGGGTCAAAGTTTTTGTAATTCAGTCCTGCTGCGTCAAAGGCGGAAAGAGAGAGAACAGATATGTCCTCCTGGTATATATCACTGTAGGTTACGCTGTTCGTCCTACGTACCGTGTTTGCCTTCTTGTTTACAAGGTGAATCCTGCCCCTGCTCCACACCTCGGAATCAAACCTGTCTGTAACATTACTGGATTCAAGAATCAGGGTTTTGTACCCGTATGTATCTATTGCGGCTCTGTTTTCCCAGGCTGAATTGGATGTATCAAGCCAAAGATCTTCGGATATGTCATCCACGTGTAGCGGCGTCTTGCAGGCTACAGGGCGCATCCAGGAGCTGCCATTAACCAGCGTTAATGTATTACCATGCAAGTTCTCGTTCCCTGTCCTCCCCTCACCAATCCTGTTGCCGTGACCTATCTCGTAATAAACCTTTACATCGGTGGACTTTTTCGGTGTGTATATTTCAACAACAGTTCCCTTGCCCCAGTGGTTTGTTGCATTTGTTCTTTCTAGGTCGCCGCCGACCCCGTCGGTTGAAGGGTCGAACCCGCTCACATCCCCCCAATCAAAACCTACGTATCTGACGGGATTGCCTTGGCTATCCGTTAACCCAGCGTTTATCTTTGATGATTCAAGCACGATAAACAAACCTTCGTGCTCGTCTGGGCGAACCTCGTCTGGCTCATGCTCTGGGCCAAAGTTTATGTTAACTGGTGTTGTTTCGGCGCTGTCAGCCTTATGACTTATGTTTATCAGGTCGACGACCTCAAACTCAATAAGCGATCCATCGGTCGCAGTTGGATACACCGTTGCAGAGTTGTTATCACTTATCCTGCTAATAACCCTAAGTCTGTCCCCTTTTGTAAAAACGTAATCCCTGGATGGATTTTTTTCTTTTTTATAAAGCTCCAGGGTGTTGAGCGACACGTACAACCTCCTGTTTTCTGGGTCGATATAGGTTTTGGCGTTGTCGTTCTGGGAAGTGACTCTTGTTTGGGCAGTGTATGCGGGTCCAGTCGTATACTGTACGTAATCCTGTATTGAGTCTGGGCCAGCATAGACAATCTGGTAGTCCGTGGCCCATTCTGGTGGCTCGTGGTTAAAGGTAAGCTTTATCGAAGCGGGGCCAAGGCCAAGTGTACTGGCTGCCCGATCTGTTATTGTTTCAACATACGCGGACCCTATTTCATTGACCGCGCCAGATCTCCCGAACTCATCCTTATAGACAATGCCAAAACTATGTGAGGACCCTGATTTAAACGTGGGTTTCGTTTCTATAACTTCAGCTGTAGCAACCTCTTGGCTTATGTATGCTGCGTTTACATTTGAGTAAGAAAGCGTGGTGTCATTTAATATGCTTTCGCTGATCACACCATAACCTAGCGCTATCGTATATCCATCATCGGCTTCGTTGAACTGAAGCCCATTAAGAGGTACGTCGACAGCAACGGCGGTAACCCTAGGGATTATTGTGATCGTATTACTGGTGATGGTCGTGGTGTTAAAATCTACGGTTACAAGACACTTTGAGGTTGTCAAGGTTCCCTCTATAGAGTCTACACCATCGGGTACGAACGGAGACAGCTCTTGTATTTCATCGTCACCAGTAAACAAAACAGCGGTCGAATCTGTGTTGGATGTTTGCATATCACACCTGTAGGTAACCTGAAAACCAACAAAAAGGTCAGCTATAGCAGAGGTGATTTCCGTTATAGTTTGATCAAAAGCAACCGTGTAGCTAACACTTATGAATCCGCTAGGATCTGGACTAGACACGGTTCTTGAAAAATGAACAGAGTTGGGCGACTCCATAAACCCATACCTTACAGCGTTGCCGCTAATCGCGGTAGCAAAAAAACTTAAAAGCGGCTCTGAATTACTGGCGGACAAGGTGAAACTTGTATCAAAGTTAAAGCCTATATCTATCTTTGTTCCAGCTGGTACAATAGTCTGTGCTGTGGCAGAGCCTACCTCCTCCAAACTGTCGAAAGAAAGGCCAGCCAGAAAGTCTATCTTTATATTCTTTGTTAAAGTTTGCGTAATAACGTTAGCGGTAGGCGCAATAAAAGACCCCGATTTGTCAACAAAAGAAGAGTAAATAACATCTAACTCAACATCAGTGTCGACATTCTCCCTACCCTCCTCGTAATCTGAGTAAAAAAGCCTGTTTCCTGTTATTGCCTGGCCCGTCGCGGATATCGGAACGTTATCATAAAGTTTGTTTGATATCCTTTCCGAAAGGAAGGAGCCAAGCACGGTATTGTAAAATCTGTATTCACCAGTAGACGGGGAGTATACCTGTGTGGGTGTTCCAAAGATATCCCTCGTTATTACCTCTGATGGTTTTATTTCATCTATGATGAAGAACGCACCAGTATTGCCTCTTCTACAAAGTATCCTTACGTAATCGATGCCAACCTCGTTTGAGTTAGCGTTCAGGTTGATCAAGCACACATTATCAAGAATGTCGGAAACAGCATATCCGTCTGTCTCCAGTGCGTTCAACGTGACGGGCTGCGAAACAGCCACGGAGGAATAAGGGGATAACGCGGATTCCTCACCATCCACGTATATGTTCTGCGTAGCAAACTGAAATAGATCCTCCTTGAAATTGTTTTGAGGGAAGTCGGGGTCAGAGTCAAATCTATATGTCGGGGCGAACTGATTTGGACGCTTTGCGCAGCATATTGCTCGCTTTGCCAACTCGGAGCCGCTAACTGGATAATCTCCAGCCAATGCCCTGTTTACATTAATTTTTCTCGGAGGGTTTACCCCGTCGGTAAAGAACAGAAGTGTCTCCGTCTGGCCGTCTTGATTGAAGTCACCGTTAATGACATCTGCCTTGACAAACATGTCGTCTGTAAACGCTAGGAGACTGCTAGATTTTATAACGGGTAAGTATTTGTCGTCCGTCGTGTCGTACTTGTAAATAGCATCCTGCTGCTGTCCACCACCAGAAACAAAAAAGTATATGGCGTTTTGTTGCGGATCGGAAACAGACCCTATGACCTTTACGGTAGAGCTTGGTCCAATATCACCTTGGGTTAGGCCGTCCTTAAGTGTGGCCTCTGCTGTACCCTTAAGGTTTTTTAGTACCCCCTCGCTGCCAGCACCGTCCTCAGATATAGAAACATTGAGGGCGTCCGTCATGGCACCCTCTTTTAGCAAACGCTCGTCCTCGTCACTGACAAGAAAGCGTGGTATCATTTTATCAATAGGCATCAGAACTTAGGTCCTTGCTTGAAATTCTTTCTAATTGTCTTGAGCGCCTCCTCCTTCGTGAACGACTTAATGCGTGCATTAGCCTTCCTGCGCTCATTGTAATACTCCTGCCTGGCACGGGCCTTTTCATTAGCGGGAACAGAGGCCTTGCGCTCAATAATCTTATAATACATATAAGCCATCAAGGCCTCCTCGAGGTACACATGTATACTTGGATTCTTTGACCTCGCTTCGTCCGCCACATACTCTATAACAACCTCTTCTATACTGCTGTTTGACTCCAGCTCTATCCTGTTTTGATCCAGGTTTACACGGAACTGCCCATAAAGGTTGCCACCGCCAATACCGTACATTGCGTTCCTGGCCCCGTAGATGTAGTTTCTAAATACGTATGAGTCAAACCCAGATGATATATCGTCGGAAAGGGTTGGTGATTTACCCGTGCTTGATTTAGAATCAATCCTGTCGTAAACCCCATCTCCATCACTATCATTAGCGTTCGCAGCCGTTCCAGTCTTCACGCCAGACCCATTGTCATACGCCTCGGAGTAGTTAATGTTTTTGTTTTCACCAAGCACATAAACGATACCGTCGGTACCCACAACCCCAACCTTACTCCAATCTACGTAGTCGTCTGGTAGCTCCACGGTGTTGTTTGCGGAATCAACCGAAAGCTTCAGGGAGCGGATAACCTTGGACATATCGAACCCCATCTCGCGGATACCCCTGAGCGCGTGTGTGCGAACCTGCGTATCCGATGCGTGACCTGCATAGTCATCGTCAGCAAGCGTGATGATAAAATCGTTTATGATTTGATTAAGCGGTACAGTATTCCTAGCCATCAGTAAGTTTCTGCTTGTTTCTTACTGGTCATCTCCTGACCAGTATACCCAACTATATCTGCATCCCTGAGGTTCATCCCAGCAAGCTTTGCTATCTCGTAAACCAGGTCAGACGTGTAATGCTCTGGAAGCTCAAAGTTTCGTATAGTATTTCCATCATAAATCGGGAGAGAGGGCTCTCTAGTTCCGTCTGTAGTTCGTCTGCTCTCTGGATACTTGTAGTACCGTATATCGATTTTGTTTACGGTGGTTGGAAAGACATGGATATAGTCTGACACCAACGCTACAGGGAACTCCTCCGTGGGGGCGCTTAAATTGCTTATGAGGATACGCTCAACCTTCTCTTCATCATAGCATAACTCTATGGGCTTTCTGGTAGACTGATTTAATAGCATGCTACCAGCCGTGGTCACCCCTATAATCCTTGCCAGGTCGTTTGGCTTCTCGAACTTTCCGTTAGCCTTGGAAATTGTGCTCTTCTTGGAAAAGAAGGCAAGATCCTCCTGAATTCTTTTTATGCGAGATTTATCCCTCGTTGGATTGAAACCTGAACGAGATAACCTCTGGGCGTCCTTGAGCTCGTCAAAAAAGCCGTTGAATATATTCAGTTGCGCGATGTTCGCAAAACGATTAAACTCGCTATTTGAGATAAATCCCTGCTGGTCCTTATTGGCAAGGTCCTTTACCGCATTATACACAACTTGTATGTCAGCTCCATGTGCCATGAAGCAAATATACGAAAAAGAAAAAGCCCCCATTTGGGGGCCTTTCTTGTGGGTTCTTTGTAAATCAGTCTAGTTGTCTTTCGATCTCAGCCAGAACTGGTGCGGCGGCTTCCGTCATGCAATACCGTACAAACACATCGACTGGATCCTGGCCTACTGGGACAGAAATAATCATCTTATTCGTGTCCGTCCACTTGATAGCGTCCGATGCTGCGGAGATTATCTGATAGGATATCGCCTGACGAATCTTGGACTTCATAGCTACGACAGGATTGTCGAATGATTCAATAAAGGTCTTTGGTGACTTCTTAGCCTTGATCAGCAGGTCGTGCTTAATCTCTGAGATAGGCCGATCAATATCCATACCATAGGCAAGGGCGACGGCGAGAAGCTCGTCCAACTCCTTGGTTCTCAGCATGTTTATGGCGTCGTTAACCAAAAACTCCTTGTCGATATCCATCTCAACGGCTTTTACCTTATCGACAATCTCGAACAGCTTCCCACCGTTAGCTTTATTCTCTGGGTGTGCCAAAAGAAATTTCATAAGGTTTGGCTTGTCCTTAGGAACAAAGAGTCTTCCCATACGGAAGATAACGGGGCTCTTTACCGAGTTGGGCTGCTGCTCATCCCTAAAGATAGAGTTCTCTCTTTCGCAGTATCTGATCTCTCGGATGGCGTCGCGTTCCTCATCGTAGATGGTTATTCCGCTTTGCATGAGCATAAAGGTAGCCGCGCTCTGGAGCGCCTTAAACTCCCTGGCTACGTATTCTACCTCCTTCCTTTTTACAGGTCGGTTTACCTTTTTGGTAGGCTGTTCTGGCACCGATGGTGCGTCTTTTTTTGGTCGGCCTGCTGGCCGCTTAGTTGGTTGATTCATAATGATATTAAATTAAATTATTGTTGCGTACACTTTTATGACGCCTCCATCATCCCGTAGGATACAAGTACGTCTCTTATAGCGTCGATTTTCGCTGCGTCAGTACCTGCTGCATTTTCCACAAACGTAGCTTTTCCTTGGGCGACGGCGCCGTTAAAACCAACGTTTCCGCTAACTGTTACGTCACCAGTAAAATCCGCCCCAGCCAAAAGAGCGTAATTAGACAAGTTAAGCGCTTCAAGGTCAGCCTGGAACTTAGAAAGCACTACCCATTCGCCGTACTTATTCGAGGCTGAAGGGCCTTTAAATAAAAGCAAGACAGAATCTTTTTCCGCTGACAATTCAATCGTTTCGTCCTGACTAGAGAAATCAGATGTTGGGTTTACGGTTACTGCCCCGTCTTCTGTTAGTTTGGTAATAACAAGCATAACGCCATGCTTTACTGGCTTGCCATGTATATCTGTGTTACCTACCGTAAAAGTAATGTCGTCCTGACCTGTAATTTCAACAAAGCTAGATTTTCCGTTCCAAGCTTGAATCCCGCCGTCATCTGTGTCAATGCTTAATATACCGCCGTCCAGAAAAAAGGGTAATACGTTCTTAATCATGTTTTTTTTGTAAAGATAGTAAAAGAGTAGGGAGCCATTCCCCCCACTCAATTACCCGTTAGTCTTAAGCGATGAAGTCGTTCGCTGTTCCGTTAAATGAATCGATATTTCCAGCCTCTATAACCCTCCAGTGAGGGTCGAGGGTAGAGTCAGAATCAACCCACTGGCATAAAACATAGTCACCAGCTCCCGCCAACGTGATTTCATCCTCTGCGGTCAGAGCGGTTGCATTTGCCGTAACCGTAATTACGCAGGTACCACCGTCAGTAACAACTCCGATCTTCTTGAGCTGTCCGTTCTTTAAGCCATTAGGAAGGGTGGCTTTTCCAGACGCAATGCTTGTAATCTCAGTCACGTAGACTTCAACACTAACCTCAGCATCCGCAGCATCCGTAGTAGCAGTTAACGCTTGAGGCGCTCCAGTAGGGATAAGGGGAAACAAAAAATCCGCCATTTGTTCTAAGTATTATGAACATCAAGAGAAAGCCCCGAAGGGCCTTCTCTGTCAGTTCAGGTTAATTACTTCAATACAACGTGCTGGTTAGCAGCGCGTACACACAAGTTGCACTCAGAACGGTAGTAGAACTCAGCAACGTCCTTAGACATGTTGTTGTGCCCCATGATTGAACCCATTACCCAGTGCTCCATATCGCGGTTGTAACCGTTGGTGCCTTTGTAGTTCATCTGCAATGCAGGAGCCTTAGCGCCCGAGCGTGCGTCAGTAACATTGGTCAACGGTACCATAGCACCCTTGATATTCGTCAATCCACCGATAGTTGGGTCGTTCAACAACTTCCAGTCATGCTTGTGGAACGTGTATCCACCACGTGTAAACGACTTAAAGCCCAACCGTACAGCCATGTCAGCGTCATTGTTGAACGCACCGAATTGACCTGGCAAGCCAGCAGTCACCTGTGTAGCGATACCGTTAGCGAGCATATCGTCGATATCCAACGACGTACCTCTGCTTACGTACATAGCGTACTCAGCTGGTGCGCCCTCTTTGTCGAGTTCGAGGATAATCTGATCAACATCGCTCATGGATGCAAAAGTACCCTGTGCGCCACCAGAAACAGTAGCGGTGATACCTCTGCGCTCAACAGCCTGGAAGTAACCCTCAGATCCAGTTACCTTACCGCCATCTCCAAGGTTGATATCCCCATTGGCATCGGCAGAACCGTTTGAGATATCTTGATGGGACTCACCGAACAACAACATCAACTCACGTTGGTTCATGAATCGCTTGCGAACGTCCATCTCCCCCTTTACGTACCATCTGTAATCACCGTTGCCGATGTTTACCCATCCGATGTTCGTGGCCTGCGAGCCATTTACAGCGTATGTCTCCTTCGTGATGATGTATGGGTTGGTGTACTTCTCAACTTGTGGGTGGAAGAACTTTGTTGGCTGGTCACTACCCTGGGCGTAGATGTTACCAATAATCGCCATATCTGTGTTGGCTAAGCTGTCTTTGCTCCCCCCATCGAATTTAAAAAGAACGGTATTAGTGCTCTCTTCACCAACAATGTATCTACTTCCATCAGCTGCCAAAAGAACGTCGTTCAATCTAGCCTCCACATAGCCCGTTTTATCGCTGTCGTTATAGGTGATAACACCATTGCCGTCTGTTTGAACTTCGGTTCGTGCGTGCAGACGACCCTCTTCCCACCAGGTTACCTCGTCGGCAACACCAGCGTTATTTACAGCGCCAGTCAACGTCAAAAAGCCAGTAAGACCCTGATCACCGTAAGTGCTGATCAAAAGATCTCTGTTGTCTGGCTTGTTTGTGTCGATCAACTGACCCAAAGAGATATACGTTTTTGGGTCCGTAAGGAGTGTAGGTGGTGTGTTGTTTGAACCCAAGGCGCCTCTATTGGTGCCAACGGGTGTTTGTAAGCTATCTATAGCCATGATTTTTGTTTTTTAGTTTTAAGAAAGAAATTTCATTCCCGTATCCCCCATCAACGCTTCTCTTAATTGTTGCGTCAGGGCATCTGGGCCTGGTTGTGGTTGATTTCCTTGATTTGGAGACGTGGGTGTTACGTTTGCCGCCTTCTCCACAATACCCCGTTGACCATCGGAAAGGCCCTGCCTGTAAACAGACTGTACAACCTGATCCATATTGTCAATCATGGTTCTGTGCATATTCAACATATCGTAATCCCAGCTCCCGTCTTCCCTTACATAAGGGTCGAAAAACTCGTCAAGGCGAGCATTCTTCTCAGCTAATTGATTCTTGTAGGACTCATCCATGCCGAACGTAAAACTCTTGCCGTTTCCAAGGTCAAATTCAATGGCCTCCATAGCGTTAAGGTCGTTACGCATGTTCGATATCCACTCCTCGTCAATACCTGAAGAATCATCGGACTCCTGGCGCTCTGGGGATTGATACTGCAATCGCATCTCATCAATACCCTTACGCGCATTCTCCGCGTCAATCTTCAATTGCAGTTGCGAAAGCTTCACCTCCTCTTCTGAGTGCAGATCGGGATCGAGCTTATACTTGCTAGAGGCCAACAGACTTATTTCTTCTTGTGAGAGATTGGGGTAATCAGATGTCATTTGCACCTGGATAGCGGTCAGGTCATCCATTTCGGATGGGTTCAACTGCTGGTAAATAAACCAATCCCGTGGATCACGACCAGTCTTTTCGACAAAATCCGCGATCACAGAAATACGCTCGTCGAGCTCTCTTTGCTCCTGCGTTTGCTGCGCCTGAAGGTCATCTAAAGAGCTGATACTTCTCCCAAGCCTTTCGCTAAGGAATTGCAGTACCGCACCCTCGATTTCTTCTGATGCATATTCTTGCTGGGCCTCTGGTTGCGCATCCTGGGGCTCAGAAGTAATTTCTTGTTCTTGGGCCTGTGGTTCAGGCTCACTATAAGTCTGTTGTGGTTGCTGTATGGCAGCTACCTCATCATCACTCAAAATAGAAAACGATGGTGTCGTTTCCTCCTGTGGTGCGGCAACGGGAGCCTGTTGCTCCATCTCAGCCGCCTGGTTGTTTTGTTCTTCCATTAAATTAAGTTTTTATTTTTTATGCCATATAAGCAATTGCGCTGCCTGTTGCCCCATCGCTCCCTGTTATCTTAACTTTTTTCCATCTTCCAAAAATGATAACGCCTGCTTTGAGGTTTACACCAACAGGATTTGGAAATCCTATACCTGTGTGACTGGGGACCCATGGATTGCCAGAGACAACGGCAAAAGCATTGTCTGAAAGAGTGTCTGAATGCAACTGTGTATTATCCTCTAAAATCTGAATAGCAACGATTTTATAGTCCTCGGAAGAAACGTCTACAGTGCCGCTATTTACATCACCCTTTAGGTACACACCACCTAATTGACCAAAGTTAGCTAGGTTAGAATCCCCTTCCCTTATAAGATTTGACATGTCTTGTTGTTTTTATGCAAATATATAACTTATTGATTTAAGAGCGTTTCCAGCGGCTTACACGCCCTTTCTTTCGCTTCTCCTCCCTGCCCTTTCTCTTCTCGTAGTCTGTTAGTTCACTAGCTGTAGTAGGTGTGTCTTTTGAAATTCTCTTGGTGGGTCTAAACGACCTGTCGCCTTTTGAGTAGTCTTTATCGCCAGAAAGCGTTCTCCAGTCCTCTTTGAACCAGCGTCTAAGCGCAGCCCCTTCTTTACTTTTTCTTACTGCCATTATTCCCCCAATTTTTAGCACCTACCTTCCTGCACTTAGCAAGCGCACCAGAAGCATACGCCGAAGGCCACACCTTGTAGCGTGACTTCACTTTCGTGTAACAGGCGTCTCTTCTCTTTACTTTAGGCATGGTTAACCAGTTTAAACTTCGCTTCTTTAACGGCCCCAGGGTGAGGCTTATAATCCCCTTTCATAAGGAAGTACCGTCCTCTCTCCTCCATCCAGTGAAAACCAGCAGGGGCAGGAACAGACTTGGTAGCTGTGCTAATCTTGAGCTTACCACCCTTGTTGTATTTTACTGCGTTCATATTATCTAAAGTCTGTATGTGATACTCTGATAGAATCGAAGTAAGCTTTACTTCCAACGCCGAATCCGATCATCTCAATGATTAGTAAAGCAGAGCCTGTAATGTGGTCCAAATCTCCGCTAATCGTAATCCATGTGTCATAAATTTGACTGTGTGAAGAAAAATAACTATCGTATAAACCACCTGCACCATATGTAACTTTGTCAAGCCCTGTAAAATTACCAGCAGTGGGTACTGAATAGGTTATCTCATAGTATATAGTAGATCCACTTTCGTAGTCTGGAAGCGTACTTAAATCAAAGTAAAACGAGGTATCAAAGCTATTGCTGGTTGATGTTATTTCGTAGATACCTGTCTTCTGGACGTCATTAGAAGGTGTGTGAGAGGCTATCCATTGATCGCTAGAGGCGTAATTATTAACCCATGACTCTATACTGGAATCAAAACTCCATGTCTTATCAAGCCCTACTGGAGGCGGTGAACCAGCTGATCCAGCCGTATCGTTTACCATCAACTGAAGCGCCACCCTATCCCCATTGGCATACGAGCTGGTATTAGCGTTCCATGCAGCATTTTCCGTGGTTGTATCAGTAGCGTCTACATCTTTATAAGCCCATGCAGTAACTATTTCGTCCGCGCTTGGGAAACCTCCAGCAGAGGCTGTTTTAATGGCCCCACCCCACCCCGTACCACTAACGGTCCAGAACGAAGCAAAACCAGTGTCGGCAGCTGCAAATGAAAGCGCGATAGGCGTGGAGCTTCCAGACTTAGCTATAGCTGTTGCCGTAACAGAGTCTGAGTCTATGGCTGCCTGCGGAGTAGAAGATTGAACAATGGTTCCAGATGTCGCAGCATTCTTCACCCTATGGCAGTACCAGATACATTCAGATATGTCCCCCTGAGTATTCGCTATCTCGAACTGAACGCTACCAGACGAGTCAGTCTCTGTGCCGTCCGCCACCTTGTAGTAAACGCTACCCCCCAGGTCTGTATCTGGTGTTGTTGAGATATCTAACAGCTTAGTCCAACCAGCTGGGGTCGCCCCTGGAGAGGAATCACCGTAAGTTCTGGCGTCATAAAGTATCGTAACCAACAAAAGGTCATCAGCATCAACCCTAACTCCGTAGGTATACGCAGAGCTAGGAACTAGGTTTACGTTAAACTGAAATGGATTCGTAGACGCGGGTGAGTTATTAGCTACGCCTGAAGAATAATCAGCTATGTAAGGATTTGTTTTAGGATCAGAAATAGGTATGTTTTGCGCTCTGAACAATATGTTCATGTAATCCTGAATCTCCTGCTCTTGAGCATATCTGTCATCCTCATAATAGATAGCAGCTAAAAGCTTCCCGTCAAGATTGTATCCCTCTGCTCCACCAAGCTGCTTAAACTTCATCCCATTAGGGGAAGCCTGAGTAGGGGTATCGTCAATCTTGTTTATGTCGACCTCATTCTCGTTGAACACCAATCTTTTAGGGTCGCTACCGAGGTAGAGACCAACTACGTTGACATTCGTGTCTTTACCAAAAAGAGAGCCGACATATGGGACTATACTCCCGTCTATACTTACATTTGTACTAAATACTCCTACACCATCCTGAAACGACTCGTTATTAAATGCTGGAAAATCATTCTTAGCAAATACGCTTACGCCTTGGGTGGGTGTTCCGCCAGTCAGTCCAGATATATCGGACCCAGCACTATCATTCTGATAAACAAGCACGACAGACTTAG
>Ga0208898_1001169_pt1 | contig 17782 bp, 29 predicted proteins | sample VirMetDEL_Mar_4_FD_184513 | JGI IMG/M metagenome (GOLD analysis project Ga0208898, IMG submission 184513) | Aqueous microbial communities from the Delaware River and Bay under freshwater to marine salinity gradient to study organic matter... | ecosystem: Environmental > Aquatic > Marine >...
TATTGGCAGCAACACGAAACTGGTTTCGAGGAATTTAACGACTTTTACAGCGATTATATGGAAAAGAGAATTACTAACATCAAATCAAAATTAGAATGAAAGAACAACAACAGAGAATCGAAGAAGCAATCTTTGAGTTGAAAAACCTAAAGACAAAAGCAAACGTCATGGTCATACTTTACTCAAGATGTTCAGAAGAAGATTATAAAAACGGAAGGCATCATAGTTCTCATTACAAATCATTAGTGAAAGCTGGTGGTTGTAATGAAAATGATGTAGTTATTGAGATAACAAAACCCGAAACCAAAGAACATTATGATGAAATTGCAGAAGTTCTTGCAAGGGCTTACGATGTGATTTCAGACGTTGAAAAGGTAATCGAACACAATGAAAGCCACCCTAATTGGTGGACGGCACTTAACTATAAAATGAGAACAAAATGAGCAATACACTAACAGCACCAGTTCATAAAGTACTGGACACACAAACATTTGAAAGCGGATTTACAAAAAGAGTTCTTGTGTTAAAAACCACAGGAGACTATCCGCAAACAATTCCTTTTGAGTTTTTTAAGGACAAGACGGCACTACTTGACAACCTAACAGAAGGGCAAATGGTAACAGTACACTACAACCTTCAAGGTTCGGAATACAACGGTAAATTTTATTGCAATCTTCCAGCTTGGAAAGTTGACACCGAAGAAAACGGTAGCGCGGTTATTGCGTCTGCTGCAAGGGAAAAGGCAACGCCTCAACCGATTGATGAGGACTTAGAATCTTCGCTTCCATTTTGAGACGCGCAGCGAGAACTGATAGCAATCAACAAGAGATAGTAACAGCCCTGCGTAAACGTGGGGCTGTTGTGCTTATAACATCGCAGCTAAAGAACTGTTTTGATATTCTCGTGTGCCATAACTCAAACGTGTACTTAGTAGAGATTAAAGACGGTTCTTTGCCTCCTAGCGCAAGGAAACTAACTAAAGGCGAACAGGAATTCAAGGAAAAAGTTGAGTCCGTTGGCGTTAAATACCACGTTATCACATCTGTTTCCGAAGCTATTTCGTTGATTTCCTAAAAAATTTTGCCTTAAAATTTGCACAATTCGAAATCGTTTGCGACATTTGATTCATCAAAACAAACAAAGACTAAAAACGGGGCGAGGCATCCTACACCTCATAACTAAATCAATAACAAATGACAAATACAAGCATCTTCGGACAACCCGAAGTAAAACAAGAAGAGAAAAAGCCGATTGAGTTTGTGAAATATTTTACAGGAACGAAGACAATATCTACTAAAGATTCTCCATTTTTATTTGAAAACGTAATCTTATTGGGGAAGGATTACTTTAGTGAGGATTACGACCTTATTTGGGTTTATGATGACAACCCGAATGATGGTACTCTATACCTCGGACATTGGAATGACGGAGTAGTATGATACACCTTAACATACCCAAACTGGACGAGGTTATCGAAGAAGCTAACAAGAAAGGTTTAAAGCCTTCGCAAATAGCTAAAGGAATCGGTTCAGCACCTTCAACCGTTTGCCGTTACTTTTGCGGTGAAACCCCGTCACTTGAGACAATGGAAAAGATAATCGAATACATCAACAGACAATGACAACAGAACAACAAGAAAGAATCATTGACATCTTAGGCTATTACGGATGTTTAATCGGAACAGATAGCGCGGAAATTTCAACGCTTATAAACCAAATGCAACTTATAAACACATCGTCAAAGGACGCAACAATAGAAGCTCAAATCAAGAACTTAGCTACTTATTGGTCTAATCAGATAGGCTACGAAATTACAGATGAAAACAACCGTTGCAGAATTGATAACTTCGTTACTAAACGCGATGTGATATGTTTTAAGGTTTGTGAAAGGTTTAGCACATACGGACGTATTCACTACGTTTTAGGTGATGTATTTGGCAAAGATAGGTCGTCGATTTATCAATCTGTAATTAGGTCGGAGGAACGTTTTAGAATGAACGACCAACTGTTTATGGATGTGTACGGTTTAACCTTAAAAGAAGCGGCATGAAACGATACCAAGTTAGACGCTGGGATAAGGCTAACACATTACGATTTCGGAAATACGCTTTTCCCTTGTGGTTTACGATGAATCTACTTACATTGGGTATGATTTACGCGATGACTATTTAACCAAAACAAACAGAGAAAAATGAAGGAAAAATTCATCGACATATACGGAAATTGGCATTTGGTATTGACCTATTATTACAGGCATGGAGATTACTACATAATACCAACATTGAAAGTTAGCATAGTCAAAGACCTGTATTACTTAGGTATTGTCTTTTTGAGATACAACTTAGAGTTGAATCTGTTTAATTCAGCAGATAGAAGGTAGTAATCAACTGCAATTATTCTGACCAACTAAAGGAATTTTTCTTATATTTGTAGTGTTCACTACTGCCAATAGTGATTCACATAATCTGAACAATGCAAAAGTTAATTCACTTAGGGGATAAAAGTACGGTAGCGCGAGTTCAGAGCCTATGCGTATGGTGTGGCAGCACCTCCCCTTTATAATCTGAACAATGGCAAAAGATAAAAAGTCATTCATTCTTTATTGCGACCTCATTCACGAGATTGACCACCTTACAAATGAAGAAAAAGGAAAGTTGTTTCAGCACCTTTTGGAATACGTTAATGACATGAATCCTGTTTTAGAGGATAGGGTATTGCTTGGAAGCTGGAAACACATTCAGCGTCAACTGAAAAGGGATTTAATGAAATACGAAGAAAGGCGAGAGCAAAACAGGGTAAACGCTCGTAAGCGGTGGGATGCGGTCGCATCCGATGGCAAGGGAAATGATGCAAAAGATGCCGTTAATGATACTGTTACTGATAATGATACTGTTACTGATAATGAAATAAAAGATAAATATCCTTTCAGTTTGTTTTGGGATGCTTACGATAAGAAGATTGATAGAACTGCATGTGATAAAAAGTGGTTAAAGTTGAAGGATGGCGATAAAGAATTGATAATGCAGCACGTACCGAAGTACGTCAAGCAAACGCCTGACAAGAAGTATCGTAAAAACCCGTTGACATACCTGAATAAAAAGACATGGTTTGACGGTATTGAAGAAGAAAAAGAACGAGTTTACCCCGAAGGTTACGACAAAGACCACAGACCCGAAGATGGGTTTTGGGCGAAGGATTGGAAAGGAGATAAGTATTGGTGTAAAAGAGGCGTACTATGAAAAAGTTCATTGATTGGGAAACCATCGAAGTAAAAGGTAATCGCACAGGCTCTAAGAAGTCCACTTGTCCAGCCTGTTCACACGAAAGGCGAAACAAAACAGACCCTTGCCTATCAGTTGACTTTGAGAAAGGTTTGGCGCATTGTCATCATTGCGGTGCTGTTTCCTTTCGTAAAGAAGAAAGCTATCAACCAACCTACACACCACCACCTCAAGATTGGCAGAATCACACTAACCTATCTGACAAGATGGTCAAGTGGTGTTCTGAACGTGGAATACCTCAAAGGACGTTAATAGACTTTCGAATAACGGAAGAACGTCAATGGTTGCCGCAAACGGGCAAAGAAGAAAACTGTATTGTGTTTAACTACTTTGAAGGTGAGGAACTTGTCAATAAGAAGTTTCGAGATGGTCGTAAGAACTTTAGCCAATCAAAGGACGGGAAACGGATGCTTTACAACATCAACAACGTTATTGGCGAGAATGAGGTTTACATAGTCGAAGGTGAGTTTGATGTGTTGGCAATGCACAGCGAAGGAATTACAAACGTTGTAAGCCTTGTCAACGGTGCTAACGACCACGATGACCAATGGATTAACAGCGAGAAGTATCTGAAAGACGTTGAGCACTTTATTATCGCGGTTGACAATGACACGAAAGGAATAGAGGTTCGTGAGAAGATAGCACATCGTTTAGGAAAGTGGAAATGCAGCTACATTGAATGGTCGGATAAGGACGCTAACGATGCTGTTAAAAACGGAACGCTTGAACAGGACTTAAAACAGGCGGTACGTTTTCCTGTAAGCGGCACTCACTCGGTCAAGGACTTGCAGCATGGTATATTTGACCTGTATCGAAATGGTTTGCCGAAAACGATACAACCTAAGCATCGAAGTTTTGAGTTGTGCAATTCAATGTTCAGCGTAATGAAAGGACATCTTGTAACGGTTACGGGTATTCCTTCGGGCGGTAAGTCTAATTTTGTTGAGTGGTATGTACTTAATCTTGTACATGACCATAACATGAAAGCATCATTCTTTAGCCCTGAACACACGCCAATGTCATTACACCAAACGACATTTATTCAGAAAGCAATAGGACGGAACTTTTGGAAAGCGATAGACGGGATGCCGCGAATAACCGAAACGGACATTGAACGTTACACGGATTGGGCAAACGAAAAGATGTACATAACGTCTCCCGAGCGTGGTGAGGTTGCTACATGGGAATGGTTGATTGAGAAGTTTAAAGAACAGTTATACAGCTACGGGGTTAACATCTTTGTGATAGATGCTTTCAATAAGGTTCAGATGCCACAAGGAAACCGATTAGAGAATATCAATGATGTGTTGACCAAGTTGACAAGCTTCGCGCAAACTAACGATGTGATTATCTTCTTAGTGGCGCACCCTACAAAGATGAAGAAAAAAGAAGGTAGCGAAGATTACGAGATGCCGACCTTGTATGACGTGTCAGGTAGTGCCGATTTCAGAAACCAAACACATGACGGGTTTACAATCCACAGACATTACAGTGATGACCCGTCAACGGAGTTCTCTTGTCAAAAGGTCAAGTACCAATTTCAAGGGAATATCGGTTCGTCTTGTCATTTTGAATATGACTTAGCAACGGGTCGTTATTACGAAAAGGGGCAAACACCGCCACGATTTGACATGACTTTACCAATGGAAGAGCAGACAATATCAGTAATGAAACCTAACCAAAATTTTGACATAGATGAAACGTACGAAGAAGAAATATCACCTTTTTAGCGAGATGAAAATAGTTGACGAACTGCAAGAGTTATCTATAAAAGAACCAACAAAAGAGAACATTGAACTCTACAAGAAAATGCAGGAACTATTTTTTAAACACGTTAAATATTTTGCAGAATCAAAATAGTTTTATAGGTTTGACCAAACAAACGAGGACGAAACAGAGGTTACAATGCATAAGAGAGAATCATGCTAACAGGTAAGAATAAAGAACGGTTTGGCTAAAACACGGATTTTAACGGGTAGAACCCACTAACATTAATACCATGACACAAAAAGAAGCATTAGACCAACATGTACATCCTGACCTTACAGACAGATGGGGGCAACCAGTATTAGATGCGGTACTTGCCGCCATTACAACCTACCACGAACATCAAGTTAAAACATTTGATTTAGCTGATGTTGTAGGGCAAAGCGAACAGTTACTTGCTTTTTTAAAATGGAAGCATCCAAATACATTTGAGCAGATAAAAGAGTACCACAAAAAAGACATTAAAGAATACCTTGAAAGCAAGTAATTTCCTACAACGGGTTGGCTATGGGCAGCGCATACCAAAACAACGAAACGAGTGAAACTGTAAAAATTTAAACCAAATATTATGAGTGGACATACAGGCTATACGCTTTGGATTAACAACAAAGCAGAATACTTAATTGTGAATGGTGGAAAGGAGAAAATTACAACTACTTTCTTTAGAAGTGAGCCATTACCAAACTCTGATACCTTTAATATAAAAACAGACAAAGGTGTTTACAAACTTGGTGACAAAGAAGTAGATTGGGATGAATTAAGAAAACGGTGTAAGTAATTTTTATTGCTTACAACGCCCTACTAAATAATCGTGAAATTTTATTTAGTACAGGTTGTGCATAGAATTAAGTTAAATCGTGCGGTATAGCACACTAATTGAAGAGAGATGAGACCAACACTACATGAGTACGTTATTGAGCAAGCATCAAACTGTTCTGATTGGGTTACAAAATTTGCAAGAGTTCAGAAATTCACCAAACTGACCAACCGCGCACTACGTTTAGGAGACTTTGTTCCAACGGATGAGGATGGTAATGTTTTGGAAGAGCCTAAATACTGGAAGGAGCATCTTAGTGGATTAATAGCAATGGCTGATACAGGTATTCACTTGGAAAAATGCAAGCAATACCAAACAGCCAAAGACAAAGTAATCTTTGCTGGTGATTGGGAGGTTGTTACTTCAAACGAATTTATTACAAGAATACACTCTAAAACAACTAATATAACTATTGATTTTGATTCAATTAGGATAGGGCTTGTGAGAACTGATAAAAGTGGATTTGTTATAGAGAAAAGTTATCCTTGCCGCATCGAAGATTTGCCAAGGGGAATTGAATTTAAAAACGGAGTGATATGAAAAAGACAGCTATGCAACTTCTGATTGATAAGTATGAAAAAGAAGCGAAAAAATCTAAATCACCAGCAGTTCAATACTTATTAGAGATGGTTTTAAATGACATCAAGGAAATGAAACTACTCGAAAACAACCGGGAGCAGATTGAGGAGGCTTATAATTGTGGGAATTTAGATAACGATGGATTCAGTCCTGATAAATTAGGTGAACAATACTACAAAGACACATACGAGCAATGAAAAAGATACTATTTACATTGGCTGTTTTAGCAGCTAGTTGCAAACCTCCTGTTAAGCCATACATAATAACAGCAAAATACCCTAATAGCTGGATGTGTTCTGATGGATATTGCAGGTTCTATTATAAGGCTCAATGTGGAAAAGACGGAACTTTCTGTGATTACGAGACAAAATATAACGTAGGAGACACGATAAAATGAACAGGCAGAAGCTAGGGCTATGATAGAGGTAATTATGACCATTCGAACTAAAGTAACTGAAGATACGTACAAGGATTCGGTGGAAGAAGCTGTTAATGATATTAAATCTAGAAAATTTCAACGTGAATTGATGGGACAAAAAGGAGTATTAAATGTAACAGCTACAGTTCAAGTGATTAAACCAAAGAACAAATGAAAAATCAACCTATAAGTGAACAATCTGAAAAAAAAGTAAACAAATCCGTTCAAAAGGAACTTCTTTCCGAAATGATGCGTAAGGATGAAGAAGATGGGGTTTATATCAAAACAGTTACCCACTGTCCTACATGCGGGGCGGAATGCACCGTTGAGGGAGAAGGCGAAACGCATTGTTACCGACCTAAAGAAGGTAAACTACGGGAAGCGGCTGAATACGCTTACAAAGCACTAAGGGTTGAGAGCGTAGATTTAAGTGGCGCGTTATTGGTCGCAAAAGTTAAACTCGAAAAAGCACTAAAATGAAAATAGAATCAAACGAATATCTACAAGTGGGCTATGACCCCGCAACATTTCAAAACGTACACCGTGAGGATTTAAGACGGGTTAACAAAACAGCAGTTGACCCTGACCCGAAACAGAATCAGTATTGGCAAAGTCAAGGGTTGCAATATCATCACATCTTTGTTGAGCCTTTTATCGAGTTTGCTCGGTACATACCTAACAAGTATGACGTTATACACTTTACTAGAGGTGCTACTGATTACGAATTGAAGTTAGCGGAAAAGCTACTTAATGAAGGTGGCGAGATTATTTGTTGACAAGGGCTACGGCTAAAAATTGAATAACCCTTATTGTGTGTGGGGGATTACACGCACAGCAACTTAAATACAAATTGTGATGAGCGATTTTAAAACTCGGTTAGCAGCCGAACAAGAAGAACTCCAAGAAAAAATGGAGAAGTTAAACGGTTTTGTAGGTACTGATGCATTTAAAGCGTTACCACCTATGCAGCGTGAATTATTAAAGGTGCAAGCCAAATCAATGGACACCTATAATCAATGCCTTATTGGGAGATTGTTTTGGCTGAATAATGAACAGGACGCAGGCTAACCGATAAACGCGCGCGGCAAGGGTTATTTTGTTTTTAGCCCTTGTTGTGCTTTCGTTTTAATGAAGCACAACGGCTTACTAAATAATCGTTTTAATGTTATTTAGTACAGGTTGTAAAATGAAATAGTTGTAGGGAATCATCTTGACAAAAATCCCACATTCAAACACTTGCGAAGATAGAATGGTGCAGCAAGTGATAGCCCTGACATACGTTGGGGCTTTTTTGTATATTTGACGCAATGGATGAATTGTGCAAACAGCTTCTTAATAACGCTTCCTTGCGTAGTCTTGCCTTGAAACTGACGGGCGAACTACATCAAGACCTACTCCAAGAGGTTGCGCTTGCATTACTGGAGCAGAAGAAAGACGTTTCATCATACTTTGAGTTTTGGTGTGTTAGAACCATGATTAACATGACATCAAAAAACGGCACGTTTTGGAAGCTTTACTCCGACAGATACATAGACCAAAACGAAATACGCTTTCAGAACGAACTCCAATACGACCCGAAGGCTGATGAACTTTGGAACGAGCTTGACAAGATTTTTACGAAAGATGAGTGGTACAAAAGGGAGGCGTTGAAAACATACTTCGAGTGCGGCAGTTATCGAAAAGTTGAACTGTTCACAGGAATCAATCACGTGTCAATTCACAAGACAGTAAAAGAAGCAAAGAAGATAATCAATGATAGAACTGATTATAACATCAATTAGTCTTGCCGTTGTCGGTTTGGCTATCCATCAAGCAACGAAAGTAATAGACCGTAAACCGTTCAACTGTGAGTTGTGCGTAGTGTTTTGGGTATCTGTTATTACTACGCTGTTAGAAACGCATACAAGCTATCCGGTATTCCACTCTATTCAATTCATAGGATTTGCTATATTTACAAGACAACTACTACACAGGGTATGGGGAACGATGTTTTAACAGACAAGGATATGGAGGTGCTTTTACAATTAAAGCATGGTCAATTCGCTGGACATATTCCCGCAGATAGAAGGGCAAGGTTTGAGAAAGCTTTTGAATTGAAATACAGCAAAAGACCTAACGTGTGTTGGACTTGTTCAGGTTCAATTAAACAACTAGCTAAACAGATACTCTAATGGCATTGATAGCTATGGCGGTGTATGACACCGAAGAGAACAATAGAACTGACTACACTAAGCGAACGGTTCAGTCTTTATTGAGAACAGTAAATTTCGCAAGGCACAGAGTTATAATAGTTGATAACGCAAGCTGCAAGGAAACAAAAGACTTTCTAAGCACTTTGAAAACGCCCGACATTATGAGCGTTATCACATTGGATGAAAATGTAGGAACGGCAAAGGCGGTCAACAAGGCGTGGGAACTTAGGAAAGAAGGAGAGCATTGTGTCAAGATGGACAACGATGTTGTTATACATGAAAAAGACTGGTGTGATACATTGGAAAAGGCTATTGAGTTAGACCCGTCTATTGGTATTGTAGGCTTAAAAAGAATAGACTGTTGGGAAAATCCGAACCATGAAAGCCCAATGTACAGAAGTGAGTTAAAGCTACTGGGAGGAGGTAACGGGTATTGGCTTCCTATTGAGAAGGTCAATCATGTCATGGGTACTTGTCAGATGTTCAACAGCGCATTGCTTGACAAGATTGGTTATTTGTATCAACCAAGACTGTACGGGTTTGATGATAGTTTAGCCGCTATCCGTTGTAAGGTTGCAGGGTTTTATTCTGCTTTCGTTCCGCATATTCAAATAGACCACATCGACACAGGGGAAACACCTTACCAATCGTGGAAGGAAAAGCATTCAGGCGAAGATATGGCAGTATTCAACTCAATTAAAAATCAGTATATTAACGGTTCAAAATCAATTTATTCAGAAGTAACATGGTAGTATGCACTAACATCTACGCGCCTAACGAACAGACGCGGCAAATGGTTAAATCGTTTGAGCGTTTCGGTTACGAGATGGCTATACTTGACATCAAGTTCCCTTACGGCAGAATCTTTAACGGGTTAGTTGAACTTTACAAAAGAGCAGCCACAGGACACGACACGTTCATTTATGCAGACGGTGGAGACACGTTCTGTCAGAAACCGTTTACAGTGCCCTCAGACCGTCTTATATGGTCAACAGAGAAGCAATGCTTTCCCGAACCAAAGATGGCAGACGAATACCCCAAGACCCGCGTTAAGTCTGATTGGTTATATCTTAACAACGGTCTATACGGAGGGTCAACAAAACTAGCCGTTGAGTTCTTTGACAAATATGTAGGCAAGTTGCCAATGGGTGCTAATTGTCAGCTTGAAACAATGCAGGGATTCTTAAAGGCTAAGAAGGACGGGTTTCCAATAGAGTTGGACTACAAAGGAGAATTGTTCCAAAGCATAGCATTCGACCCTTCTAAACCACCAAAGGGTCAACCGATAGACAGGGCAAGTTACTCTATACACAAGGACGAGAAAGGCAATCCAAAATACACGGGTACTGATTTTGCTATTAAGAAAGGATTGGTCTACAATAAAATGACCAAAAAAAATCCAGCAATATTACATGGCAACGGCAGAACTCCAATGGAATGGATTTACGAACTTCACAAATGAACAACCTTCAAATAATAGGGCATGGCGGCTTTGCTAAAGAAGTTGCAGCATGGGCTTCTAAGGTTTACATGATTGACTTCTTTGTAGAGGATGAGTACGCATGTAGAGGTGCATTACCTTTATCTAAAATAGACCCGAAGATACCCGCAGTCATATCAATAGGAGACCCGAACACAAGAAGAAGGATAGCTGAAAGCCTACCTGACCAAAAATGGGATACCTTAGTGCATCCATCTGTAACCTTACTAGATAGGGATGTTAGAGCTATGCGCGGTTGTATAATCTGCGAAGGCTCAATACTTACTCAAGACATTGTAATAAACGAACATTCAATCATTAACCTGAATTGTACCATTGGTCATAATTGCAGAATAGGGGCTTACAACACGCTTTCACCCGCTGTTAACATGAGTGGCAACGTTACCACAAACAATAACGTTTACATAGGTACTAACGCTTCTATAAAGGAGGGCGTAATAATTACAGGCAACGTCACTATTGGAATGGGTGCAACTGTAATAGGAGATATTAAAGAAGCAGGAACATACGTAGGGTTGGTGAAAACAAAAAGCAACTGAGTTATATTTATTAAGTGATGGGGCGTTCGCGACAACAGTTTACCAATGGCAAGACCAATGAACTATAAAGATGATGTTGAGGAACTTTGGAATGACTTTGTAGAATACGCAAATCACACTAAGTCAAATCCACGAGTTAAGATAGAATACGTTGGACGCAATGGAGACAAGGTAGAAACGCCCCTTGAAGTTCCATTAACAAACGAAGGGTTTGAGAACTTTGTACACGATAAAAGAGGGTTTAGTATTCACGATTATTTGTATTCAAGTGATGAAAGGTATAACAGGTTTTCGACAGTCCGTTCACGCGTAAAGAAAGCAATAAGGCAAGACCAGATAGAAGGCGGCATGGTTGGTCAATACAATGCAAGCATAACGCAAAGGCTCAACGGTCTAACTGAAAAGAACGAAACGCGCGTAACAGGCGAGATTAGCCCGTTTAAACCATTTGACATAGATGTTCAAGAAAACAACAGCCCAAGCGAAGATAAAACGCCTTAGAAAGCGTGTAAGGGTTGTTCAGGGCGGTACGAGTTCAAGTAAGACTTTCAGCATCATTCCAACGCTGATAATGTACGCGACCCATAACAAGGGCGTTGAAATATCAATCGTATCGGAATCAATACCGCATCTTAGAAGGGGTGCTATCCGTGACTTCATTAAAATCATGCAGTCAATCGGCAACCCCATTGAAAGCAATTTCAACAAGTCAACGCTAACGTATTATTTCAGTAACGGCTCATTCATTGAGTTCTTTAGCGCAGACCAGTCCGATAAGTTGAGAGGTGCAAGGCGTGATGTTCTGTTTGTCAACGAGGCTAATAACGTTTCTTGGGAGGCGTACCATCAAATGGCTATCCGTACACGTAGGTTCATTTACATTGATTACAATCCAACGTCTGAATTCTGGGCGCATAAGGAACTGATAGGGCAACCTGATACTGACTTTGTGATATTGACCTACAAGGACAACGAGGCTTTAGAGCCTGCTATCGTTAAAGAGATTGAAGCGGCTCAGTACAAGGATGACCCGTACTGGCAGAACTGGTGGAAGGTGTATGGTCTTGGTCAGGTAGGTTCTTTGCAAGGCACTATCTTTAACAATTGGGAACAGGTCGATAAGATGCCTGATAGTTTCAAGTGGAAGGGCTACGGTTTAGATTGGGGTTTCAGTAACGACCCTACTGCATTTGTGGAAGTGTGCGAGTTCGATGACAAGATATGGATTAACGAAATACTGTACGAAACACAGCTAACCAATTCAGACCTTGCAGAGCGGTTAAAGGATTACAAGCGATGGGAAACCATAGCCGATAGCGCAGAACCTAAAAGTATCGAAGATTTGCGTAGATTTGGCTTTAGAATCAGACCGTGTAAAAAGGGTGCTGATAGCGTAAGGGCTGGAATACAAAAGATGCAGCAAAAGAAGCTGATGGTTACAAAGAACAGCACGAACATAATCAAGGAGTTGAGAGGCTATCAATGGAAGGATGAAAAAGACGGTGTGCCGATTGATAACCTGAATCATGCTTTAGATGCAATTCGTTATATTTGCTCAGAGAAGATTAACGCCCGTTCGGGTACTTATAACATAAGATAGATGGAAGAAAAAGAAATAGTAAAGTTCGATTGGAATAACCCTAATCATTTAGTTAGATGTTTAATAGGTAACGCTTTAATAGGTAAAATAAGAGATGTTCACGATTTTAATACCGCTTGTTATCATTCTACAATGACATTGACGTACATTCAAAGCCTCTTAAAAAATTTTAATGGATTAACAAAAGATGAATTATTAGAGTTTAATGAACGGGTAATTGAAGAACTTAATTCATATAGAGACATGATTAACGAAGAACATAATTCTAAAGCAAAAGATTGGTAAATGAAAATAGCCATAGTATCAAGCAAAAACACAGGCGTTGACTATCACAGGCTAATACGTCCTTTTGCACTACTTCAAGACCATTACGAGGTCATACGTTGCGAAGGTGTATCTGAGGAAATGTTTTACCATAACTTTGACGTTGTGGTGTTTTCTCGTTTGCTACCCGTAACCGAACAGAAGCGGTTTATTCGTGACCTACAAAAGCGAGGCACTTACGTTATATGTGACGTTGACGATTACTGGGTGTTGCCGACCAATCACATCGGCTACAAATCGAGCAAGTATTACAAGCCGTTAATGATTGATGCAATGATGTACGCTGATGAGGTTTGGACAACGCATGAAAAGCTAGGCAAGCTGATTGAGAGCGTTAACGCCAACTGGTACGTTATACCCAATGCTTTAGACCCGAACGAACCGCAATGGCAACCAAAGGAAAGCTACGGAACTAAGATAGGATGGGCTGGAGGTATTACACACTTTCACGACCTGATGTTAACTAAAGACGCGTGGGTTGAGGTTGTTCCTGTTATCTGTGGCTTTCGCAAGGAAAAAGAATGGATTAAATTAGCCGACAACTTTAGAGCTGAATACATTGAATCATTAGACGTTGAAAATTATGGGTTGCTTTATAACAATTTTGACATTGCCATTGCACCTCTTGAAAGGAATATCTTTACGCAGTGCAAGTCTAATCTCAAGATACTTGAAGCAGGCATAAAGGGTTTGCCTATATTTGTAGAGAATCAACACCCGTACACAGATGAGAGTGAGGGAATTTACAGAGTTGACTGCTGGACTTCCAGCATCAAAGAAGCAATGGCTATGGAAAAAGAAGAAATCAAAGAGCGAGGTTTGGCGTTACGTAGATTTGTATTGGACAATTACGATATTCGATTCGTTAATCAATTACGGAAAGAAAGACTACTATAAAAAAAAAGAATACCATATGTACAATTTAAACTGCAATAAGTGTGGCAGACCTTTGGGTGATTGTTATGATTGCCGTTGTGATTATATCTGATTTACTATGAAGATTGAACTACCTAATTCATGGCATGGTGTAACCCTTCGTGAGTTTCAAGAAGTAACGGCACTACTCAAAGAAGCCAAAGAGAAACGGGAAACACTACCTGAGAAGAAACGCAACCAATTCGACTTTGAAACTGAGTGCGTTCTTATATCTACTTTGTCAGGTGTAAGCATTGATGACATTATGCAACTGCATAGAGGGGCGCATAACTCGCTAATGAATCAACTTGGTTTCTTGTCAAGTCCTGTTGATGGTGGTTTGAAAAAGCGTGTGAGGGTTAACGGAAACAGGTACTACTTCGAAACGAACGCTCGTAAGATAACGGGCGGTCAATGGGTTAGCCTTATGCACTTTCTTGAAGATGAGGAAAAGATAGATGAGAACTTACACAACCTTTTAGGATGTTTCGCAAATCGTTTGAAGTGGCACGAGTTCAAAGGAAAGCATAATGGCAAGATACACAAAGACGTTGCGGCAGATATGCAAGCCTTGCCAATAACAACCGTCAAGCCTTTGACTGATTTTTTTTTGTCGGATTGGCTCAACTACGCGATGAATATAGCTCGCTTTTCGGAGTACGCAGCGAAGGGGCTGAAACGAGTAGCGGAAATAAGACTCAAACTTTCCTCACGAAATACGGATGGCTCTACACAGTAGACAACATGACCAACGGACGTCCTGAGTTGTGGGATTGGTGGTTTGACCTTAACATAGTTGAGTTCCTTAATCGGTTAGCATATCACAAGGCTAAAGGCGCATACGAAAGACAAATGCAAAAACAAAAGCACCGCTAATTATATTTAGTTAGTGATGGCTTTCACAAACACAGAAGCGGCATTGGTTCAGGTAGGCGGTCTTGTTACACGTAGACTTGCGCAAGGTCTGCAAGAGAACGCGGCTATTGCTTCGGGTGATTTGGAAAAGTCAATCACATTTAGAGCGTATCAACAGAGTTCTATTCTAGGGCTTGAAATTTCGATGCTCGACTATTGGGAGTACGTTGACGAAGGTAGAAAGGCTGGGCGTATGCCGCCTGTTTCCAAGATACGCGAATGGTTGACATACCCGAACGTTAGGGAAAAGCTACAGCAGAACAGCGATAGGGAGTTTAGTAACATCGAATCTAAAGCGTTTGCGATAGCTAAGAAGATAGGCGAAAAGGGAACGAAGGGAACAGACTTTGCCACCAATGTATTTAACTCTAAATTAATAACAAAGGAAATGCCAGCATTGATTGAGTCAGCACTAGGGCAAGACTTAGAGGACGTATTAGACAAAGCATTTAACATTCAGTAAATGGCAATAGTTCAATTAGCACAACCTGCAAAGTACAATCTAGCGTACAACGATAACTGCCACGTTTTCTATGAAAGCGACCCTTTATCTTCTTCAAAGCGGTTTATCGTAACTGTCTATGATTTTCCATCTTTGGAGGTGCTTTCAACGCATACCGTGTTTCCTTCGGTTGACAGTAGCGGAAGCCAAAACAAAGCGTATTTCGACCCGTCAAGGATATTACAAACGAGGCTTAGTAGTTGTATTCAAATTCCAGCCGCTAACTATGCAGGATTGTTTCCGTGTAATTCAATAAGCATTGACTACAAGCTGCGAATACAATCGCAAGACCTAGATGCTAACGATGCATATCAAACTGTTAATACGTTATGGACAGGGCAAAAGAGGGTCTGGAACGGTGGTGTAAATAAGATAGATTGGCTTTCGTTTGATTACGAGGACTTTGATGTTGATTTAGGTAGCGGGAAAAGGTTATTGACAAACGCGCCTAAAACACAGTACATAGGTTCTAGCGAAAGCGCATTTCTTCACGTCTTAGGTAGTGTCAATTTTAATGTAAAAACAATTAGCATTACAGCGTTCTATCCATTGGGAGGTGCTGCCACTACGGAGTTAGATTACACGGCTGCGGAGGACTTTGTGTATGTGCCTGTTGGAACTTACGACATTGCAAACGTTGACCCTACGTTTTGGACGCAAGACCCTGCGTTAGTATTGTCAGGTGCTGAGTATTACACCGTAACGATAGGGAATTCTGAAACTTTCACGTATAGGATTAACGAAAGATGCTCTAAGTACGACACCATTAGACTACATTGGCTTAATCGGTTAGGCGGTTTTGACAGTTTCAATTTTAACTTGAAGTCAATGGAAGAAACGGACATTGATAGAAGAAGCTATCAGCAGAACCCACACACCTTTACAGGTAGCGCATACAGTTACAGCACTAGCAGTAGAGGCGTTACCGATTACCACGTAGGCACACAACGAAAATTAACGGTCAATACACCATTTTTAACGGAAGATGAAAGTACGTGGATGGAAGATTTCGCTACATCGCCCGTTATATTTCAAGAGGTGAACAATCAATTGATTGCAATGTCGGGAATGGCTAAAACCATAAACAAGCAAACAAGCCTTAATGACAAGTTGATGCAGTACACATTTGAGTTGAATTATTCACTAAACGACATGAGGCAACGTGGCTGAGGTATTGGTAGAGGGGCGTAGGTTAGACGTGAACGAAGGGCTAGACTTTTCGTTCAATTATTCTATTGCCGACATTCGCGACCCTAACAAGCGTTCAACGAGTTTTAGTAAGACCATCAAATGTCCAGCGTCAAAGAACAACGACATACTTTTCGGGCAAATTTACGATGTCAACATATCGAACGATTTCAACCCGTCCAACACTAACATTGAGGTAAACTTCAACCCGAACAAAAAGGCAAAGGCAACGGTTATACATGATGGAGTGACTGTTATGGAGGGCGTAGTACAGCTTCGGGCGGTTACAATCAACAACGGGCGATATGATTACGAAGTTGTTTTTATTGGCGAGTTGGTTTCATTCTTTTCAGAGCTAGGAAAAAGCAAGCTAACCGAAATTGATTTTAGCGACCTTGACCACATCTATAACGCCACAAACGTTTCTAACAGTTGGTCAAACACGGACGGTTACGTTTACCCAATGATTGACTACGGGGATAACTTCGATGTCAACAATGGTCTAAATGCGTGGACTGTAAGGGACTTTAGACCCGCTGTTTATGCAAAGACGATTTTAGATAGAATCTTCGATTTTGCAAACTTTACTTACACAAGCACGTTTCTAAACTCATCTCCTTTCACGAATCTCATCATACCATTTGCAGGCGAACAATTACAGGTCGATGATAGTATAACTGAATCAAGAAGGTTCAGGGCTTCGCAGGTTGGTGTGGATGGTGCTTATGTAATTGGTGATTTTCAAGTTGTTTCGCCAACTGATGTAAGAAGGTCACTTAGGCTTACAAACGATTCTACAAGTGGGAACTTTGACAATGGCAACAACTTCAATACAACCACTTGGAATTATACCGTTCCAGAAAATGGGCTGTATTCATTTAGTGCGTCAGCAAAAATAAATCTTGCGAGGGCTGTTGTAAATACAAATGTTTACAATGGTGTTTTAGGCGTTAAGCTGCAAGTAATAAGGTTCGACAATTCAGTACCGCCAAACCTTACCGTAGAAGCCGAAACGATTCAGGGCTATGAGTTTAGCGGTTCGCCTACTGTTTTTGATGAAACGTTGAGTCTATCAACGACAACACCTGAGACTATATTTTTATCTGGAGATGTTGTGGCTTTTAGACTTGTTTTGAGTTATGCTGATTTACAAATAACAAGCATACTAGGGTCTCCACTTTCTTTCTCAACGCTATTCACAGATTTTGATTTAACTACACAGTCGGCTAGTTCATTTGTAACGCC